>Ga0065711_1002863_pt1 | contig 38490 bp, 22 predicted proteins | sample Hoacrofraction12_FD_59098 | JGI IMG/M metagenome (GOLD analysis project Ga0065711, IMG submission 59098) | Hoatzin crop microbial communities from Cojedes, Venezuela - Epithelial fraction 12 v2 (version 2) | ecosystem: Host-associated > Birds > Digestive system > Esophagus > Crop | place...
CAGGAGGATGGGGCCAAGCTCTCTTCAGTGGTGCCCAGTGACAGGACAAGGGGCAATGGGCACAAACTGAAGCAGAGGAAGTTCCGTCTGAACATGAGGAAGAACTTCTTCACTCTGAGGGTGACGGAGCCCTGGAACAGGTTGCCCAGAGGGGTTGTGGGGTCTCCTTCTCTGGAGATATTCAAGCCCCGCCTGGACAAGCTCCTGTGCAGCCTGCTGTAGGTGACCCTGCTTTGGCAGTGGGGTTGGACTAGATGACCCATAGAAGTTCCTTCCAACCCCTACCATTCTGTGATTCTGCTGCTTGATGCCTAAGGGAGAATTTGGCCCCAGTCAGCAATTTAACAAAGTTGAGTGTGGCTAAGTATTGAGCAAAGGTTTGTAATCCAAGCTGAAGGACTATCCAGCAATATGCTCAGGTAACACCTGCATCTGTAACAACGCTGCATTTCTGCAGCTCTTGGATACTGTTCAAACCAAGGGTTCGCAGATTGTGCACACAGTCCCCTGTCATTCCTAGGTCATTATTTCATGCATCTCTCAGTAATCTGGGACACCTTGGAACCTGATGAGATGCATCTCAGAGTCCTGATGGAACTGGCTGATGTCATTGCCAAGCTACTCTTCATAAAATTTGAAAAGCCATGGCAGTCAGACAAAGTCCCTGGTGACTGGAAAAAGGGAAATATTGTGTCCATTTTTAAAAAGGGTAGGAAGTAGGACCCTGGCAACTACCGACCTGTCAGCCTCACCTCTGTGCCTAGGAAGATCATGGAACAGATCCTCCTAGAAGCTGTGCTAAGGCCCATGGAGGACAGGGAGGTGATTCGAGACAGCCAGCATGGCTTCACCAAGGGCAAGTCCTGCCTGACCAACCTAGTGGTTTCCTATGACAGCATGACTAGATCAGTGGACAAGGGAAGAGCTATGGATGTCATCTATCTGGACTTCTGTAAAGCCTTCAACACAGTCCCTCACAACATCCTTCTCTCTAAATTCAAGAAATACGGATTTGATGGGTGGACTGTTCGGTGGCTAAGGAACTGGTTGGAATGTCACAGCCAGAGGGTAGTGGTCAATGGCTTGATGTCCAAATGGATGCTGGTGACAAGTGGTGTCCTTCAGGGGTCCGTACTAGTACCAGTGCTGTTTAACATTTTCATCAACGACTTAGGCAGCAAGATCAAGTGCACCCTCAGCAAGTTTGCAGACGACACCAAGCTGAGTGGTGCAGCTGACATACCAGAAGGACGGGATGCCATCCACAGGGACCTGAACAGGCTCAAGAAATGGGCCTGTGTGAACTTCACGTGGTTCAACAAGGCCAAGTGCAAAGTCCTGCATTTGGGTCAGGGCAACCCCCGCTATCAGTACAGGCTGGGGGATGAAGGGATTGAGAGCAACCCTGCCAAGAAGAACTTGAGGGTACTGGTGGATGAAAAGCTTGACGTGAGCCACCAATGTGACCTTGCAGCCCAGAAAGCCAACTGTATCCTGGGCTGCATCAAGAAAAGCATGGCCAGCAGGTCGAGGGAGGTGATTCTGCCCCTCTACTCCGCTCTAGTATGACCCCACCTGGAGTCCTGCGTCCAGATCTGGAGCCTCCCAGCACAAGAAGTACAAGAAGAAGGAGAAGAACCTTAGATGCATTTTGAACATGCTGGTCTCTGACTGAAACTTCCACCTCAGCTGTTACAACAAAATGTATCTGCAGTGAATGCAGTGGCTGAAGTGTTTCAGGGAATGAAAAAAAAAGGGGAGGGAAAAAACAACCACACTTGCAAAATCTCATCCTTCTTCCAACATTACAATCTGATCATTTCTTACTCCTATACTTTACTCCTATCTTGCAGCCTTCACCCCGGGGAGAGCCCAAAGCAGATTACAAATAAATAATTCACTTCAAACGTCACTGAAACATAGGTACATGCCACTAGAATTTGGCAGCTGTTTAACGACACACAACCGCTATACACAAGAGTTGGAAATGGGGAGGGTTTTCAGGTGCAACACAGTGATGTAAAATATAATTTGGTCTGGACACTCTGGCTCATCTCCAGAGCTGGTGACAAATAAATCAGAAAGCTGAATACTAAGTCACGATCTCCAGTATCAGAATGTTCCGTGCCAGCTGCAGGACACCAGTTTTACCTTTTCAGCAATATTTCGTTTTTGTTGAGCCTATTAGCTTAGCTATGAGCTTATAATTAACTTCTGGAATTAGCCAGCATCAGCACATTTGTCTCTTTTGTGAATGTACACGGAATTCAGAAAATCTGAAGTGCACATGAGCCAGTCACATCGTGTTAATGTTTCTTAGAAAGAGGCAAATACCATTTAGCTCACAAACACACAGAAAAGACAGTAAGAGCTGCCATAGAGTTTTCCCTATCAGTGAGGGACAATAACTCCTATCATCTGTTAAAAGGAACCTCACAACTAGGTTACAAAACACAGCTGAGCAGCGTACGGTATTACTGTTTTATTTTAGAGGTTTACTAATTGGCCACACACCACTGCTGACAGACTCAGAAAATCCTGACAAATAAGTCACTTTAACAGAAGACAATGAAAAATTTGCCAAAAGTTCAAACATAAGCTTACTTGGTCTACTACCATGCAGTTTGCATACACTTCATCACTTCCACTCAGCATGGCAGAAGGTCTGGTTGCAGCAAAGAAAGCAGGTGGAGCCTTGAGCTTCCTGAGAACATCAAGCGTAGAGTGTCTCTGCTCTGGAAAAAAGAAATTGTGGAAAATACACCATTAAATCTCAAACCATTTTCTTCTCATATATATATACTCATATGAAAATGGCAAAGTTAAACATTAAGCACCAAATCTTAGGATTACAATTGACTAATATTTGTGTGGCCACTCAAAAATTTGCCTATTTTGTAACTGCCTAATGTTCCAAGAAGCCTATCGTTGACAACACTCTAAACGACAGAATCATTCATATAACTGAAAGGTAGGTGTTCCTGCATCTTGGTTAGCAAAACCCTCTATTTTCACCCCAAGCTAGAACTTTGTAGAGATCTGTGGTTGCAGAATTACGTAGGAGAAGATTCATGGGCTGCGATGAAATATGCATGATTCTGGACTATACATTAAACACCTAACATCTGCCGTATTTTATGCACAGAATACTGTTCAACTGCAGTCAAATAATGATTTTCCTAAAGCCATTCTACCTACTGGGAGCAACATAAACACTAATCTTAAACCAGTAAAGCAGATTACTGCTCTTAAAACAAAAAAGCAGAAACAAAATTCTAAGAGGGATATAAATAAAAAAGCACTGATAGTGCCCTTACAAGGTGACAGCAATCATTCAAGATTTAACCCATGAACAAGATGTTTGGGACGAAGACTGCATCTGACTTGCTTTTGGTACTGAAGTGAGAAATTATCAGTTTCACCAGAATTCATTAACAGAAGTTCAGAGTTTAGTTTTCAATAGCGTATTCATGACTGCAAACATTATGAAAAAGCTGCATGAGCTGACTGTATTTCATGGCTTTGCGCAGCAGAAAAACCAAGTCTGTCCTGCAGGACCACTTCTCTTAAAGCTGCTTGTAAGTATGAAGAGCATGCACTAATCCAGCATTTAAGATGGTAATCAAGGCCTCATATTGTCTTCTGGTGGTAAAATGAGCAAAATTTGACAAAGTGGAAACCAGTCTTGTTCTAGACTGTGTGAAAACAGGCTAAAAACAAATCACAGTTATAATATAATTTTCCTTATTTCAAGATGCTGTAAGACAAGCATTTCTACCGGAAGTGAACTGAGATAGGCTAGCATAAGAACAATGTGATGCAGAAAAGTATCATACCCAGAAAAATATCCAAAATGAAAACTCTTAATAAATTTAATCCAGTTTGCCTATTATTGCAAATCATGCAAAAAATCCTTCTCAGTCTGCATCAGAAATATATCTTCTGCAAAGCTGGAAAGGAAAACGTACCACTAAAGACTTTCCCCAGGCAATATTCCTAAAGCAATGTAACTGCTTTTGGAAGGTCACAGAATCATATAGCATGGTTTGGGTTGGAAGGGAACTTTGAAGATCATCTAATCCAAGCCCCCTGCCATGAGCAAGGACATCTTTCACTAGATGAGGTTGCTCAAAGCCCCATCCAAATTGCCTATGGCCATCACATTGCAAAAAAAGTTATAACGAAGAAATGGCACTGGATTAGAAACCACGCTTGTCCAGGTCTTGTTCCCTTGAAAAAAGAAGTCCCAGACCACTGCCAAATCTGCAGTGCTACACCACAGCTTTTATTTAATTTTAAGATGCTACCTCATAAAGCCCAAGAACAGTAAGCTCTATACTTTACTGGAAATTCCCATGTAGTAATGGCACATTATGAATTATTTGGTTTCTAGTCCTGGCAGGCCTTGCAGGATCTCATACTATTAAAACATCCTTACGCTTCTCCTTTTGCTTCTCCCTTCTGCAAGAATTTTAACATGATTTTACTGACTCCCATCTTGAAAATTGCTAAAGCTACAAACCATTTCCTTATGTCTGCCAAGATCCCAAAGCCTTTGTTTATAAATAGTATAAAAGCATTTTTTTCTACAGCAGTTCATCAGACTTCTGCAGCTTAAATCATATGGAAATGTGATGTGGCAATACGGGCAGTACTTTCTTGTGGCAAGTAAAGCTTTCCAAGGGCTGGTCTTAAACCGACAACCAGGAAGGAAAAAATGTCATGCTCTCCATTACTTCTTGTATGCTTATTACCTTCCCCAGCACACACTTCCTCTCGTCTATAAACTCAATCGGTACAACTGGCAAGGGTGGTGTTTGGCTCCAGTGCTAGGCTGCAAAGGTTCAATACACACCCCTGATAAACAGCACCGGTGTTAGGGATTCCTGAATCATAGTGTAAACCCCAGCCTATGGAGACAGATTCTTGACTTCAGCAACAGTCCCCACTGCTGGGGTCTCTACAGTCAGTTAATGGACAGCGCTATGAGTTACACATCCCAAGCTAGAAACAACAAGATCTCCCTATTACTTCACATTTTTATTTATATAGCAACTTCTAATACCACATTTTACATTATTTTAAAATTCTCTAAGAGACTAACAACCTAAGTAACAAATTCTGAAGAAAGCTGCTACAAGTACAACAAGGTGTATCAGAGTACGTTATCTGCAGTACTTTCCATCACTAAACTTTTACTGATGATCACTGCTGTATGTTTCTCTGGCAATGCTCCAATCAGTCTGTTGCTAAAGGTGAGATGTCTAAATAAATATTCATTCAGGTTTTAAATGAACAGACAAAAGGCAGCAGGTTATTCAAGACCCGCCTGGCCGCGGTCCTGTGCAGCCTGCTGTAGGTGACCCTGCTTCAGCAGGGGGGTTGGACTAGATGACCCACAGAGGTCCCTTCCAACCCCGAATATTCTGTGTGATTCTGTGTGTTATTTTGGGCTTCATGTTGCAATATGACCCCACTGTACCTCCTCACCCCCACTCCGCCCCCCCATTCCAAACATGCGTGAAGGCACGACTACATCAAACAAGAGAAGTATTTAAAGACTTTGCCAAATGTAGGGGAGAGCATTATTATTTACACATGGACTGTGCTAGTAACTTATTTCCACTGGACAGGCCTGCATAGTTTAAAAAGTGACAAAACCATCACAAACGTCCACATCACACACTGCATTCCTACAGCTCCACTGGTTGCCCCCAGCCTGCCTCTCTGGCTACAAGTCATCCCGGTCTCACGGGGACCATCAGCAGACCTTCCTCCAGGTTAACACAGCAGCAGGTAACAGCTCGCTGCACTGGGTACCAGTAGCAATATGCAGCAAGGCTGTCCTTGCCTGAAAGATGAGAAGTATCCACAAAATCCATCACTTCTTGTGAGATTGAAGGTGTCCCAAAGTGTTTTAACCCTGAAAGGTGTTGGTAATGGACTTCAAGATGCTTACTGAAGTAAAAATGACCCGAATACGACACAGCAGAATTGGCTCTGGTACTGAAACAACCCAGCAAGCACAGCTCACCAAGCTGATTGTCCTGCCAGAGCTGAACACTCTCTGGCTGTATACTGTGCCATGACCACAGAAAAAGAATAAAATAAAGGCATGTCTTCTTTAGAAGAGCCTATGGCTCTCTGCCATCTGTCTGGTAAACAGTTCAGAAAGATGTATGCGTTATTTAGATGTAGGTGAACAAAAGCCACAGTGCTGGGAAGGATAATCTCCAAACATGGATAAAATAAAAGACCGTGACCAATGAATAACTAGGCACAAGTTCTCTATATCTTCTGTCATGTTGTCATCAAAGTTATACAGCAGAGGCTGCGCATTTTACCAGGCACAAAAGCTTATAAAATACTTTAAAAATCGTATGATCGTCATAGCAATAATTCAAAACATGCTTTATGTTGGCGTAAGGAAATGTATAGCCTTGAATGACCTGACTCTTTTTCCACAAAAATCAAAACATAAATCGTGCTGTGAGAGAGAACACAGCAACAGAGCAGTGAAATACATCGATGTGACCAAGCTGAGAGCCAGGAAAGAGATTACAAATTCCCTTCTCTAGGTACAACAAATAGTTTTCAGACAGCTCATCACATTTACCCCCAGCAATCTGAGCAGAGGTTAATGTATAACTGGAAGTAACAGAGCTATGAAACCAGTGAAAAATGCAGACAGTTAAGCACATGGGTCACACAGGACTGCAGAAATACTCCTCTAAACCCAGAAGTGGTCACCTGAATTTGGACAAAGAAGTCCACATGTTCCTGGCAAGCAGCCGACCAAAGTGGCATGCATGTCTGCAGATGTGAACCATACAACCAGTTTCAATGGGAGATCTGCATCCCTAATTCAGGCATCTTTGTGCTTCTTTCAGACAGTGCAACTACTCACGACAGCAAAATCAAGCAAGTACATAAGAACAGCATTACACAGAGGGTAAACTGAGGCAGGCTTTGAAGTGCTGTTCTCAGAAAGACAAACATTTAACTGTCCTGAATCTATGGAGTAGAAATGAAAGTGCTGTGTTTCCCACATACTGTGTGGAAAGGATCAGGCATCTGGATGCTAGAAATCATACCATCATGTTCAAGATGCGGTCCTAAAATAGCCTTAAGAAACACTAAGGATTAAGCCATTTGTCAATCCTTGCCTTTGATCTTTGTCATCTAAACATGGGATGTGAGAAAGCGTCGTTTTCCAACATGGGATTCACAGCCCTGACCTCCCTGAAGCAGGCACCTTACCTAGTATACTAATGAATATATAAACAGAAGTGTCTCGTTTTACAGAACAGCACAACAGATAAAGTGCTTCCCCAAGACATGGGATGCTCGGTTTTAATTCCCACCTCTGACTGAGTGGGCTCAGCACGTAACTCTCACCTCTCAGCACAGTGGTACAGACTCNTCAGAGACACATATTCTCAGCACCCCTGAAGGTTGTTCAAGCCTCCAAAAAGGCTCAGAGAGTCACTGCCTCTGAACATATAGGACTATGCAGCACGAGGCGAGGGAAGAAGAGTCCTGCCTTATGGCCATTTCATATTAAATAACAAAATAAATACCATTAGGGGTCTTGCAGCAAGGAACAAAACTTAGACCCCTCCCCAGCTCAATCACTAAGACACAGTCATGCTCACATTCTCTGTTGAGCCTAATTAACCTTTAATTAGGCCACGCAGCCTCAGCAGGAGGGAGGGGGTCAGCAACATGTGGCCCCAGAGCTGCGCAGCCTGTGCTTGGCTCCTGCCAGCCCTGAGAAGCTCAGGGGAAGGGCAGCAGCTCCACCGCCCAGTCTGAGAGGTCTCCAAGCAGGAACAAAAGCTGAGTTTGGGGAACACAGGGAATTTAGAATCTGGGAAGTCTGATGCATATGGTGCAAAACAGGGTGTGAGACTTTCTGCTTTGGACTCTCCCACTGGAGGTCTGCACAGCTCCCCTACCTCCCAGGGGGACCAAACCCGGACCAAGGAACCAACAGCCTTTTGGTTCTGAGGTGAAGGGAGGACGCTGACGTTGCGTTGCCCAGGTCAGATGGAGCACCCAGTGCAGGTACAATGCCTTCACGGCTTTCGGGGTGGGGAGGAAGAATCCTGCACTTCTTCCCACTGCGCACTACAAGTCTCTTGTTCACTGAGACCTGAACTCCTGCATGAGGCAAATGCAGCTGCAAGATTCATGTCCCACACCTGCGGGCCAGGATCAACTGGCCATGCTGGGATACGACCAGAAACATACCACAGATCACAAGTGTCAATCATAAGCCTGCTATCCCCTTGCAGGGGCACTTCTCCCACCCCTTGGGCAGCCAGGATTTCAGTTTCCCAAGGACAAATGAACCCTTGGACCCTACCAACCACCAAAACATCTACATTGCACCCAAGAGCACCTTCTTGCTCCAACAACCCCAAGTGTATGGTCAGCTGTGCATAGAAGCCACATGCATTCGTATACTAATAACAGGGATGGGAAACAAGATGCAATACTGTAACATGCAAACACCAAATCTGCATACAGTGCTTTACAACAGGTGAAGCATTTAAAAAAAACAAAAAAAGCTGTCTAAAAGTAAAATAAATAACAACAAAAAGTGCCATGGAGGATGGGTGTGCAGCTACAGCATTTACAGATAAAACGAGTCCTCAGTAGAGATGGAGAGAACACACACCATGCAACTTGCAACCCATGTCAACTTCTTCACAAATTGCATTCGCATCCATACACATTGCAGAAACTCCTGTGAGCTTGGGAAATATTGGACTTCCCCATGAATAAAACAAAACAGTTCAGAAAATGTTCTGCACATTAAAATGTGCATTCTGTACACATTTTTCAGTCTAAAACTAGGCCAAAGTCTCAGACTGTGTAAACCTAATTCTCCTGGCTCATTGACTTTAATGACACTGATGGATCTTACTTCTCTTATTTGGTTTTTGCCCCCTTTCTGAAGCACAAAAAAGCAATTTTATGGAAGGAAGCACAAATTACATTTTTTTGCCATTCTTTCTCTTCATTTCTTCGCTTTTAAATGTTGTAAAAATCTACCTCTTCTCACTAAAGCTTTTAATGATAATTCTTCCTAACATAAACTTGCTGGTCAGTGCTTCACAACCTCCTTAAAACCCCCTTTATCATACTGACAACATTTATAATGCTTACCTCCCAAGACTTCTCCACAAAGGAGGACAAATGTCTAACTGTGCAAAGACAGTAAGTGACCCTGCCACCAAAGAGAGTAACTGACCCTTTCACTTTCTTTTACAAAAAGTAAAAGATTTCCCTCCTCATACTGGTAAGATTTTTGTACACAATTAAAAAAAAGAAAAAACATCTTGTTAGCTGTTGAGGCATATTTGAATTACCAGATTCTCCCTAAATGAAAACAACTGTAAACAGCAGAGTTTTCTGCAGCCGCTGCTGTGCCGTGCAGCTCCCAGGGTGTCAGAGCTGCTCAGTGAGAGCTACACATGCAACCAGAAGAAAAAAAAACCCCTAAGAGAGTAAAGTAACAAAAACAATTTTAAAGAACAGTACTTTATCTGGAGAAAACACTTTCTTCTTACTTAACAGAACTCCAACACTGTTATCTACAAAAGCGTAACTAACAGTGAGGTAGACTTATGATAGAAGGAAAATCTACCTCATGCGAGCTGTTCATAGCCACCTGCACACAACCAGACAATGAAAAGGAGGCAGAGCTATTAAGCAAGAGTCATTTAAAAGAAGACAGCTTTTTCTACCTGGTCTGGATGCCCTTCTTCGAATCCTCATTTTAGGTAAGGAAGGCCAAGAGTAATTAAAAGGTGAATCAGAGTCTGAGTCCATTTTTGTGCTAAATAAAGAGCAAGCAGATTCCCAAAGTTGCACTTTGTTGTTCTCAATAGGAAGTCAAGTCTGAGAGTGATGTAAAATAAAGGAATGGACAAAGAAGGATCAAATTGCCCACTAAACACAGGGGAGGGAGAAGCTTTAAATGTTTGCTCTCTTCAGGCGTCCAGGCATGTAGACAGATCAGGCTGCAAATATTAAGGCAGAAGCAAGGAGGTTAAAGTATGAGAGCTTCGACTGGAGCTGTTGCATCGTGGTCCAGAGCTATTTGAAAGGTCACTGTGTGCCAATGAATCATTAACCCACCTTTCCATTTTGATGCAAATGAAAACAATAGGAGCCGAGTAAGGAATGAGAAAATACGTCTCAAAAGTAAACAAACTATTGCAAGCTTTTTCAAAGCTTTGTTTCCATGTTAAAAGTCGTCTTTACAAGGACTCTCAAATTAAGGACAGGCAAAATGCTGGAATTAAAGAAGCCAAATATTAACAGTAACCTAAGACCACTAATCAATCTGTTGGACCCTATATTACTGCAGAGCAATAACCCTCCTTTCAGCGTTTACAACTTTGGCAGACCTTGCGATGCTGCAGCTGGAAAAGCAGAGATAACCCACTCAAAATTTGCCGCTCCCATCTTTCTAGCTCAAATGAGCTTAAAGCTTAAGTGTAATAAAGAAAGATTACACTGTCATTAGAGGAACTCTCTTTCCAATAATATTTAGTCTGAATAGTATTTTCTCCTTCACACAGTCACCAAGTTAGACAGTGAATCATAAGGATTTTGTAGAGCTGGCACCTTTACAGCTCTGGTCTAACCTCACAGCAATGCACAATACAGCTAGTGACTAATTTACAACAAATCCTCCATTCTTATACAGTCTCCCTGAACAACTCGTAGGCAATTAGTATTCAGTAGGAACTCATTATCCCTTCCCCCAACATCTTTACACTACACAAACTACATTTTTTTTAGACAGGCTCAAATGTGGCTATACAAGAGCTAATACAAAAACAACATGTCCACTGTTTCTTAACCAACTCAACCAAACATTTCTTTTAGTTACTCCACAATGTATGTGTTTTTGTATTCCACATAAAAGAGGAGAGGGAAAATGGATCAGCTTAAAGATCAGTTTTTGGAAGATGATGACATTTGAGCTTGTTAACATTCCTTACTTCACTTCAATTATTCTGCAGGCTGCTGAGGTCTGCAGTGCTACTTCTGTATTATGTTTCAAGTGATTCCTCAATCCACATTTAAGTTGGAGATAACAACGTATTTGTTGAAAGAAAATAATGTAATTCAAATGCAAATTTAATTCAAAACCCATTAGAAAAATATCTATCAGGTTTTCAGGGATAAAATAATTATACAAGCACTTCATGAAGTACACAAATTACATAAAACACAGTTGAAACACACCATTGTTCTGCCCTTCCCTTAACTGAAGTTCTGCCAGCTTTGTTAAGCCTGAAAAGAATAATTCGCCCCAGACGCTGGAAACCTTAGACTTTCACTTTAAATATTAGACACTCCCATAGACTTTGTTTGATTTATATATATAATTAACAGCCCCAGGGAATTACAACAGACAATGGATGACTGAAAATACAGAGAGGATATAAATCCATGCTTTAAGCATCCACTTCAAAATATCTCCACTCCCTGGAATGTCAGGTTCAAATTGCACTGATAAATCCCCTGGGCATACAGGAATGCAGGCACTGACGTACACGGTCCCACCTGCACACCAGCCAGGACACTCGCCTGCCTCCAGTCGTGGCCACAGTTTGAGAGGAAAGGATGGAGTATATTTGTTGGACAACTTGTTCACGTAGTAAATGTCTTGCCAGCTGCTCCAACACAAAAGATTTCCCCTCTGCACAGCAACTTCCTCTACCCAAGTGTGCTCTCTCGCTCATCAGATGTATTTAACGCCAACCAGAATAAAAGTCTTAATTTTGGAGATGTACAAAAGGCAGTGCTCCACAGGCAAACAGCAGTTTACATTTAGAGAGAGCTGTACATTTTATACTGGCTTTAAAATTTCTCACCTTTCAATTTTAGCAATTACTCCTTTGTCCTACTTTATGAGAAATGATAAGTTTTGCTGACTTCTGTGATACCTCCATTTGTGCATCTTTCCTCTAAATTGACCAATTCTGGCTTTTTTCACTTATGCATTCAATTAAAATACACTTACTCACTCCCATTGGTCTTCCTGGACTCCTGTTCAGTCCAGGGAGGGATAACTAGAACAGAACAAAATACTAACAATGCGGAAATGCAGCTGATTTATTTAATAGCATTAAAATATTTTACATGCCGAGACATTTACTTTCCTGAATGACCTCTGTACGCTACATAAATGTTTTCACTGACTGCTCCGTTACTGCCTACTCCCTCCCTTAAACTAGCAGCATTCATTTAGAACATTCTAATACAAACGAGTAACTAAGGATTATTAAATAATTTTTCAACAGCAGTCCTATTACGTAACACTTGGAGACTCCAGCTACTAAGCTTGCACTGTGATGAAAACCTGATCATTTCCTCCTGCCATTTATTCTCTGTTTCATGACCAAACTCACAGGCTTTTCACCCACTTACTGCAATTTCCCCTGAATAGGATCTTGCACAGAAATTTATCAATGGCAGTCTGAAAGCGCAGATAAATTATCATTCTTAACCCCTATTTCTGAAGGGTTAATTGAGTACCACTCACATTATTTGCTCTGTTCTGGCCTTGTGAAAGATGATTTTTTTCTAGTTTGTAAAACTCCTTCATGTAGCCATGAAAGACGTCATGCTGCTTTCTGCCACAAAGAAGGGCTTTGCCTTACAGTCTTTGGCTAAAAATATTTTCCCTCCCCATTCTTGCACTTTGTGGGATGATCCAACCCACTTTTCACCTGCCACTCTTTCGTTTCCAAAGTGGTAGCATTTGCATGCAGCTAGCACAGAGATCTGGCAGCTTATGAGATAAAAGGTGCTTTCTAGTTGGAAAATATTAACCTTACTTTCCACTGAAAAAATGTTTTCAATTATGTATACCAAGGTACAGATGCGAAGATAAAGAACAAATGGTTTTTTTGTTTGCATTACCTAAGGCTAATGATTTTCATACATAATGTAATGCCTTAAATTCTTTCACCCAATGCTTGCCAAAACACATCCGCATGATAGAAATGTTTTTCAGAGATATTACGGTCTATTGTCTATTGTCTGGCCATTCCCGTGGCTCATGGCAAGACAGCAGGAAGCAGAGGAATGTCACCAGCATCCGCAGTCTCCATGGAACGGCACTGTCACCTCCCCAGAGCACTCAGAGGACAGCCCTGCGGCGCCAAGCAGGTGGGCTCCCTCTCCCCAAACACTGCTAAACCACGGGCTGGCAGCTCTCTCTCTCAGGCAGACCAGAAGCAGACAACCCCTCCAGGCCCAGTGCCCGCTCCCCAGATGGAGAAGGGATGTACATGGGATGCAAAGCGGGGCTACCCACCCCATAAACAGGGCTGGAGAGGGTCACTGTTGGACACAGGTGAGATGAGAGCGGCTTGAACCACGGCTCTGCCAAAAATCCCCTGCCTGGTTTGCCTGGCAGAGTCTCCCCTCACATTAGGGATTAAGTTGATTCCCCCCAGACTGATTCTTCCCCAGGACCAGCAGAGCCTGCAATCAGTTCCCAAAGCTGCGGAGAAGGCTATGACAAGGAAAGATGGCGTAGAAAAGTCTAGGTGATCACCATCCACCAGCCTCTGTGACACACAGGCACATGGGGCTTTTCTACCTTCTTCATTCCATCGCTTTTATTACTTAGAGCACATCCTTCCTTCAGCGAGGATCAGCCAATGTACCTGGACAAAATGTCTCCATTACCCTACATTTGACTTAATAATCGTGTTGAAAACTCAGTGAATGTGAGTTAAAGGCAAGTAAAAGCAAAATGCTACCGACCAGATCCCATGCACCAAGCACCCTCCAACTCTCACCCTCTTTCCGCCTGCCCACAGTGATGATGCGATGGCTGTGCAGACTGCTGTCAGCAACAGCTTCACAGGTCTTGTAGGGTGCTTTGTCCCACACAGCATTTCTACCACTCTCCTCTCTACCAAAGGCACGGGTCTTTCTTATGAAAGTTTATAGTGGAATAGACAGAAAAACTCTGCCACATCACTATTCTCCCCCTCCCCCTTTCCCAAACCATTGATGAACCGATCATTGAAAAACACAGAACCAAGCCTAGATCCTCAAGATCTTCGCAGATGACCTCCCCCACTTGTTTTTATGGTCTTCCTTATTGCTAAATTTCTGATGGCTGATTTATGTGCCCAGCTGAATGAACTGGCCCGTTTGTTTCCTTACTTTGTGAACAGAGATCTGTTGAGGCCTCCCATAGCAGTTTGGTATTTAAACTGTGCAGCAGTGGATGCCAAAGGTCCAGGCAGGTGGTCACTGCCCACCACCACTGCCCGACGTATGACATTATTTGGTGGCTCCCCCTCTCTCGTGAGCACCCCGAGGCAGGCTCCCCATCCAATGTCACCCACAGCAGGACTGGGCTGGGAAGGGCAGGGAGCAGGGCAGAAGAAGTAGGAACGGGGAATTTCTTGCACTGCACACTTTCCATTGCAAACACACGTGGTTTCCACTGTTTCAACCCCAATGAAGCCACATGTTTCAACAGGGTGAAAGATCATTAGTGCTCAGCATCGCAGAACCTCTTCCTCCCACTACCAGTTTAAAGCAGCAGATACTGCTCTCTCAGAAAAGCACAGTCCTGGGTGAATTCAGGTATATAACCTAGGCACATTCTGACGTGAGATTAAATGGTGGTGACCCTCCCTCCAGCCCTCAAACCTCCTGCTCACAACTCCCCTCATGCAGGTCTTCTCATTCAAATAGCTGATGGCAAAACCCACTCACATGAGAGACCACTTTTCTATAACGAGTGCTTCCTGTAGATGCTGTGTGGACAGATAACAGAAATACTAATGAACAATACAAAATAACAATAAGGTACTACACATTTGGGCCAATTATTCATGGGCTTATTTGTGCAGTTTCTTGCACCCTAGCTTGGAAATGAGCACGGAACAGCTGTTGCCTTCACAGGCACCCTGCAGAGAGCGGCAGGCCGCTCTACCCATCTCCAACAACACGGCTCTGCACAGACCTCGAAGTTTAACGAAACACTCCGCAGTCACGGCAGGCTGCAGGAGAAGCAGGGTCAAGTTGTGCACACCACTTTCTGGATTGCTTTAAGAGTTTTTATGCTCCAAGGCATTGACTTCCACATGGATACATCCTTTTACCAACCCCAGAGAGGGCATATGGAATCACAGTGCTGCTGCAAACCACCCAGACTGAGAGGAAATCGTGCCATCTAAATTTATACCTAACTACTTACTATTCCCCTGCAGGTATATTTCTTATTACTATGTGAGTTATGAGATTAACATTTAAAGCTGTTCTTTTAATGTTTTCTTCAAAACCAGGTTGACAACTACAGTTAGAACAGCTGTAATGAGAGTAACACTTTCGTGCTAAAAATACCATGTTCATGATGTTCAGTGAATGATGCATTATCCTACAAAGGGCTATTACCAATACTCACCCCTTTTGAAAAGCAACTGCTTCTAAGTGGTGGTACTTAAATCTTGTTTCTTTGATAAACACAGGAGCAATATACCTTTAAAAATCTAAGAGAAACAGCTTTGCATAAACTATACTAGTACTGCAAGATCCTTAGAGAACACCTACAGGATTGGTATGACGAAGGGACTGGACTTCTTATGAAACTGAGGCAAAAACACGACCTCTGCCCAGTCTTGACTCAATGTAGCTCCAAAGAGCCAGTGGGCATGCATTATCTCAGGCTTTGCCTCCAACTCTTCATGTTGCCCAGTTCACTGTGCTGCTGTCGGGATTTCACAGTGCTCCTCCTACTCAGACCTTTCTGACGGCTGGTTCATGACTAACTACAAATTTTTTTTTCTTTTCCTTTTTTTTACTGCACCTGATGTGTTTTAGGATAACAAGCTCAATTTAGGATAACGAACTCATTAATACTACTTTCACGTGACAGCGGTCAGTATGCCCTGACTCTTGAAACAACCACTAAGCTCTTCCAGCAAAATACGTACAGAGATAATTTGCCTAAACACTCTCCTTGTCCACTATCTATTCACATCAAAAGACTAGCTGGCATATGCAGTACAAATGTGGACAGAACGCTCGTCACTTTTTGTCCCATACCCTGATGAAAAGGTCCCTTGAGTTTATTTGCAAAAGCTTGAGAAGTAAGGGCTAGAGTCAATAAAAATCTCTTCCCGGTTTCAGCTCCATGGAGGCCTGTGTGAGCCCCAGCAACATGGAGAGCACACATGGCCCCACATGAAAGCAAACCCAAGTTTGACTTGGACCTCACCGCTGCTGAAGTGAACCAATGACTTGGTTGTTCAGTCTACACTCATGCTGGCAGCCTGCGCCACCAAAAAGTTCACCAAAGACCTATCTCGTTAAACATCCAATTTTCCATGTTTCAGGGAAGACTTCCAGGGAAGGGCTGCCTCTCAAGGAGGAAGAAAGCTGAGAAATGTGTTCATGAGTACACTTTCAAGACTATGAATGATTTCTTCACAATGTATTTCTGGGTTATATTTCACATTTAAAGAGTAACTTGACATTAGATATATCCCAGATTGTTTATTTATGTTAGCGTGAAATGAGATCAGGCAGAAGACAGGCAAAAGAGCTTATTTAAACTCCAGGAAAAAAAGAGCCTCTTTTTGAAGGATTATTTTGTTGAGCAAATTTGTTTTGGATTTTAGGCAGAGAAGGAGGACAAGTTCTGGGAAGCCAGACAGCACATGTCTGTAACTTGTTCATTTTTCTTTCTGTCTTCCTTTTGAGGTTAACTTGAATTATAATGTCTCAGAAAATCAAGTGTGGAGGAAACTCCAAGAAACAAGAACAAGCTTGTTTTAGTGCCTAATGCTGCTTCTTCCAGATTTCTCCACAGCTTTTTAATTAAGCTCAGCCCAGGCTCACATCCCAGGAAGATTTTACTTCCCACATCTTCTGTAGCTTTCAACTATTCTGCAGTCTTCCAGGTTTAGTTGTTTATAGACACTCTAAACAAATGAGAATATACTTTGTCTACTGAAATAAACTACTGCCATGTTTAAAGGCTGTTTAAAGGTTGTTTCTGGCAGGACTGACAGATCAAACCCAAGTTAAGTCTCTCTTCTGCAAGGTGCAAGGAACCATGCAAAGGTTTTGTAGAAATAAAAACAGCAATATAAAAATCTCTGAGAGCTGCAGCAAAAAACGGCAGAGTGCAATTGACACAGTCATTAGCTGCAACAGTAAGTCTGCAGTCTTCTTCAGCTACTATTTTTCTCTGCAATTTTCAGACCACCCAACTTTCAACTAAAAACAAATTTTTAAAAAAGCCTCCTTTACCACAAACTGGCCTTCCAGAACTTCTTCAGCACAACCAATCTGAGTATTTGCACATCTCCAGTCATCCAAGTATTGCAGTGTCTCTTTCTCACCTCACTCTCTGTGGTCTTCCTCGTCTCAGGTGAAAAACTGAGACACAGGGAAAAGATAAGTGACATGCCCAAGGTCCTACTGTAAACCTGTTAAGGAGAGAAGCTGAAGCAAAGGTCTGCAGCTCCTCGACTAGAGATGCTACGACTGGATCACACAACATCTCTCAAAGCATACATAAGGGAAAGCTAGGGTTGAAAGCTGCTAGGAAAACATAAAAATGACCACAAACAGAAAAGATCTGCATAGTCCTAAACAGGACTCTTCTAATGGTCTCAGATAGGCAACACTTAATATGTAACTTTTATCTAGCAATAACCATAAAATTATTTCCTGTAGTTCCAATGACAAAACAGCTACACTTGACTCAAAACACTGCCAAACGCAAACATTCTGCCCACCAAAACAAAAAAAGCAAACAAACACTAAAAAAGGAGCAAAAAATGCGACTGCAGTAAGTAGAAAAACTATAACTTTTACAGACCTAACAAAAACTGCGCTAAGGCAGGTCTGCTGACAGAAGCACCATGCTTCTTTCTACCTTAAAAACCCCACCCTTTTAAACCTTACCAACCCTGGTAGGGAAATCTAATTTAAAAACAACAAAACAGCAATATTGAAACCAGATTTTTCTGCAGATTACAGTGCAGCCCTACTGGTTTACACAGAGAAGAATATCATTATGTTCTGTTCCTTAAACTGACCTGTGGTTAAACTGGGATTTCTGTGGAACCATGAAAATCAAAGGGCACACTCTACTAAAAATGTTTTGTAGCTGCCTGGTCACACACACCGAACTGCCAAAAATTTGGCATCAGTATTTTTATCTCTTGAAGTGCAAAACGTGGCTTGCAGAACTTTTTCCCTGCCAGCAGAGCAAACAGAATAGATTAGACAGACACCACTAGGTCACTGGCAGTGTAACTAGGAGAGCAGGGAAAATATTTTTAAAAATTAACATCATCCTGCCTTCCTGAAGCTTAGGGTGAAAAAAAAAAAAAAAGAAAAGGCAAGCTATATTTCCTTGGAAGAAAAACTGGGGATAGATTTTTCTTATTGGAAAAACGAAACTTTCGCAGCTTTACAAATGGCCGTGTGAACATCCGCCTTCCCAACCAGCTATGCAAAACAGGAAGGAATTATAAATGTTTAAAAACACATGCCCAGCTAACACTGTCACATGCCCAACAGTAACAGCATTCAGCTGTCACCTCCCAGATGCTCTCCCAAAATGTACAGGGCTGCTGACTCTGAGGATGACAATGTCTGGCAATAATACATATACTTCATATTGAAAGGAAAGAAAAACATCTTTTTTTGTTGCTTTCCATTTTGTTTCTTTCATTCACTCTCCCCAACTGGATATTGTTTTTGTCTCTCAATCTTTCCAGTGTGTTTCTGTCAATAAAAAAAAAAGAGGCCTTTTTTTGTTTTTTTTCTTGTAAACACAAACCAGATCACTAACACTTTCCAGAGGATGCAGAGAGAGGGGGAAGAATATTGGCAAGCATGACTAGCACTGAACTCAGGAGTCTCCATACAACCCCCTGTTCAGCCTGGTCTACTATCCTGTTGCACTCCACAGTTCACTCCTATTCCTTCAATTCTTAAATATGGCAAACCCAAAAACCATCGTCTGTAGTTCACATGGCTTCGTATTGGCCCATCCCCACCCTGAGACTCACAGAGGTAGCACCTCAGGGGCTCTCCAGTGATCCTGGAGGATGAGAAGCCTCTTGTGCAAAAAATTGAACTACAGTTCTCAAAACTGAACTACAAGGCTCAAATGGCGCCTAAGGCAGCCACATCCCAACCCAAAGATGACAAAGACAGCGAGCAAGGAGAGTTGGTACCCTTTTAGCATCCTACCAACTGTTGCAAGTGGCCCCACAGAGATACTCCCAGAACTTTTCTGGGTGTGGGGAAAGGCCCAGAACAGTCAATATACTTGAAAGGGAAGACTGGGGAAGAAAACAGAGCAGGAACAGCAAAGCCCTTCCAGAAGCCTCCTTTAAAGGTCCTTTCCAACCCAAACCATTCCATGATGAACCTTCCAGGAGTCACTGCTTCTTTAAAGGTCCCTTCCAACCCATTCATTCCATGATGAGACTGACTTTTGGTAAAGGTTTCTAAAAGCAAGAACCACGTGGAAAATGAAGCGAGAAGCATAAATGGGGGAATGTGTATCCATTCAAAGAGCACTCACATTCTTGCTCTTAGAAGTCCTCTTTGATTTACGCATCCAGCTTCCTAATGAGATTCTGGAGTTTGCTCACTTCTATTCATTCTTCTTCACTCAACCCCCTTTAGCTGTTTTCCCTCCTCCTCTCCCCCACTGACAACGATTTCCATTTCTCTCCTTATCCCCCACTGTGTGCTTTTCCTGCCAAAAACTTTGCCATTGAACAACACTGTCAAGCAAACAATTTTTTGAGAAGTAGTTTAAAACAACCTAGGGTAATAAAACTACTACATTTAGCAATATAGTTATATGCATCAGGTTAGAACATATACTGATTTTTACACTCAAATAAACAAATAAAAGCAGCTTAAGTCAACTTACAAATTTCTGGTTGTCACCAAACTCTATTTCCATCCTTCTTCGTCCCTCCCCACTTCCACACCCAATGTCCCCCTCAATCCCCAGCCTGCAATTCAGCCCCATCAGATCTCACAAATGGTGCTCATAGTGCCTCCAGGCCCTGCTGAGATTAATGGTACAATGCCTGAGTGTTTCAGCCAACCTGAGTACACAACTGGGAGATGGGCAAGGAGAGCCCATGGCGCAGCCGGCAGCAAGTCCATGCTCCAGTCCTTACATAGGGCAACCAAATTCAGTTACGGTGACTTACTTCTAAAACATGCAGAAGTGATTACGCTGCAGCTTCTCCACCAATAAGTCAACTTCTTAAATGTCATTAGAACGCAGGGAAGAGACAGAGTTGGTTCTTTATCATGTAACACGTACAAGAGAGAATTTTTCTTAGTTTTACATAAGTTGGGTATGCGCTCAGGCCAAAATGTATTTATATATGTGTATATACACAGATACATGTATATCCACACATTTCTATCCATATTTGTAATTTTATTTTATAGATACATAACAGGCCTAAGAAAATACATTTAAATCAAGTTTTAAGCACCTAAATCTTGTTCAAAGTTGTATGCAAATTCACCATTTCTGTTACCCAAAAGCTCCTCTAAGAATGTACACTCTACCTCTCCTAACAAACAGTATGAACCATGACCAAAGTTCCTTGCTTGTTCACTGCAGAGGACTCAGAATCTGCTACAGATGCCCATCTAAGCATCAGAGAGGAGATACAGCTGGTCTGAAGCAGAGCACCTGGCTCCTGTTCCAGCTGTCCCAAGCAGTGCTGTGCAAATGATGTCTTAGAAGGTAAAGGCATTTCAGGACTAGAAAACGAAACATCAGCTACAATTTCAGGGTAGAGAACTTCTGCTCTGTCAGCTTTTAAGATACCTTATGTTCCCTCCAGATGTTACAACTGGAGTGGAGACTGGAGCAGATGTTGCAAACCATAATCACTCCCCAATGGCTCCACACCCTCCTACACTGAGATACAGTCCAATACTTTGGTCTTGCTTGACAAAACAGATTTGATCATATGGGCACTAACATCTCATGTACGTGCACTGCATTTCTGAGCAAGGAAAGGGCTGCTACGCTGTCCTATGCTCAAAAGCACTAAAGTCAGGATAACTGTGAATACTAGTATTTTTGCTGCTACTCCCAATTCCCTTATGCAGCTCCCACACTCCTTGGATGGCAGAGCGAGACAAACATGATTAAGTGGTTGAAGTACAGGCATTTGGCATAACAATGACTAGAAACATAGATAACCAGATGATGATTTTAATGAGACATTATTAAAAATAATCTGCCAGCTTCTTATCTTACAGCTGTGTCTGTGAGTTTACGTCAGTTCTTTTCCCTCTAACATATACCACCCCTATTCATGCACATATATTTCCTCCCTTTCCACACACACACAGAACGACTCTTCATTTTGCATCCACCAAAGTCTGCATATGGGCTGTCTGAATACCACCATCTGGGCTGCTCTTTCTGAGCTCAGCACTGCACCACAGGCAAATGATGCCAGCCTGGCACTCTCTGCCTGGCACAGCAGCTCCCACTGGCAGAGCTTAGTTACTCATTGTCTTATTCTGCCTTGCTGCGCTTTGCACGAGCTCATGTTTGGACATTGTTCTTGCAGCTTTCTCCAAAACTGAAAATACTCACCTTTCCATTTGAGTTCCAGTCTCCAAAGGTACTGTCTAGTGCAACTGGCTATATTCTCCTAGCAGCCTCACAACTCACCACTGTGGCATCTAAACATTCCTACGTGCTTTCATCTTCTGTCACACTCTATCAGAAATTATTTTCAAGATTGTTGTTCCCACAACAGTTAATATACTACTGAAAAATCCTAGGGTTATCATAATACTGTTGGATACACCACCTATCTATACTAGAGATGCTTTGATAGAGGTTTGCTCTCTGACATAGATATAACTGATTGATCTTTTGCCAGGCTGGGCTGCAATGTCAATAACCTTCACCTCTGTTAAAGAAACTACCTTGTGTGTATTTGGTATCACAGTGTATATCAATAGCTGTTGGGAAGTCAAAATGATCAATTATTTCTTACCTATGCCCAACAGGACATGATCTTGGTTTTCTTTAGAAGGAACCAGAGAGTCTTGGAAAGGCTAGAAAGAGAAAACTTAAGCTATACCTTTGAAGACAAATAGCTGCATTCGTACTTAGTTGCAAGCTGTGCTACAGGCTTTCAGAATTCAGTTCAAACACTGTCAAGCAGCTGCCACTTCATTTTAGTCATTTTAATAAATGCAACAGATACAGCATGCCATTCCCAGACTCTAAGATGCGTACGTGAGCTCTATGGATTCAAACTCCAAACATAATCGAAGAAGAGACCAAACAAAATCTCACTTTCCGTGCAAACTCCAGTCTTCAGCCTACTCTTCTTTTGCAAAGTTTAACTGTGCCCTGACTAGCCAGTATACAGTGTTTTGGAGGAAAGAGCAATATATTTCTAAGACACCTCCTTCTCTGATGCCTGAGTTGTTCACTCCTGTATAAATATCATAGGTCAGTTCATTCTTTTTAGAGTCAAGTATGGCTATTTCTGCTAGATCAAAACAAGAGACAGTCAATATAATACCATAACCTTTTCCCCCCAGAAGGACTTGTGAGCCAAAACACTGCCCCAACAGACGTTTTCAACACAGACTCCAAAATGCATGCATACTGCAGAGACATAATTCTGAGATTACACAGATTACAACAGCAACGTGTGAATACCAAACAAATGGTCAATCTTCCGCACAGCTGGCAATTTAAAAAAAAAAAATCTAAAGAGGTCATCACTTTTATAATAATGACCTAACAAAAGTTGTAGTTCAACAACATTCCACTAAATTCAAATGTTTTTTAAAAAAATCAATAGTCACTGGCTATTGAGAAGATAGCACCTTTAGCAGATTTGCCAGATTTTATTTTCTTTCTCTCAGCCTAAATCACTATTTTAGCTTCATACCCAGTTGAGCTAATAATGAAGCCCCTGCTTTATAAGGTGATTAAAAAAACACTGAGACAAAGATTTTCTAGTTTTGTAAACAGATACACATTAATAAAAAGCAGAATAGAAGACTAGAGATCAAATACAACTGCCTAACCATAATGGGACTTCTCACAAATGTTGGTTCCCCTCAAAAGCTGTTAAGTACCTCCATGTAGAAGATGATGGCAACTGTTGTTTTTTTTACATGAAGCATTCTTCCCAGTTATGTCCAGTCAAGGACTAACAGTTACCCAAAAGGTCTCTCTCAGAGACTAACTCCTCAGATGTAATGAATCCTGCCGTCTCAGGGATGAAGCTTGTGTGAGGCAGGCTGCGCTCCATCCAGACTGGCAGCTGAGCTTCAAGCTCCCTGAAGGCTCACCATAAACACAAGAGCTTTCTGGTCCAAAAGCAGAGCTTGCTTCTCCAACCCAGCTTTCCGGCCCACAGCCACATAACAGGCTCCTTCAAACAATAATCATCTACACACGTAACTATTCCCGCAGGACAGGAACAAGTATAAAATGTTGTCTGGCAGGCATTAGTCACCATATCTATTTATTAGCTGTGCAAGGTGCTCAGATAGCCAAGCAGAGGTTGCTGCTTCTCAGCCTAAATGAAGCTTAGGTATTTGTATAAGGAGAAATCTGTACCTTCGTATCATCCTGGGACAATTCGTCAGATGCCAAGTTCACAGGACCTGTAAAGGCAAAGATTCCAGTCTTTAATAACAAGCAAATTCAGCTTGGGTCTGCTGGTCTCTCTCCTTTTTCTAATAGGAGGGGGTCACCAGGAGCAGGCAAACATGCAGGCGAGCCAGAACAATGGACATGGGCAGCCCATGCATCTCCCCACCACGGCGGTCCCGTGGGCAGCGTGCGAGCTGGATGCACAACAAGTGCTATGTTATTGTCACAGTTATGTTCATGCCAGGCAAGCATGGCGATTCATTAGCCAGCTGCTGATTAACCCCCACATGCTCAGAAAACCAACAGCTCTAGCGCCGTGCCTCCCACCAGCTATGCAGAGCAGCTGGGCTCTGCTTTTCTTCTGCATGGGTTCTGCACTTTCTGAAATTAGACCTTGTATTTTCATCCCCAAAAGTAAAAATAACTTCATTTCTGTCAGACTTTTCTTTTTATCATTTCTTCACAAGGCTGTGGGAAAGGACACAGCACATGCAAAACAAGGACCACGCTTTGCAAGTTTTGCCCAAACGCAGCCTCAAGGACTGTTGTGAAACAGCAAAGAGGAGTAATCTGGCTACGGGAATGCAAATGAACACCAGCACCACTCAGGCTTCCAGAAACATCATTATTTAGTAAATATATTTCAAATAACAAAAATTATATAGCCCGAGTTATGCTGGTAAATATGTTTCATTTTATATTGAAACTTTCAATTCAAGGTTCACATCTGTTCTCACGTACACAAATCCCTTCTCCATTCTCCAGCTCCAGCAAATAGTTAAACTAAGCATGACTCAGCAGCCAGTATAGGGTGGTTTGGGGGACTGCCTTGAGGGCATTTTTACAAAAAAAAAAAAAAAGCTGTATCAATACATGCTCGAAAAAACAATTCAAAGACAGATGCTTATTATCTAACTCACACAATCTTCAGCAACAACGAGCCTACCTAACCTGCAGGTCTCTGTGAGATGAAGTTCTGGGATGCAATTACGGCCCTGCTGCAATCAGTGCAGCTGTTGTCCCTGACCTCAGCAGTGCCCCTCGATACTGGCAGGAGTCAGGACTGGTGCATGCTGATCAGTATCTCGATCATTAATTTTTAATTAATCCAGCTTCTTTAATTAACCTTCTGCAGCAGTCACATACATACCTCTCCTTGCATTCTAACAGAGTGCAATCACAGAGCTCAAAATCACTACTGCTGTCAAACAAAGCATCCCAGGCATCACTTTTCAGCTAGAAAGAACAGACGATTTCTTCTGTAACCGTAACTGCAGAAACTTGCTGTGAAAGCCTCAGTCAGAAGTATTTTTTTACAGTATTGCCATGCAATTGGCATTATTATTATTATTCAGTTTCACAGTTCTCAGAAATAAAAAGCTACTTGCTCTGTACCTAATATTCTGTAGAAGCAAATGGCTTATCACCCAGATAACACTATTCAGTCAACTCATGGGCATGGAATTTCAAGGTCAGAAAACAGAAAAAAAAGCACAAACTGCTGAATTAGCCAAAATACCATCTGAAATACATGTTCTGTTCTGTTCTGCATCCTCGCTGGATAATGTATCAGTCCATGTATTTGAATTTAATTAAGTTGCTATGGGAGATTCACTGCTCAGCTAGTAGCATCACCTTACACTGACCCACCGTTTTCGTATGATTGCATTTCACAAGAAGCAATGTACTGCTATAGCAATCTCTACTCGATAATGCCTCAGGGTTTCTGATAGCATTATGTTTAAAGGTCTGTTGATCTTGAATTCAGGCCCACCCAGAAGTGAGCAGTTACTACTTCTTGTAATGGCAGCAGTTTTAAAATCTGAGAGGGATCCTTTCATGACAGGGATGTGCCAAATTAATGTCCTGAGCTTAGCAGCCGCTTTATAAAGGAATTCAACTTTATAAGGAATGCAACTGAGAATGTAGTAGAAAGTACTCTGTTAATCATTTCATATAATTTCTGCTCCTAGCAGCAACAATTTTAACTCAATCTTGAAAAAAGTTCTTTTGGTCTCCTGTATGCTGGCAAATGGAGAGTGTAATACAGGCTACTATTCACCAGTAATGATTATTGATGATTTTTCAGTATCTGGATTTGCTGACAGTTAGCGAAAAGTAAAAAAAGTCTTGTTTGCAGAAATATGGTAACCAGTGACAATATAAAAACCCAAGAAGATTAAAAAACTTTGCTGCCCATCAGCATACAAGCAATAGTTACAGGTTCTCATGTCTACAAGAAGACAACGCAGAGTGTAAAAGATGCAAGCATGATTACTACAATTTGCTTGTATAGGTCCTGGATACTGCCAAAACGTGGCATACTTTTCTTGCTGTTCAACTGAGTTTTTTTTAAAAAAACAGGCACAAAATAACTCTGATGCATAAAGGCACAAAAGTGTATAGCTTCCATTGAAAACAGAATTAGGTATGTGTGCCAATGCCAATACCTATGCCAAATACCTTTGGTGTAAAGAGAGGACAACCAGAATCTAAAATGAGACTAAACATCCTGAACTGAAGATTCTCTCTCTGGGCAACCAAAATCCATTGATGCTAGTTAACTGCTTGTGCCAAGTCAGCCTGAATTCAAACCGCTTTGAGTGAAAAGTATCAAAATAATCATCACCTAGAAGTTGTATTGCCCAGGCTACTGCCACATGCAGTGCTACCAATCCAAGCCATTCACATTCTATCCCCGAGGAGCAGCATGAAGATCATACTGGTCAGACAGTAGCACTCAGATGAAAATCCATAGTCAATGCATTTGCACACTGCATCACCAAAATCATTCACAAACTTTGTACGGTAAATTGACGCTTACACTTGCAGTAACGGATGCATAGTTTGCAACTGCTAACAACTGCTTATCATTTCTCTGCAAATTTACCTTCTGATGGCAGAACACTTGCCGCCTGAACTCTGCTGGAGAAGTTGGGTATAAAACTCCTTTTCCAGCACCAACAACAGCAGCCTACATGTTTAAACACAAGCTACACAATAACGGTGTCCCTGTTTTGTCCATTCACCTAAAGTGACGAGGTGACGGCACCTGGAACTGCAGTCCCGTTCTTCTCCCTCGGTCTGGTTCTGATCCTGTCAGCAGTTTATGCAAGTGCTCACATTTCTGGTGCCCTCAGTGGGGCTGCTTCCAGCACAGCCACTGAGCAAGACCAAGCCCTCACAGAGCTCAGTTTTCAGCTCGTTGCTTCATCCAAATATACAGCAAACAGCCAGCTTATGAAAAGTTTTAATTCATTCCTAACAATCATACATAAACACCCAAAGTGTCACACTTCTGACTCTGAAGCATGACCTTTTCTTGTGACTTTCTTTTCAGCTCTAAGTGATGCCTGCTCCAAGGTACACAGAGCGTTCTCATGAACAAGCACAGTCCCACAGTCCTTACAGAGGTAAACCACTCACCGAAATATCGAACGTCTAATTGAAACACATGGGAATTTTGCCACATTAAGAAGCCCGGGCTGGGTCCCAAAACTATTCATACAAAATGCTACTCTGCTCCTGTCTTTACTGAGTTATTTGGCTTTACTGGAATTTGCAGGCTGGAGCTTTCATTCAGTTAAACATTGCCCTCTCCTGGAACCTTCGGACATTTTTCTGGCTCTTACAATAACATTAGTTAAGCCTTTTCCAGTCACTACAAATGCCATAATATTTTGTGAACAATTTCAGTCTGACATTGGAAAACAAATGCTCTGTAGGGAGTATCATGATTTACACAACTCTCGTAGTGTATGACTTGCGTATTCCACTGTTGTCTACTTACGGGTCTCTAATGTCATATGAAACACGATCTTCCTGAACAAATAAATAGCGCGTGAACCTGTGCCAACTTTCCAGAGCTTTTAAAGACTGCAACATTATGGAATAAAAAAAAATGTACCTTCTACAGAGCTTGTTGTACTGCAGGGCATTTTTGGACCTTCCACTGTCTCAACTTGGTTTGAATTAATACTCTATAAAAAAATCAAAATGACAGTAACTGTATTTGATGCCCATGACACTTATCTGAAAACCCCAAAATAACATCAAAGACTAGCAAACAAATACGTTATAAGCAATACTAAAATGACTGAGATTCCACAGAGTATTTTATTAGATACCCTCCAGAGGAAACCAATACTAATTCCTCAGCAGGGAAACTGGTAAAATGTTTTCAACTCCAGAGAGAAATTATCTCCTGCTTACAATACACAAGGGATCTAAAGGATCAGATTTAACATTTGTACTCCATTATTTACAGCCTCCTTCCCCATGAAAAAAGCAGCACAGCAGCTTTGCATGACGGCTCTGTTCAGAAGTTTAGTTAACATTGAAAGCATCGCTATAAAGCAAGCTATTTTGACGGACAGGCAATATGAAGAGCCTAAACCAGAACTACATGCTGACTACATAGTAAATCCAGCCAGGCATCACGCCCTCCTCACATCCATGGACCCTGGTTGGGGCTGACCCCCTGCTCAGATACAGAATCACAGAATCACAGAATGGTAGGGGTTGGGAGGGACCTCTGTGGGTCATCTAGTCCAACCCTCCTGCTGAAGCAGGGTCACCTACAGCAGGCTGCACAGGACCTTGTCCAGGCAACGCACACTGACTATACCACTCCTGCTCAAAGGATGAGGGGACTAAGATCCAGTCCCTTATTTTAGCAATTACCTTCAAAGATAATAAGCAAAGGGGGTGAAGGACAGAATGTCTCCTTTTGCACAGCTTCATTTGAAACTCTGCTTGCTTCTAGCCCTTCCCTCTAGTTAGGCTGCCTGTGTATTTGCCCTCTACCAGAGCAGCAAACAGAGAAAAGGCATGGTAACCTGAATCTGAAAGAAAAAGTCAGTGATGACTCTGGGCTGAATATTGCAGCCAAACTGATTTGAAAGCCATGCAGCTGTCAAGCTAGCTATATCCACCGCCTCTGTGCAGCTAGTTGCATTTTTCTCTGCTTATCTGTTGGTGTGCAAGACACTTTCCTACTCCCCTACCTACCACGCAGAAATAAGCCAACTCCTACGTTGTAAACTACTAAAGCTGTCCACCGCCATGCAATAAAATTACTCAAATTATCATAAATTGTCTTAATAAATTTGATTTATTATCCTGGTTAGGCCTTTTTTTTTTTTATTACCCTGACACCATTTCATATGTGTCCATTAGTCCCCGGATTTCTTTTCCTCTCACAGAGGACCTCTCCCCTGTACTGGTTGTGCTGCCTCCAGCAACTGAGACAGGCAAAGGCGTCACCTCCACATGCTGCTTAGGGCTCTGCTGGAGGTGCACGACGAAGCACGTGGCCTCGCTGACAGGTGCTGCTACCACCACAGCGATTACTGCCCCAAGGAGGTTGCACAGAGTTCAAGCAATTGCACGCTCTTCCTCACCATTTTCAGAAATCTCTCCTCTGTATTGCCTAGCACAGCCACAAAGCCCGTGGGTGTACACTTATTGAACTGCAGAGCCCCTGAAGGTTTCCAGCAAAGGCATGGCTCCTGTTTGGGTAATGAGCTTACCGAGAGCTTGCTTGTTTTAACTTTTCCATTACTCTTCTATACTTGTAAGGAACAGTCGAGAGACAAAAACAACTCACAAGACCAGGGACTAAAGAACTTACTTGAGAAAGACTGGGATTTTCTTGTATGAATAAATGCAAAACCAGTTTGTGCTGCTCCCTAAGTCATCCATTTCACGCACACAAATCCAATGCTGCATGCCACCATAACTAAGACAAGCTTGTTAGTCCATGTCTTTCTGACCAAAGCCTAAAATACCAATATGGTCATTTGTGCAGCCTCAAGATACAATAAACTAGACGTACAGTCTTACTCTGCTGCAGATGAGCTGAATAGTCCAGTACAGCAATAAATTCTACCTCCATTTTATAAAGACTAGGTATTGTGTAATCTCTAATGCCCACCTTATGCTTTGGATCCAACTAAGGGCTGCACGTCCTCATTTGCAACAGAAAGAAAATTAATTTTACCTTTCCTTTTAGACATAATGCATAGTCTAAACATGACAGTTTGATCATCTCCCCACATACACCTCAGGATGATATCTGGTGTATAGGAAAGGAACCAAAACATGTGATCTTCCCAATTATTCTGGCTTATTTCTGCTTCATTAAAAGTAGTGCAACACTGACACTGGGCAGGGGGGGAACAGGGTCCCCAGAACAGAGGATTTAGACTGCTGCAACTAGAGGAATGAGCAAAAGGGAAACCCAAAATTGAAGGGTAGTAGGCTTTTTCCTCAAATGCAGAATTTTGCAGCATTTAAGACTCTTTGAGAGCCACGCAAACATTTAACATACCATACTTGCTTTTTCCTTTTCAAAGACTGAAATAAGAACACAGATTTGATGAGTGCAAGGAAAAGCCAATGAGAGAAATAACAATGCATTTTTCATTATAGCCTTGGTTCTGCTATTGCTTTTACTATTGTTTCCATGGAAAAGTCATGCACAAAATGTAGGTTTTCTGCAAGCTACAAATATAGAATGACTTCTTTCTATTGGAACAAATCAAAATTTTGTCAGTGTAGTTACACAAGGTTATACATAAGGACTACACAATACATTACACCTTAAGTTTTTATGCCAAACATAACAAGCAGATCATGTTCTAAGGTAAAAAAACATGCAGAATTTAATAAAGGTGAGTCAAGGAAAACCAGCACACAAATAAGGAAACCTGAAGTTAAACATAGAAATGAAAAGCTGAATTTTAAGACCAGAAGAAAAGTCTATTTTTAGTGTGGTTTTAGTTCACCAGTTTTATTTAGTCATGAAGCTTCAATCTAAAAATGTACGTGAGCACCTGCATTGCTGCTATGAAAGAACTTGTTCTTTAAAGTGTTCTTCTCCTTACTTTACTGAAATTGAGAGATGTCTTGAAGAATATCACAGCAATGCTCCGGACACCTTACAGTAAAATAAGACCCACTACACCATAACTAAACTCTACAGCAGAAGTCTGTACTCTATATATCTGCTATAAATAATAGATTGAGGTTGGCTTCTGATAAAGGCTCCCAGGTGTTACACTATTAGACAAAATAACGGAACTAAATTAAGTATTTAAAAATACCACTGTAAATATAATGGCAATGCAATTAAAGATACAGAGATTTCAGGGAAAGATATTCACTGTAGACTCCACAATGATTCAAAATCAACTTGGGAGGTAAAGGAAGCTTTGATAAAGTTCTCAACTTCTCTCATCCTCCAGCTTCACACGTACGATGTGCTACACTTATACAAACTAGAAGCCCACAACAGTAGTCCTGCAATTACACTGGCCATTAGTGACACAGGCAGCTTAAACTGAAAGATACTCAAGGAAAATAAATACAGCCTGAACAGTCTATAGCTGGAAATTATTGAAGAAAACCTGTTACAATGCCCTGAGCTAGACAGGCACCCACCTGGTAAAGAAGAGGTCTGTCCCAGAAGTATTTTCTGAAGAGCTTAATGTCTGACTCCAGCAAGTGCTGTGCAGTGTGGCTAAATGTCAGCGTCAGAGCTCCTGATGAATGAACAAACCGCACGAAAGCACCCTCACTGATCTCCACTCTTGAAATGTCAAGTGACTGACTGCCCTGGAAACTGGAACAACACGCTCTTTAAACCAAAGCAGATGCTCCGCACACAGGTAGAACGAAAGCACAGCCCCCGCAAGCTTCCTGCTCGCCCTTGGCACAGCCCGTCAGGCTCTCTATGCACTCGCTGCAAAAAACAGAGGCTGAAAATCTGAAACATCCACTGAAAACACAGCTGGGCAAACAAATACTTACCAAGGACTCCATTCAGGCCTAAGAACACGCAGCTACATTTAGCTATCAGTGGGGAAAAAACAATGTTAGATGGTTACTCACTAGTAAAATGAGCCAGAAAGAGCAAGCAGTGACAATACTTCTTTCTCCTTTTTGCTGTAAATTAGCAATAGTACCTTCTCCTGTTAATGTTGTCGTATATAGCAGTAGGATGCAACTGGCAGCTAGCAGGTTTGTTATCCCACGACAATGAAAAACGGAAAGTATCTCAAGAGAATACAGCATTGTTTGGATGTTACAAACAAATGAGACATTCATAACATAGTGTTCTGCACCAGTGTTGTAAGTACTGTTTTTTTCAAACCGAAATATGGGTAAGTCTCACATAAACTATACACTGCATTGAGCCAGAACCAAAAGAGCCACATACCAAAATAAAAATGTAACCCAATTCTTGCATACTTCTATTTGAAAAGAAAAGCCAGCAGTGAGAAGGGGTGTCCGATGCTGAACATTCGGTACCCCAAGATACGTATACAAACACGCACGATGTAGTTCCTCAGGTCTGTACAGAGGAAACTCCTGACAGCTGAAACGTGCCAGAAAGCACTTGTCCTTTAAGTCATTTGTCAGTGCAGCAGCTCTCCGGCAAAACAGAGTCATAGCTGCAGCACTGGCTTCACTGCTGAATCTCCCTTATTCTTTCAATCCTGAGCTTCAGAGAGGTCACAAAGCCTGTGGAGGTTTTGTGAAAGTCAGGTCCTATAGTTCTGTTTGTCTCTAAATACTTCTCTTCACGTATTTTAAGGGATGTCTTTATTTGTTGGTAATGTGTCAGGATTCAGCTGCAATTGTGCTGGGAGAGGTACCTGATGGTGCAGCAGGTCCTCTGTCACTTAATTGGCTATCCATCGACTTGCAAATGTAATGAAGGATGCAAATCGTAAACTTCCTTTAATTGTAAATACAAGTCTACCACTTAGAATGGCAATAATGGCAAAAAGCAACAGGAATCACCACAAAATAGGCAACGCTTTTGAGAAAAACAGAAGTACTCCCCACATCCCTTAACTGATAGGAGTTTTTCACAGGAAGCAGAAAACCGTTATACTCACTTTGTGAAGACCTCAGCAAGACTGGAGTGCCCGTTTTGTAAAGCCAAATCTAACGGTGTTGCTCCATTCTCATTAGGCAATGCTAATGCTGATGATCCTCCAGGCTGGGCTGCTAAGAACTGGGAAAGCTTAACTAAGCCCAATTTCATCACAAGGTGGAGGAGAGTTTCTTTATGTTTAGGCTCTGAAAAAACACAGCAACAAACAAAATTATTGGTAACAAACCCTAGCACGTTATTTGCTAGAAAGCATCAAAAGAAACTTATTGTCTGCAGAAATATCACAGCACAGGTTCAGACCTACAAACGTACTTTGGCAGAACCCATCTTTCACTGAAATCAACAGATTTAGATACTTAATTGCATTTGTGGAGCTAAACTAAGATACCCAAATATCATCTAATTTCAGCAAAGAAAACCGTTTGAATTAGGTAATTTCAGTATTTCTCTCTTCCTCTGTATATAGTATAGCATGCAGTACACAGGATACCCGAACATACTGCAGAAGATAGTTAAGAGGCAATTTTCCAGCTGCTTTGCATTGCCTCAGCAGCACAAATCATCTGGCAGCATGGCCAAGTATCTAAAAGAAAAAACAGGTCTGGTTTTTCAGGGCAGGAAGGCAGGCTGCTTCTCAGAATGGTAAGAGATCCTGAGCAGCACAGCAAGCCATAACCTAACACACATGGGTAAAACATACTGGATAATTCTTGTGTCTCTCTTTTCAGAAAGGTGACCTAACCTGCAAGTACTTACTCTCCACTTTTTAGCACATAATCATCATGTTCAATGGGATGAAGCTTAAAATAAAAGACTACACAGTGATGACTTAGTCACTACATGCCGATTCTCCACTCCAGCCCTTCCCTGGCTTTTATTCAAAGAAGAGTTTATTTGTCTACATACATTCTCAAATACAAAGCCTCTGCAATTTAAAGGCAATAAATAAAGTTAAGCTCAAGTGCCACTCAACCTGTTCCTTACAATGATATCTTGGTATGAAGTTAGATATAAGGGTATTTTCACAAGGTCCAGTATTTAAGGGCATTCACTCTACAGTTCTCAGAACAACTGGCTGAAATCTATTAGGTTTCCAGTGATTTATGAAATTCCGTTGAAATTTATCCTCCTGATTCAACGGACTTTTTCTTCCCTATTACCCAGCCAGTTCAGAACCTGTTACTGAAAATTATATGCTCCGGTGGCAAAGGAAAGGTGAAGCTCCTGAAGCATATGTAGGTACGTGCACACGTTTGTGTCAATAATACAGTTAAAATCAACAGCAAATCACTGTCAAATTTCCTCTCTGCATCAATATTTGCAAGACGAAACTGTCAGATGGAAAGCAATCCCCCAGCAGAGAGAGCAGTTATGAGGCCAAAAAGCTAATAAACATGTTTTTCAGAAAACACTTATGCTTTGAGCAAAGGTATCATGTAGTTACACATAAATACAGCGGCTCTTGGCTGACTCCTATTCAGTTTAAGTACTCCCTCTGGAAGTGTCAGGAATATTTATTTTATAGAATCATAAAAAAAAAACAAACCTTGAAAAGTCCTCAAGAAGTCTCTAGTCCAGTGCTTGCCTTAAGGCAGGACTGGATCTACCTAAATCACTCCGGACCGATGTTTGTCTCATCTGTTCTAAAAACCTTCCAATGACAAGAGGTTTGCACAACCTCCATAGGCAATCTACACAAGGGATAACTTTACCCTCACATTTACAAAGATGTGAAATTCCTAACCTAGCTCATCCTTTCTGCTGCTTCTTGTCCCATCCAAAATGGGCATGAAAAACACTTCATTCCTTTCCCTTCGCAGCTTCCTTTTACATAATTGAAGGCTGCCGTCATGTCTCAGCTGAGTACATCCTCTCCAGACATCTTCACAGGAGAGCTGCCTTCTGCAAAGCTGGACCTTTTAGAATGTCATCTCAGAGCTGGGAGCCAAAATCATTAGCCTCTGTTTAAAATCTTGGACTTATAATGTTAAAAACACCTGTACCTCCCCATCTCATAAAGCCAGAACTGCAAGGAACCTATTGATCTTGCTCTACCGATCCACACGCAAAATTACTGCAGGATCTCCACTGGCGATCAGTTTTTGCTCTGAATATTTGGTGGCAACCCCTCCAGACTTTTTACCTTTCTATTTAAAATGGAAGCATAACTTTCAGACAGAGTCAAATCCCAGAAAACCAGGTCAAGTCTCCTTCAATAAATGAAACAAATTCCAGATATCAGAGTAAAAGAGAGCTTCAGGACACAGACTCTAGCACTGTAACAGCCAGCAAGCCTGCATGTAGTGTCTGAAACCTTTATTTCACTGCATTTCTAACAGAAGCAGACACATTAACAAGATGCAGGGGGGATTCTTTAAATTAGAATATCACTAAACATATACACAATATGTACCTAAGTATTTCTAGAACACACAAATAAAATGTCATGTTATTATTTTTTAAAAAAATTATCTTCAAACTTCCTTCTTACTTGTGGCTAGCCAACACATGGTCTGCTGCATTAGCCTGCCCATGCAACACTTATTTTCTCCACAGGTTCGGGGCAATAAAATTGTTTCTTGGTCTCCCCATCTCAGATTCTAGGCAAAAGTGTGTCCAGCTGGTCACAGGATCTGCTGCAGGATCTTAGGCCACAGAGGAAATTAGTGAACTATGAGGTTTTTTTCCTCAAAGGTCTGCACAATATTTGTAATTTCAGTCTTTGGAGACAATGATCATTGCTGCATTTTAGTCACCAACATCAATCATTAAGGGTATGAATTACAGTGTTTACATAGCTACTAATAATCATGATTCTATTATTCTACAATTCTATTAAGTGGGATGGCATATATGTTTCAAAGTTGTGAAGTACACACAGCCTTTAAAGTCCACTGAATCCAACACAACCATTTGCAGAACTGCTTTGCTAAACAGCTATATGGAACCATAGAGTGGCTTGGGTTGGAAGCGACCTTTAAAGACCACCCAGTCCAACCCCCCTGCCATGGGCAGGGACATCTTTCACTAGATCAGCTTGCCCAAAGCCCCATCCAACCTGACTTTGAACGCTTCCAGTAATGGGACATCCACAACTTCTGTGGGCTACCTGTTCCAGCACCCCACCACCATAAGCATAAAAAATTTCTTCCTTATATCCAATCTAAATATACCGTCTTTCAGTTTAAAACCACTGCCCCTTGTTCTGTTGCTACAGGCTCTGGTAAAAAGTCTTTCTCCCTCTCTCTTTTAATCCCCCTTCATACACTGAAAAGCTGCAACAAGGTCTGCCTGGAGTGTACTCTTCTCCAGGCTCATAGGAGAGGTGTTTGAGCCCTCTGATCACTTTCGTGGCCCTCGTCTGGACCCAGTCCAGCAGGTCCACGTCTTTCTTATGCTGGCGACCCCAGAGCTGGATGCAGTACTCCAGGTGGGGTCTCATAAGAGCAAAACCCATGCAGTGAGCAAGTGGCTGGCTAAAGTCAGTCAACAGGGAATATGGAGGCATGAGGATCTGACTCCAACCCACAGCTTCAAAGCCCAACCAAGCACTACTCATCAAACACCTTGGTCTGCCTGGATCTGAGACCTTCTTCTGTGGAGGAACACTTAAACAAGCAGTGCTCAGGCTTACCAAAACCCATCCAGAAATAATGGAAATGACGGCTGATGTGCCACTTCAAAAATGGAAGACCTCAGTTCAACTTCCTCCTCAGCCAGACGGGATTTAAACCCAAACACATCCTCAAACTTCCTCTGCTCACCCATTCGGTGGGGGTACACCCTGTCCCATCGATCACAGAGTAATTGAAAATGGGTCACAGTGCAGAAGGAAATCCAAGGGATGTGGGGCAGAAAACCAAGAAAGCAGCAAACTGACTACAACGCAACAATCAGCCGGGAGAAGTCTCTCCTGTTTGCGCATGGACTGTCATCAGATGTGAAAAACGATGGTGAGACCCCGGCTGTCTCACTTGCTTGGAGAATGCCCTAACAGCATGAAAATGTGTGCCAGTATCTTCTCTCTCCCTAGCTATGTTTCTGAAGAGAGATTGATAATATCATCTGTGCTTCGCACTGCTCCCATGCTATTTCTGTACTTCAGAGAGTCTCCTGCAAGGACTCCAGCAGACTCGAAGCAATGCCACCAGTCTGAAACCCAGCAGAGCACTGCCAGACGCCAGGCACCAGCACTCCCTTGTTTGGCGTGTTTATATGTACACCGAGGAGTTTGAGTTTAGACGCCCAAGAAACACTGTGGTCCAAAATTGAGCCGCTGAACAAACATTACACATTTTCAGGCTAAAATGTTCACTTACCAATGAGCTTTCAGAAGTGCTCCTTGGTCTGGAGTACTTACATTCTGCTGAAGTCCCACTTTAGACATCAAAGTGGGTTCTTCAGATGCTTCCATCTGGGCCATTTTTACTACATATAGTGGTAATAAGCAGCCAGCACACACGTCCGTCTAATTAAATTAGATACAAACCACACCGCAATCCCCAGACTCAAAACACAGAAACAAAAAGGCAAGCTGTACTCTGAACTCCATCCTCTGATTAAAACTTTAGCCTGGGGCCACTGGGCTTCAACGTATATTGTAACACTCTAAAAAAGCCAGATAAAATCGCCCTGGGCAAGGTAAGACTTTCCTGCTCAGCAAAAAGGGAGACCTTAGGAAGCCTTCCCTAACACGGGATAGCCTTCTCTCTACTCCAACACTGCGGCAAATAAAGTTAGTCTTCTGGTGGCCAAATCTTAAAAGCAACGCAGTATGAATAAGTCTGCTGCAAAAGAACTTAGTTTTAAAAATAACTAATAAACAGTAATTAATCTTTATGGTCTCAAAACACCCTCTACAATAATAACTTCTATTACCTCACCACAAATATTCCAGTAACTAATTTTTATCTGCCCAACCTAAAAACTTTCAGCTAACCTTAAGCTAAAATTGTTCATGGCTAGTTTGAACGCACACAGCAGCAGAACCTCCCGGCAGCTCCATTGGGTGTTTCCATCCCAATGCACTTAGAGACACCACTCGCATTCCTCCTCATCCTTCATCTCTATAGACTATGTGTTTGATGGGCTGCTCCCCTCTTACCACTCCCACCTGGCTTGCCAAGCAGTGAGCAGAACCTAACGATATAAAGCAATTACTAATAGCTTCGTGACACTAAAATCTGAAATACAAATTGTAAAGTAAGAAGGGTAAATATAAAGGGAAATATGTTCTTTCAGTACAAGGGAAGTATTTCTCTCCACAAGGATGGTCAAACACCGGGACAGGTCAACCAGAGAGGTTACAAGCTGTCCATCCTTGGAGGAGCTCAGAACTTGACCCTGAGCAACCTGATCAAACTTTGAAGGACCCGCTCCAAGTGGAGAGCAGGACCAGGCCACCTCCAGGGACCTTTCATCCAAATTCTGCTATGGATCTATACCATGATCAGCAACATCAAAGCAAAGAAACAGAAAATACATGATGACTAACAATAAGATTTTTAAATAGACCTGCCTAAAAAAGAAAGTATTTACACTAAAAAAAAGAGTAAAGTTCTGAAACATCTGGGTTTTAGCATTTTTTCTCTTAAGAACAATTTCCAGTTTCAATTATCCTCTTTCACCACCTCCTCTTATAGCTCCTCACTGTGACAGAACAAATGGCATTTTTCGACATTTCTCACTTTCTTTACCCCTTCCCTTGATGAAGATTTCAAAAGTGGCAGAACGGGAGGAATAAACTAAAAACTAAAAAAAAATATTTCTCTCTGACAGAAATGACTAAGTCCTTTCTGGGCTACCAATGTCACTCATTTCCTGGAAGGAGACTAAAAACCTCGAGACTTGTGACTTGAAAAGCAGGGGGAGACATCAA
>Ga0065711_1028927_pt1 | contig 38490 bp, 22 predicted proteins | sample Hoacrofraction12_FD_59098 | JGI IMG/M metagenome (GOLD analysis project Ga0065711, IMG submission 59098) | Hoatzin crop microbial communities from Cojedes, Venezuela - Epithelial fraction 12 v2 (version 2) | ecosystem: Host-associated > Birds > Digestive system > Esophagus > Crop | place...
CACCACTAGTTACCGGCCTCCAACTAGACTCAGCGCCGCTGATGACAACCCTCTGAGTTCTGCCATTCAGCCAGTTCTCTATCCACTTCACCGACCACTCATCCAGCCCACACTTCCTCAGCTTCCCTAGAAGGATATCATGAGAGACTGTGTCGAAAGCCTTGCTGAAGTCAAGGTAGACAACATCCATGGCTCTCCCTTCGTCTACCCAGCCAGTCATGTCATCGTAGAAAGCTATCAGTTTTAAATCAGATTTAAATCAGATTTAATTAGATTTAAACCTCTAAAAGTAAAATCACAATAGGTTCTTTCGTATTCACATAGCATGTTATCTCAGAAGAGGTTCTGCTGTAATATAATGCAATATGCATTTATTAAGAGGGCATTATGATCATTTGTTTTGTGAAGAGATGATGAACCCTCTGCTACAATCACTATTTTTTATACATCACTAAAAGGAACATCCAAAAAATATCTTCCTTTAGGGCTCAAAATGATTATGTGAAGTTTATTACAGAGATACTTTTAAAATTATTTTTAGGGTAACCTTTGTGTTCTTTCCTTATCATTAGGTGACAGCAGCAAGAACTTCACATACCAGAAAATAGTGTGAAGAAAATGCTCATAAGGGGAGACTTTTTGATTTGACCAGAGAGAAGCGCTCCCATAACCAATCAAGAGGAAGATAATGGAAAATGGGGCTACTCCAGACAGTGTCATTGGCCCCTAACTAGTACAAAATTCAGTGCAAAGGAACACTAAAGTGAGATCATCTTCATTTCCTCTCCTGACTAGAAGGAAAAACAGCCCTGCAGGAAGGATTATGCAGCAGTGAATTTCCCTTCACACTTCCCAGGAAAGATGCAGGAGGTGTGCAGGAACAGTGGGGGAAACAGGACAGAGGAAGAATGTAACAGAGCAGCAATAGCAGAGTAATGACAAAAAGCGTTCATCTCCTTACAATTTTGGCTTTTAACAGACTACTGAAAAATGTTTTTGTTTGCTCATTTGTTATTCCCCTTCTCCAGAGGCTTCCTTTTCTCGGATGTCTCCTGAGGCAAGGCAGGACTCTGCAGAAACACCTCACCTGTGGTGGGAGTCATCTCCCCTAACTGCAAGCATCTGAAAACTCAGTGTTTCATTTGAGTTAATCACCTAAGCTTCCTTGATACATACCTCCTATGGCACTTCATCTCCTTCTGAGAGAACTGACTAAAACAACTGAAATTATTTACTCTCTACTGGTGCCTGTTAGTGGGACTCTAACTGACTGAATAGGACACCTGACTGTGAGATGGAAATGGGAGAGGAGAATGATCTCACCCATACTTCCAAGGAGGAGATTGGTGGGACACTGGAGCAGAGAAAGGCACAACTGGCCCTGGAAATCTCTGAGATCTCAGACCATGGTGTATCCAAGCTGAATGTGACAAATTCCAGACAAATGAAAGAATTTTGCAGATATTTCACTTACGTCCTCCTGTTGGGAGCCGCACCACAGAACAGAACAATCTGGTCTGTATCTACCACATCACATGAGTTCATGAATCATGCAGGGAACATACTCAGGACTCAGTTTCAGGTTTCCTGCTGGGTATTTTGGAGCAGGGTCCTTATACACAGTGCACTAAGGGGCAGAAAGCAAGTTCAGGGAGATCTCTCTCAGCTGACACAGCCTTGTTTTCCTGAGGGTTTACGATGTGCAAAACTGAGACTGGAAGATATGAGCAGAGGAACATGCCTTTCCATTGTACTTGAAACAAACCAACAAAATTTCTCTGGCACAGATATACATGTGCTGAAAACTCACCATGGACCTTACTGCTGAAAAACTGTATTTTGCTTTAGAAGCTGCCCTCATTTTTAGTGATATCCCTTCACATGCCTTGCAGGCTACACTAGAAAGTGATTTGAAGTAATAATATAGAGCTAAACACAAAAAAAAATGCAAGTAAATTCATTTCTGGATGCATTTATTTCCTAAGCAAGTACAGGATGTTTAGTCTATTCCCCTTTGGATTTATTTATAAGGCATTCATTCTCTCTCCACAGGTGAATGAAAACCAAGAGGCTTACACAACCTGTTTACAAATACGTCGTGTTTTTATCTATGATTGCTTCACAGCGCTGCCATGCTTCTCTGATGCGCTGGGCTTCAGTCACAGCCCTGATGAAAGCAACACATTACTTTCCCAGCCAAAGAAAATGTAATTTAAGCAGGCTTGTCAACAGTAGGGCCCAGCGGGCAAGCAAAGCAAGAAATCCATAAGACAGTCAGATTTCCTGGTATTTCTCTGCTAACAGAGTAGATTAGAAGATAACACCTCTTGTTTGGAAGAAATTAATCAAATCTGATAAGCGCAATGAGTCCTCAAAAGTTTATGACGAGAGAGAGGTATTCATTTAACGTAAAACTAGTGTCAGTAATAACAGCTGTGTGGAAGCAATGTGCTTCGTAGCATAGTACACACGGTGCTGCTCTGCGACCTGAATGTCTGCCTTAGGCTTTTTGTACAAAAATGTTTTTAAATTCTTACAGCCATAATCCTGTAAAGCCTGCTCTTGCTTCCCCTCTCACCTTGCTCTTCTCCCTATCTACTTGTTTCATTCACTGGATGGGGGGATGTTGCTTGTTTTTCTGCTTCTTGCTGTGACCATATTATCAATCTACCTGCCACCCACTAGATAAAAAAGACAATGAACACCAGACAGAAGCAACCACTTAACAATTCATTATTGCCTCCAGAAACAGAAATAATCTACCTTTTTCTCTCAGAAATAATTTGCCTTGTGAATATAATAAATAGTAATTAGAGCTCCCTAAACTTTAGCAGAAGCATTAATTTCTTGCTCTGGAAATCTACAGTTGCAGGCTTCATAAAAAAGTCTTCATGAGATTGTACAGTTGCTTCTCAGGTACTGGGAATTGCTTGTTGAAGACAAAGTTATCCAGGTTCTGTTTTTACTGTGACCCTGTGTGAGTGTCTGAAATCTTCAGATCGTCATTCGCTTTGTGTCTTAATGCTGTGTTACCGTAGCAGGTGTAACAGAGCGGACATAGTCTCTGTTAAATCAGAAGGACAATTAATATATTTTACATTCCGAGACAATGAATGACATTATAAGCAGGAAAAATAAGGTTGTCTCATACTGTCTCCTTTTCACTACTTATAACTTTGTTCAGTTTTAACTGCTTAACTTGAATTATGTCATTCTGGGGTTTTGCCAAACACGAAATATTAGAGATTTTTTTTTCTTTTCCTACTATAAAGATATAAAAATCACTCAGGATGGTTTTCTTTTAAAATCTTTTGTTGCTGGACCAGCCAGACGTGGCTTTCCTGGGTGCAGAAGCTCAGCTGGGTGCACTCTGGGATCCTGGGGGTCTCTCCATCCCACTCTCATGAAGGTGGCTGCTGCTGTTCCTGTTTGCAGGTTCAGCCAGCCCCAAAGCTGAGCGTGTACCCACAGGAGACACACATGGGCACACCACACACAGAGGGCTCTATGGCCAGGTATACAGACTGCCAGAGACAAGCACCGCCTTCAGTAACTTCACAGATCCTGGCCCAAACCAGGCAGCAAACCTCTCTAGATGACTGGTCAGGCTGGCAGTTGGGGGTGCCTCTGTACCAGGGAGTCACCCATTACGATGACTCACTGTTGTTTTCTGGTAGTCTTGCATGATTCAGGGTTAAGTGAATCAGATTCTTTGCTTGTAGGTACATCGGGCTCCACTTCAGCTTCGAGGGTGGTGAACCTGTTTTACAGCTGTAAGCCCTCAGGCAGGGCAGAACACTGATTTTTTGTGCCAGCAGTTCTCACAATCCATCCTCCCCCTTCTCTAGAGGTTTCTCTTTTCTTGATAATGGGATCAGACACTGCTTGCCTCTCTATTGCAGATGGGGGCTTAGGTTTTTCCAGCTGTTGAATCTTGAAGACAATCCTCTCTATCTCCCTTTCATCTTTGCCAACGCTGTGCAGCCCGTTCACTTCTTCCCATAACTCCCCCACTTGGCAGCACAGCTCCTCTGAGACAGCTCATTTCCTACAGGACAGAGGTGCTTCTCTCCCAGCTTCAGAGATAAGTCCTAGGCACTCCCTCCAGCCTGGGACTTGGAGGGCTGCATCAGCCACCTGAGGGTCAGTCTGCATCAAAGGCTTTGCTCTAGCCAGGACAGCTTCTCCAACATCTGCTGGAGAAACTGCTCTGTAGCACTTTACTACAGTGTCTGAGACTGTTACAGTGGCACAGTTTCAACTGAGGCCCCCTTCTTCACACCCTTCTGCACAAACTGCTGCCTCTGAGAGCTGTGTTCTGAACATGGCTCTTATTAAAGGCGCCTCCTGAGCACTGACTGAAGCGTGTTTGACTCAGGGGTCAGCTGCAACAAAGGCTCTGGGCACCCTGGGTCATGGGCAGATGATCATTTTTGATAGAAGATACTAGAGCTTCCTTGGGCCCACACCCTTGTAGCTCCCCTTACTTTGTCCTTGCCTAACAGCAGCAGGCACCTTGAAGTTTCTCAGAGGATTTCTAGGCATTTCCCAACATTCTTGGATCTTGTCCCCAGAAGGTCCAGAATCTCCCAAAGCAGAATCCAGAGACTGCTGCACAACTGCTGCATCCATTGGCTGCCTCTGTTAGCTGCGTTCTCATACATACACCCACAATCACAGACTTCTCAATTATTAGGATGGCTTCTCTTCCTAATATCCATGACTAGACCCTGGGTCCCCATCCCAGTCACTGGCTCACACCCTAAGTCTTTCCTGATGCAATTGTCCTCCCTCCTGCCATCTAGTCCAGTTTAAAGTTTGTTAGCAAAGGATGCATACACACACACGCACGCAGGATTGTATTTAAGGGGAAAAAATTAACATACTCAGGTCTTCCTAGCTGCTGGCATTTAGACCTCTCACTCACACTTGCAGCCTTGATTCTCCAGTTCCTGATGCATAGACCTGTAAGTCCTTTCAGTTCATCCTTTTTCCAGCTACTGGCATTTAGGTCTTGAAGCATTCACACATAAAGGATAGGGAGTGAGTTTACACAGAAAAAAATGGTTGGCAAAAGGATTTAATAAGATAGGCAGCTGGTCCCTTTATCCTCCTCCTCCCCATTTTCCTGTGCTTCTTTCTTCCCAATCCACCCTGATCCTTCCCTTTCCCCATTGTTGGCCTTTCCCCTGAATACCCTATAAAAAGTTTTACAAAATATCACAAGCCCACCTTAATATCTGATAATATTGATGTTAGTCTTGCTTTTACCTTCTTAGAAGTTACAAGCTCAAGCTGACCCTCTTCCAGGCTATGTCTGAGTGGTATCTTTAAAGAACCAGTGGCTGATGGGTTCTGGTCTTTGTTATTGTCTTCATTGTCACTTTCCTAGATACATGTTATTTCTTTTATACTGAAGAGTCCTAAAACAGGTAATTCAGTGAATGAGATGCTCTCTCATTCCACATACCTTTACAGCTTTATTTACCCCTATGTTTTAGAGGAAGCCTTGGCCATCTAGAACAGGCAAGACAATGGTGCTGGTTTGAGGAACACACTGTTAACTGTGGGCACAGAAATTTGCCTTTAATGTGGTCAAGCTATAAGCTTTGGATGCTTATGCAGTTTGACTGTGTGCAGCAGAGGTCATACTGGCAGCTTTTTGCCTGCTCCATGAGAGCTGTTCTCTCCTTCAGCTGCTGCACCCAACTGAGCTGCGGATGTTGCATCCACCCAGCACCAGAGCATGATCCCTCTGCGCACGGGCTTGGTCTCCCCTGCAACCCCACAGCCCACGCAGCTGCTGTGAGTAGGGAAACTGTCTCTGTGGTCTCACTGCTCCCTCTTTTGGAGTCTAGCAAGAAAGAATTATTGTGGCAGGGGAGAAGAGATCAGGTGGAGGCAGAGGAACAGGAGAAGGTGTGAGGAGAGCAGAGGTAGGTGGCCAGAGCAGGATCCAGAAACAGAGCACACTGAAAGGAGAGAGTGCCACATGGAGATGAAACAACCAAGGCTTGCAGGGGCTGGCAACACGGAGAGAAAAAGAAGAATGTGTCTGTGGGGGGAAGGCTGTGGCAGATATAAGGGATAAGGGAAAGAGAAAGGGCTGAAGGTGGATTAAAAGCTGGAGAAGAGAGAAAGATTTTATTTTATAGCAGTGCAAATTAGGAATTTGACAGAGAGGGACAATAAAGGAGACTAAGGGAATAAGATCTGGAGAGTCTAAAATAACTAGGATGAATTCCCCACCAGTCTGTAATAATATCCCTTATTTATGATATTAACAGTGCCATCTGTCAAACTGCTGTATAATTCAGCTTTTTGGTAAAATCTGTATCTCATTCTGTTCCCATGGTTGATCCACACGCAGTGCAAGAACATTGCACAGTTACTAGTCACTACTCGTCATCTGCAAAACCTTCCTAATAGTCTTTCAGTTTAATAAAAGAAGTATGGCATGAGTCCCACAGCCCATGTTCCTAGATGTGTGCAGTAAGTGTTGTAGTCCTAGCGTTAAACAGCCAAGAATTTCTCTCTCCTTTCCCTAGCTAGAAGTATTTCTCTTGGACATATTTTCTTTTTGCTTGTTTTTGAGTAAATATCTGACAGTTCTGGGCTCACTTGCAATAGCTATTTTTTGTTTGTTTTCTTTGTTTTTCTCTCTTACAAATACTTCCCCCGTTACCTTGCTGACCTTTTGAATTCTCTCCCTCTCAGCAGCTTTGTTTTAGGAAGAGAATCCTCCCAGTCACCCCTCTGCTCCCTCTTTCTCCTTCTAACCAAGTACTGAGTAAACAGATGCATATTCTCAACAGCAATGTACTGCAATTGAATCACTTCTACCATGAGCTACCTATTAAGTATAATTTTTCCTCAAGACTTTACAAGGTGCCACAAGTAAATACTTGAAGTAAATGTCAAATTGCCTTCCAGCTTTCACGAAAGGACCAGGGAAGATTTCAAGGACATTACAAGGACTATTACCTAATTATATTTCATATGCCATACTACTTAATGACTAAGTTCTGCAAGTGTATTGGTATTTATCAAGAAGAAGGTATGAATTTGGGTATAACTATTCATATACATTTTCTTCTCACATTTTTCCCTTCGTGCTAGCTTAAGCCTTGTCTAGATAAGGATTTTTTTGTAATATAAATGTATTTGTAAGTGGTATTAATATTTTTTATTTTTAAACAACACAATCAATGCAGAAGAAGCCCTGAGGAGCCAATGTAACTGTAACAGAATGTGCATGTATCGAGGTAACATAGTCCTCTACCTCTCTAGGATTTTAGTTATATGTTACTGATTTAGGGATATGGGCAGGAATATTTCATTGTTTTGTTATAAATGAGATGGTAATGTATTTATGGTTAAATATAGCATTTGTGGTATCTCAGTGAAAGGTACAGTGCTGACTACACATCTTGAAATTTCATTTCATTAATCAAGGGGGAAAAAAAGACAAGAGCTTCTAAAAGAAAAGCCTATTCTTTTCACACTGGTAATTGTATCTAATTCATAGCCTTTACTAGAAATTCATATTCAAACTTTGACTTTTCCTGTATTTGTCATGCTGGAGTCTTCTTTTGGAAAGTTAGAATGGCTCACTCTAATACTTAAAATATACCCTCCTTTTGCATAAGCTGAGATTTAGTCCACTTAACTGTCTCAAACAGAGCATAGAGATACTCTAGTCGGTTGAGACATAAACTACTCTAATAAATTTAGGTTAATCCTACTTATTTTAGGAAGAAGTAAAAATGCTTCTCTCTTTCCACTAACGACTGAGACCACCTAAATAATTCACTCTGATCAGACAACTGACTTCTAGATGGCTAAAGTCAGATGAGATGAATCCTAACTTTAAACCTCCCGTGTCTGTTGTTTCAACTTAATGTCTTGCTAAGTTACAGGCTAAGGAATAAACTGGACTAGAATACTCTTTGAAAACAAAAAGCTACCATTACATCTCATTGTACAAGTTGACTTTTCAGCCATGTCCTCACACAGGAAAACTCTCATTTTCCATTAATTTCTGCTCTGTCATTATCTTCGTTGTATATTGAGGAGAAGGATACAGAGACAACCTGACCTGAAACTACTACATTTCACTTTCTGTGGCACTTCACCTTAAGACCATAACAAAACCCAAAACGTATTTATCTTTTCTAGACGTTTACAAAACATTATTCAGATATAGACATTAGGATTTTGTGGCAGCAAATACTGTTTATTTTTCCTAGAACATTGCAATGTGTTAATAAAACTCAGTTCTATCATTTCATAAAAATCTAATATCACTAATAAACATATGATATGGTAATTGGTATAAACCATTTTAAATCATAAATGAAATACTATTAATAAATAAAAAAGCCACTATTCAGTAAATATATTGTTTTCACATAAATTTCTCCCTTTGATGCTACTAAAAATTTACATTTTAATGTACGGCTTTGGCTTAGTTTTTACACCATTCCATATTAATGCATTTTTTTAAATAAATTCCTGTAAGTTATGTGAAACTATTGAAAACCACAGTCTTCTTTTGTTATCAGTGGTTCCCTGTCAAAATGGAAGGAGGCTGATATTTCATCCTGTGCCCAGTTCCACTGAAATATTATACCAATGACATAGTGTCATGATTTAGCCCTGACCGGCAACAAAGAACCACCTAGCTGCTTTCTTGCCTCTCACCCCAGTGGGATGGGGAGGAGAATTGGAAGAAAAAGGAAAAACTCATGGATCGGGATAAGGACAGTTTAACAGGACAGCAAACAAAGTGAACAGTAACAATAATAACACTAATAAGAACAAGGCGATACACAGAGCAACTATCTCACCACCCAAAGCCCCGCACGCTCCCAAGCCAAGATTAACCTCGCCCAGGCCAGCTCCCCCACTCCAAACCGAGTGTGACATCACATGTTATCGAATACCCCATCTGTTTGATGAGTTTGGGTCAGCCAGCCTGGCTGTGACCCCTCCTGGCTTCTTGTGAAAATTAACCCTGTCCCAGCCGAACCCATGACATTATCCACACCTTATTCTATACCATTTATGTCTTGCCCAGGTCCCCCGTTTTCCAGTTAATCACCACCACTTTTCCTGTCTTTAATATGTACACACAAATACCATTCCCTTAGTCTATGGATTACGCCTCAAAAATGTCCATTGAGTTCATTTTATCTATGAGGTTGGGTTCCATCTGTCATAACAGTCTTGCAGGGTAGGAGAGGTGATGTGACAGTTGCATGCTGCATCTGGAGCTTGTGGCTGGTGTATCTGGTGCAGCCCATGCCCACGCCTACTATCTGTGGGTTGAAGGTGTCAGTCTTGATGAACTTGCTGAGCACCAGTTGTGGAAGCCAGGTCCAGTCCCATCACAGCTGCACTTTGCCTGGTTTCATCAAAGTCCATCACTCGTTAATTTGGGTGATGCTTACTGTAACACCATTGATATAGCATATAGTTATCACAGACAGTGACAGGGTCATTTAGCAATTAACTTTATATAATTTCATTTATTGGCTATGCTCGCCCAAAATCTAATCCCCATGAGGTACACATCGGAATTCCCCATCCTTCCACATCACCCACCAGGTGCACCCAGATCCTTGAGCAAAAGCAGTCCCGTAGACAGGTTTACCTTTGCTTGAGGCAGGACTAACCCAGACTGTCTTCCCTAGCCTATTCCTCACGTGCACTACAGGGACTTTATCTCCTTCTACAGGGCATGGAACTTTTGACTAGGCACAGCAAGCCCAGTTGGTGGATCCTCTGCTGTTAACTAACCAGGCGGCTTTTGCTAAACGAGAATTCCAGTGCTTTAAGACCCCAACAACATTGCTGTCAGAGTGTTTTTTAGCAGTCCATTGTACTATTTAATTTTTCTGGAGACTGGTGCTTGATGGGAGATGGGATACACCCACTCAATACCGTGTTTTTTAGCCCAAGCGTCTATGAGGTTGCTATGGAAATGAGTCCCTTTGTCTGACTCAATTCTTCTGGGGTTCCATGTCGCCATAGGACTTGATTTTCGAGGCCCAGGATAGTGTTCCAGGTGGTGGCATGGGATAGGCATGGGACAGGCTTCCAGCCATCCTCCACCATTGTGAGCACACAGCGCTTGCCCTGGTGGGGTTGTGGGAGTGTGATATAGTCAATCTGACAGGCCTCCCCGTACTTATATTTCAACCATCGTCCTCCATACCACCGAGGCTTTACCTACTTGGCTTGCTGGAATGTTGTGCATGTTTCAGATTCATGGATAACCTGTGCAATAGTGTCTATGGTAAAGTCCACCCCTCAGTCACAAGCTCATCTATATGTTGCATCTCCACCACGATGGCCTGAGGTGTCATGGGCCCATCAAGCTATAAACAGTTCACTCTTATGTTGCCAGTCCATATCCACCGGAGCCACATCAATCTTGGCAGCCTGATCCACCTGCTGGTTGTTTTGATGTTCCTCAGTGGCTCGACTCTTAAAGACGTGGTCATCCATGTGACATACTTTAACACCCAGCTTCTTTAGCTGGGCAGCAGTGTCTGGCCACAATGGGGCAGCCCAGATGAGTTTTCCTCTGAGCTGCCAGCTGTTCTTCTTCCACTGCTGCAACCACCCCCACAAGGCATTGGCCACCATCCAGGAGTCAGTGTAGAGGTTAGAGCACTGGCCACTTCTCTCAACTGGCAATGTCTAAAGCCAGCTGGATGGCTTTCACCTTGGAAAACTGGCTGGACTCACCTTCTCCCTCGGCAGTTTCCGCGACTTGTCGTGTAGGACTTCATACAGCAGCCTTCCAACTCCAATGCTTTCCAAACTGCATCAGGACGCATCTGTGAACAGGGCATACTGCTTTTAATTTTCTGGCAGTGGGGCCTCTTCAACACGCATCAATTTCTCTTCTGATGATACTCTGAAATCTTTGCCTTCTGGCCAGTCCATGATCACTTCCAGAATTCCTGGTCAACTGGGATTTCCCATTCGGGCCCGCTGTGTGATCAATGCGACTCACTTACTCCACATAGCATCAGTGGCATGATGCATAGAGGGGACCCTCTCTTTGAACATCCAGCCCAGGACCAGCAGTCAGGTCGCTAAGAGGAGCCAGGTTCCGTGCCAACCACTTCTGAAGCAGCTTGAACACCTTCATATGCTGCCAGAATATCTTTCTCAGTTGGAGTATAGCCGGTCTTGGATCCTCTGTATCCCCAACTCCAAAACCCCAGGGGTCGACCTCGAATGTCTCCTGGTGCTTTCTGCCAGAGACTCCAATTCTCCCTGGCTGCGGTATAGAGCACTTTTTTAACATCTTGTCCTGATGGGAGCAGTCCAAGGGCTACGGCATGAACTATCTCCCGTCTAATTTATTCAAATGCTTGTCGTTGCTCAGGGTCCCATTCAAAATCATTCTTCTTCTGGGTCACATGATACAGAGGGTTTACAATCTGGCTGTAATTTGGGATATGCATCTTCCAAAAACCCACAACACCTAAGAAGGCTTGTGCTTCCTTTTTGCTGGTTGGTGGAGACATAGCTGCAGTTTTGTTGATCACATCCAATTGGATTTGACAGCGCCCATCCTGCCATTTTATTCAAAAAAAATGGATCTCCTGTGCAGGTCCTTTGACCTTGCTTCATTTTATAACAAAACCAGCTTTCAGAATGATTTGGATTATTTTCTCCCCTTTCTCAAAATCTTCTTCTGCTGTATTGCCCCAAATAATGATGTCATCGATATTCTGTAATGTTCTGGAGCTTCACCATTTTCCAGTGTAGGCTGGATTAGTCCATGGCAAATGGTGGGACTGTGTTTCCACCCCTGGGGCAGTCAATTCCAGGTGTGCTGGACGCCCCTCCAGGTGAAAGCAAACTGTGGCCTGCACTCTGCTGCCAAAGGGATGGAGAAGAATGCATTAGCAATATCAGTGGTGGCATATCACTTGGCTGCCTTTGACTCCAGCTGATATCGAAGTTCTAGCATGTCTGGCACAGCAGCACTCAGCGGTGGCATGACTTCATTCAGGCCATGATAGTCTCCTGGTAGTCTCCACTCTCCAGTAGATTTTCTTACTGGCCATATGGGACTATTAAAGGGTGAGCAAGTTTTGCTGATCACTTCTTGACTCTCCAGCTGGCGGATCAGCTGATGAATGGGGATAAGAGAGTCTCGGTTGGTACGATATTGTCGCCGGTGCACCGTTGTGGTCGCAATTGGCACCTGTTGTTCTTCAATCCTTAGCAACCCCACAATGGAAGGATCCTCTGAGAGACCAGGCAAAATAGACGGCTGCTTAATTTCATCTGTCTTCAAGGCAGCTATACCAAAAGGCCACCAATACCCTTTTGGTCCTTGAAATACCCTCTCCTGAGATAGCCTATAGGTACTAAATGCCTTTTTCACCCTGGTGTTTACTAATAAGATTTGCCCTCAGTCATTCCAGGTCCCTGTGACCAGAGGGAAAGTCTGAAGTATGGGATATTCAACTTAGACTTAAGGTGATACTTCTTAAATTTTATGGTGGCCACGCACTAGAACAGGTGGCCCAGAGGTTGTGGGGTCTCCATTCTCAAAGATATTCAAAATCTGACTGGACATGGCCCTCAGCAACCTGCTCTAGCTCACCCTGTCAACCTCAACCATCCTGTGATCCTGCAACTCTGAAAAAGTTCAAAAGCCACAGTACAAATTGGGTGTGTTACCTTACATTTCTCCTCACACTATGTACTGTTCTGAAGTAAAACATTCTATGTCTTTTCAGACATGCCAGTTTTTTGTTTATTAATATTTGTTTTGTATTTTGTAGATAGCTGCTTGATTTCATTATTGTTACCTAATTCGGAGGAAAGCTTACATTTCATGCTGATTTATTCTGTTACTTTGATTCTAGTCCTGTAACTTCTTTACATTTTGACTTTCTAATTGTTTGAAGAGTATAGACGGCCATAGCAAATCAACAGCAAAATTATAGCATGGTCCTTCTCTTATCAATGTAACTTTTTCTTGTTTTACAATTTTTCATTTTATTCTGATATATTGTCTATATTTATCTGTCAAACATATGTTACATTGCCTGTGTACACGTATTGAAGGGGTGTAATTACCAAAGCGGGTGGAGTTAAGTTATTGTAAAGGACAAAAATACAAGACTAGGGACATTAAACTAAAGAAAATGCAAGCTAAATATTAGAGAAAATTTCTTAATGCTTGATTTTTAGATTACGTTGACCCAAAGAATTATGGGGAAGTTCATTTCCTTGGGTGCTTTCAGACTATGCTGGATATTACCATGTCAAAAAATAAGGTTTTGGAAGGTGTCTATACTAGGTCAGGTAATTTTTTCCAATCTATAAAATGGATAGTACTAGAAATCTTTGTCATCACTGAAAAACTACACCTATAATGACATTGTGCTAAAATATACTTGAGTTAATCACACCTTGTTTATCAAAAGACAGAGCCACTGTTAGGAAATAATTTCCATCTCAACACTTTATAACTTCTGCAGTCTGTAGAGGTATAAATAATTGATTCACATGACACTTCTGTTGTTTCGAAGGGCATTATGTTATGTCAGGATTAAAAGGATATGTAACTTTAAAGGGTTTTATTTAATCTGTGAACTATTGCTTTTCTTCCTATGTATCAGAATGAGCTATTTGTCTGCATTCAATGAGAGAGCTATAAATACTGGTTCAATTGTTATGTAGTTGCAAAGATTTATAGATCCCAGTAAGATAAATAATATCAAAGTTTTCCTTCTAAATGGTACTACAGGTTGATAGTAGTGATAGTGCAAAGATTATAGAAGCTTTTAAAAGTATTTTATGTCAGTGCTATCTTATGAAAAAAAAATCATAACTTTTGGAATACTTTGGTGGTTCCAGGAAATGCATACTTCAACTTTAAATATTCAGAGGAAAATGAGTTCTTAAATTCATGCAGATTTACATCCTGCAGATTCAGCTGTCTACGTTAAAATGTCTCTGTGTCTCTCCATGTACAGGCATCTTCTAGATGTGCTCATTTGGTTCAGATGTTAGCTGCACTGTAATGTTTCATTTGGATTTGGCAGAACTTTGACACACCACTAGGGAACAGTATTGTTCGCAGATGTTGTTCAAAGGGTATTGTGTCATTTTCTAAGTCTCATCTTTCCATTTATGAGTGGACATGCTGTACCTGAAGATCTGTAGTTAAAATCTGAGATGTGCTCTGGAGCAATATGGCCCTATTGGTCCTCTTTTTTGTTTAGAATTATAAATGGCTGAGAAAAAATGGCTATTGTTACCTCCTCTAGCTTTTACAAGATAAAACACTTTTTTTTAAAGTGAAGGGGGGAAAAAACCCAGTTGCTTGATACCAGATTCTCACTTAAAAGGACGAGCTGATTGCTAGCATTGAGAATGTTAGAGAAGGTTAGTCCCAAACCATAGCACACTGATCCCCCTATAAAAGATTTTAAAATAGTACCAAGAGAACATCCTCCATACTCAGTCAAGCCTTTTGGTGATTTCTCTTTGGCTCTAAAAAATCCACAACAATATTGAAGCAGTGAGTAGCGAGAAGTACATCAGGACAAAGGCTTCTCTAACAAGAAAGGGAACATCCCAGTGTCATACATCACAGGACACTTTGGCAATACATTCCTACATCTATTCGTCTCGCCCAAGAACACTGCTACATGCTGTGGTCATGGCCTTGCTGGACTTCTCAATGACATGATTGGTCTCAGGCACCAGGAGCCAGGAGTTAACAAAGGGAGCAATTGACTTGTGCTTATCTTATCAGACAGAAGAAAAGGGGGATGGCCCATCATTGTAAATCAAGTAATCTCCTCAGGGAAGTGAGGGAGGCCGCACAGCCAGAGGTTGCTTAAACATTTGGCCCCCGGATGCACATACCAAGATGCCCACTCCATAGGACCGAGTCCTGCTTGTGATGACATTCCACGCCAAGAGCCAATCGACACGTAATAATTGACTTAGTCCCACCTCACCAAAGGTTTTTCAAAAATATAAAAATTGGCACTTGAAAACTCTCTGTGGGAGGAAGAGCTAAGTGAGAACCTTACCTGACAGACAGGTCGATGGGCCTGAAACTCTCTTCCCTCCCCAAGAAGGGACACCTTTTTGGTAAGAATTGCACCTCTGACTTTGTCAGACGTATCCCCGGGAACACACTGTTAACTAAAGCACTAAACCATTACCTTTAGCTCAACTTTTGTAGACAGTGCATTTATCAACAGCAATCCCGAATCTGTGATACCTGTCGCTTGAATAAATTACCTATTGCTACAACTTTGAGAAACGGTTTCAGTGAAAGTCCTTGGAAGGGCTCTGACAGGCAAGTTGGATCTGATAAGTGGCTACACACTTAACCCGTTAGACATAAACCGTTGACCAGCACCGAGACTAGTAGATCCAGCCACACCTACACTCTCCTCTGAGAGAGTTTAGAAGGCAAGGGAGTCTGCTCTGAACCTTGTGACTCAACGGGAAGGTTTTCCTTTAGCCGCTTATCAGACTCCTTTACCCCTTTTAATGCGACACATGGTAACACGACCTCCATGTTTTGTTTCCATATGGCACAGCTATTGACTGTGTTTGATTAAAGGAAGTCCCACAATAGTGTTGTTTTTGGGGGTTTTTTTTTTCAGCTTTAACAGAGAGTTGTTGATCTCCACCCGGTCAGACACACTGTCAGAGCTCAGTCTTGATGCATGAATGATAATACACATCAGAACAGTCAAAAGTTTACAACATGTAATAAAAACTGAATTGAAGTCACGCATGCTATCCTCTTGTGGCCTGAGTGGTCTTGTAGGCAGCCAGTGATTTGTAGGCTCCATTAGTTCCCAAACATTCAGTGTGTCTAGCCCTTGGCAGAGTGTCAAGGACAAAGAATAATCAGTCTTCAGATATCGCTTTTGAAATGCTATGCTCTATGCTTCCTTCAGGTGACTCATTCTTTCCACATTGTCAAGATCTACTGATGAAAGCTGACTACTTTAAAAGGCCTCTGACAAGTGAAGTATCCTCAATACACAGAGAAAATTATATTATGCAATCAGTACTCACGGAACATACCATGAGTGATGGATGAGTTAGTGCTTGGCAACATCATGGTGAACTTCTCTTCCAGACTCAAGACAGAGGCCTAGAACAGTTAAAGACATCTTGGACCCAGAAGGAAGATGAACACACTAGGAAGAGACTTGAAGAGATTTTAAAGTGATTTCAGAGTTCCCATAAATCTCTCTGCTGTCTTATGGATGGCGACAATATTCTATCCTTACAGCAAATCTGTGCATTTGAAATAGGATAGACATACTGTAGGAGCATGAAAATGATATGAAAATCGATTGTACTAATGCAGGGCAGCGCTCACAAAGCAATAGCTATTAAGAAGGCATTTCTGTTTTAATACGTTTTTTAATCCTTTATATAAATAATATATGCAGTGTAATAAAACAGTACTAACAAATAGGGATGTAAGATGTTTCTTTTTTTTTTTAATAGCAATGTCTACCTTTGCAGGCAATTTGAGTAAAAAATCTAATGATATTGCTTATAATACATAAACTTGAATACAAATTCAGACGCAACTAAACCTTCTCAAGTAGGAAGGTTTAAATTTCATAGTGTTTTCTTTGTTTTCATAATGTGTGTTTGTTCTTCAACATTTCTGAGCTGAGAATGGCCTTATGGTGTTCTATCAAGAGTGTGTTTTTGCTATTCAGTGTCACATATTTTCTAATTTGTTTTTTTCTCCAACAGTAAAAAGAAAATTAACTGGTGAGTCTCTCTGCTGATAATTCTATGTTACTCTCATCATAGTGTTCAGAACTAAAACATGAAAGGAGATAAGTATGATTAGACATCAATAAGGACCTTGCTGCATAAGGTGGGCTTTAGCGATCTTAAACCTCTGCATGTGAATCCTTTATGGACATCTCAGTTTTCAAATGAATATTCTTTAGTATCTTGAGAATACTCTTTAACATGTCCAGTAGCTCTTCGTTTTTGAACAGGTTTAGGATCGTGCTGCCTAATTGTGAGCAGCTGATCATACAGTTGTCCTCAAAGCTTTGTCTAATGCATATCAGTACCAGTGAATTTATTAAAAAACACGTACAGGGAAAAAAGTAGTACTGCTTGCATTTGCTCAGTCGTAAAAGAATTCAGCCAAGAAATGTGGGGTTTAAAATAACCTTAAGCTCAAAGGGTTTGAACCACATCTCATCAAGATCACTGAGCTGCCAGCCTTTTCCTTTTGCAAATAGGATGCTGTTTTGGCAGGAATGCATATCATGAGGCCAGAGGAAAAAGTATGCAAAAGGTAGCACTGTTCTGCTGTCCAAAGGTGAAAGCATTCACCTGGAATGGGGTAGAACTGTGTGCTTTCCTTCTCTTTTTAATATGCCCATTTTAAAATGAATATAAATCCTTTTTAAGATATACAAACTGGGGACATTCAGGCCAGAACACGCAAGGAGCGATGCAAATAGACTCATACACCGCACTTGCTAATCTGAATGGACAGAGGACCTCAGGTCAAACGTCATTTGCAGACATGCCCTCCAACAGCTTGGACTGCTCTGTTGGCAATCCAGTGACTGTTCTTAGGCATCACTGTGCCAAGATCCCAGCGAAAATACACAGTTCTGTTTATTGCTTTATGTATTTCTGGAGAGCTGTGTTTCCTTGCTCCCTGTCTATAAAATATAACTCTTCTCTCAAGCCCCACTATGCCTGTGCAGTCCATTTAGATTGAAACTCAAACATGTACTTCATATACACCTCCTAGCACTGCAGCATATACCTGGGGAGGGAATGGAATTTGATACTTCCATAATGCAGATAAGGGAAGAATCCCCTCCCTTCCTTTTTTGTCTACTGGTATATAATTTATACATAAGATCTCTTTCTTTCCAAAAATCACATTTTTTTCCATATGCAGGAACAGAAGAAGCTGTGGGAAGCCCTGGAGAAAGCAAAGGTTTCCATGCATACATCTGAGCATCCTTTAAACCAGGTGAAGCAACACCCAAGAAACAAAATGTTTTCTCACAAGCACCTGATCAGTAAATAAACATATGTGAGCTGTTGTTGTTTTTGTGTGGTTGCACAGTATATGTTTGCAAATGCACAGTATATGTTTGCAAATGCAGGACTAAACCATATGTCAACATTTGCCTTAATGTACTCCTGGAGGCTACTTTAGCAGGAATCAGTCAAATAACTTCAAAACAGCTATAAATACATGCACCTCCCATTACATTGCACACAGCTATATGCACAGTGGTTGCCTGGTGCGTTGGGCTTAATTTACATATCTTGCCTTTTGCAAGCTGAACATAATTTGGTACACTGTTTAAAGTTTATTATTCCAGCATCATTTGATGTTCTAATTTATTTTGTGTTCTAACATTTAATTCACTACTAATCTTTTACAGAGTTGAGTAAGGATCATGGCTGCCTCGTTTCTGAAGACTTCTATAACGAAGTTGGGTGCCAGCTTATTTTAACAGGAAGTTAGAGCTGCAGTTCATTACAGAACAGTGAGCTCCAGCTATATTGAATTACTGCCAGGAAATATTTACAGGCTACAGTCATAGACTTTACCCTTCAATCAATGACGGTCTAAAGGAACACTTCCTGAAGTTTTTTAATTCATCCTGCTAGCTTGACAAGTGGGTGTAAGCTAATTCTGCCAGCTCCAGTACCTTCTTGAGTGCTGCTTTGAGGCCAACAAAACATCCAAATATTTTTTGTGAATAAACCACTCATCAAAACATATCAGAACAGAAGTTTTCAAACATAGCAAAGCAATTGGTATAGTCATTTTAGAGTTAATTAGAAGCAGAATGGTACTTTATTCAAGCATCCTAGACCAAAGGCCATCTGCATAACAATATAACATCTCATATACCCTCCTTATAACTCTACAGAGATATAAGTATTAATGACTCTCCTTTCGCTGCTTCTGTGAAATAGAAGGGGAACAATTCAATAAATATGCATAAAATGTAGGAAAATTCGCAGTCAATAGAATATGTTTTTACTTTCTGTTCTATATATCTGTTTGCTGACCTCCGCTTTATTTCGTCCTAACCTCCTCTCATCATTTTGGATGTCACAATTACTGGTTCTGCTGAAGAATCATACTAACAAAACAAAGGACCAGAGCCCCAGTGAACTAACACCTTTGTAAGCAAGAACAAAAGTGCATACTTGTCTGTTTCTTATTTTGTTACATGCCATGGCTTTTTCTTAGGCATAAATTGTCTTGGACTTCAGGGAGTAAGAGTATCCTATATTTTGCTCTGTATCTGGCAAGTAAACAAGAAAAAAAAATACTATATGCTTGTTTATTTCTTTACTGGTGCTGGCTAATGGGTGGAGCTCCAGCTCTCTGGGTGGCAGGGGAGGAGGTGTAAGTGGCAGAAAGCTGCTGCTTATGTCTGCCAACAGTAAATTACCGTCCCCTTGCTCTCCAGTCACTACAGTAACTGGGCAAAAGAAAATGAGCCACCGTTTCTTCCTTTAGCTGCCTGTGGAGTTGTATAGCAGTGGTGTAACTTCATTATGGTTTGTCTGTATGAGACAAACTCCAGCTCACACTGCCAGGGGAAGTTTTAGTCAGAGGCAGGCCATGGTGAAGGTACAACACGCACCATGACAGTGTCCCATGGTTCCACATATTGTTAAAGACATTTAAGAGCAAGATGGCTAGGAAAGTTGGGTGAGGTTTAGTATAAATGTCATAGTGGTACTTGCTCAAAGCCATCCTGTAGATTGAATGTGTCATTATTTGTACCATTATTGCAGCGAACAATTTGCTAGAGTGGGAAATGTAGCAATTTACACTTGGGAAGTTTCTTACTGTGTGGACTAAGGCACCCTGACATTATAAAATAAGCCCTTGAATTAGTTGCCCCAATTTTATTTTTATTTATTTCCGAAAGCATTGACTGCTATAACTTCAAAAGACAAATCCAATAATGAAGTAATAAATCATATAGAAGAATTTTGCCTTTTAAAAAGAGCACATTAAATCCTGCTAGATGACCAAACTAAACATCACAGATGGTGAAGTACAGAAAAAATAACAGATATTTTGGCTATTGTTTATTTAACCAGAGTAGTTTAGAGATCCTTGGCATTGAAAAAAAAACCAAACATATAAAGCTGTAATAGCAAAGGTCTAAGATGTTAGAAGAAAACATTACTGTTCAGACAGGGAAAAAAAAGTCACAGATTGCTTTCCATATCCATAGCCAGAATTCACTTCTAAAAATCAAGTAATTTTTCTTCTTAATCAAATATATTAAAAAACTTTTCTTTAGTGTAACAGTCGAAAGGTTAATTGTCTCCACCTACTTGGTATAACAGCTCTAGTACCATAAGTATTATATAGGAGATGAGCAATAGAAACATTTCTAATACTCTTGGCACCACAGAGCTAAGTATTGCCCCAAGCCAATACTCTGTGCCTCCTGCTCTGAAACTTGTACCATCATTTTTCTTGATATTTAGGCAAGTAAAACCACAAATTTTGTGTACACTCTGTGGAGAGCTTTAAGTGCTCCTAAGGGCATGAAGAGGGGAAATTCTGTTTACATAAATTATCAATTTACCTCTCTATTGAAAACACAGGGAACTGGTGGGTGGTAATTAGTATTAGTCCACTTCGGACTTACCCCATCTAGTGCTTTACATTAAGTGTTATAGTTCAATAATAGCGGAATATTTGTAGAAAACAGGCTTAACTGGTTCTAAAACCTCTCTCTAGGGAACATTTTACATTTTCTTTAAAATAAAGTGTATTAGTATTCTGTGGGCATATTGCTGTACTATAGCCTTCAAACCATCAGGCAAGAAACACATACTACCTGTAATGTATCACTGGAGACGAAAGGATTTGTCATCTTAATCAAATGCAAATTTTCTAGACTGTGGTGGACTTTGGGAAAGTGTAGGTGATTCTGCACCCAAACACGGATGTCAAAGGACTGTAGATGGGAGACAGGTGATTCTCAACTTGTATTGACTCCTGTGGTTAAGCACAAAAGGAGATAGCAGCCTTGGAGAGAGTTCTATCATTACAGAAACCTAGAGATATGCGGGGCTACAAGGAAGCAAATATTTTTTTTGTATTCCCACCCCCCCCTCCCGAAGAAGAGGTGTATCATATAAGCTGGTTCCCATCCCACAGTCTTTAATTTATAAATTCTTTTCAGATACATTTGAAAATATTATCAATCCTGGTCACTGAAACAAAATCTAATGAAACAGTGGAGAACTGGAAATCAGACCTGAAACAAAGGTCTCAGCTAGGATAAACAGTAAAGCTAAAGTAAACCTATATACTTTCTAGCAACAGAGCTATTAAAACTCCAAAGCTAAATATATGTAGGTTTCACAAAAGTTTCCATACATTGTGATTTACAACCAACTTGTACTTTATTTTGATAAGTGACAAAGTTTAAATTTTCAGGCAATTATTCTAAACTAAAAAAACCCTTGATCTTATCATCAAGCCATTCATTTTTTGTTCTGCACATCCTGTACGTTGTTCCAAACTTACAATTTTACTTGAAACAGAGTTTAATTTAAACTCAGATGTGTCAAAATCTACCTTGACTACTTTAATTTAGACTGAAACATGTCAAATACTACCTTGTGGAGTTTTGCTGTGGAGAAAATCATCTTCCCCGAGTCACTGGAAAGAGAAGATGTTAAAGAACTGAAGTTGGAGTTCATCACTGCTGGTTCAGAGGCAGATTTGTGCAGTTGTAACTCATCCTTGTGATCATTTCCTTTCATCAGTATTTCTACTAATAATTCCTAGGAGTATGTCCTGCTTATCAGAAATACTGCACAGTCTAGCTACTAGTAGCGGAAAAGAAGGCAAGTTTAGCATCCATGCCATAAGAGTTGCCCCATTAAGTCCTGGAGATTTCTTGCTTAATAAGCTGTAACCCAATGTAAACTAGGAATTTCTGGTCCTCTAAGGGTGCATTTATCCTATTTGTCAAATGTAAATTCAGGTCAATTAGATCAGATCATTTTTGGATGACATCCAATCTTACTATCTATCTACACTTGGTGCAGGCCAATTCACGATGAAGTTCAGATTTAAGGAAACTTTTATGGTGTTTATGTATGGATGGAGGGTACCTGAGATAACACAGTCATAGTCTGGATTCAGACACAGACATAACTACACTACAAGGTCAACTATTTGGATTGATTGTTAGTAGTCCTGCTGCCACAGTCCTTCTCATCCACCCTGGAAATTTTGTTGCACATCCAGAGTGTCCTTCTCCAAAAGACATTGATGCAACCAGAAGATGGGGGTCTTATAGACATTTACAGTATTCTGAAAGCAGCAGATGAAGACATGATGGTCTACAGCTGACAGTATGGATACCAAAGTAGCTGAACTGAAGTCACACAAGTCCAAAAACACAGGTAGATTGTGATCACTCCACAGTAAAACTAAGCTTTCTTAAAGGAATATTTTAAGATTAACATTTTCTTTGATTTTGCGTGGCGTGGATTGATTGTTGAAAGATGAATAAAGCTAGTAACCATATATTTGCAAAAAGATTTCAATTGTCAAAATATATTTTGGGTGTTTAGGCATAATTTAAAAAAAATAATAATTGTTGCAGGAATTTTCATTTGAATGTGAAAGTTATTCTCAATATGACAAAGAGAAAAAGTCCTTGGCAATCCCAGTAAAACTAACAGTAAAAGGTTTATACATGCCATCTCCATTTCAGTCTTATGTTGACAACAAAAATAATTTGCCATTCATGTGTCAAAAGAGTAAGAAATTGCTATGAGAAAACAGTCTCTGTAAGAGACACCGATACAAGAATAAAATTTTCTGTAGAAAACAAATGTTCCTTTCCATTGGACTTAATGGCAGGAAATTCTCAATCTGTATAGTCATGAATCAGAGCTGGTCAGGAGAAGAAATAAAATTATTTCATCTACTCTCTGGAAACTATAAAAATAAGCTCATACATACATAGATGAATGACAGCAGAGTCTTTGTTTTCTTGGGCCCTTGTGGACCTTGAAGACAGTGATCCGTTGTTGCTTTGTTGAGGTGGTTTTCAGTGGGTGGAGTTCCTGCTCCTCCCAAGGGTCTTCTGTGTATTAGGAGGTTTGAGATGCATGAAATCAGTTCTTAGTCATTTCAATGAACTGTGGCTGTTGGAAAAGCACATTTTTTTCCCCATTTTCTTTCAAGGATCTCATGGTGTTAGTTCCTTAGTACCCAACAGGAATAAGATTCAGCCATTTCTCAGCACTACTGGGGATTTCTTATTGTATAAGGCTCTCATAGAAATGTATTCAGGTAAAAAAAAAAATCTTTAGCCTTTGTTCCTGTTTCAATTTTTGTATCTCTTCTCAAGTGTATTCACCTCTATTGTCTTGCTCTCTATTCAAATTTAGCCGGGATGAATATCAATCACAACCTTCATTTGTTTATTACTTACTGTTTTACCGCAGTGTGTGTGTCCTACTTCACTGCTATCCTGCTGTAAACCACATGCCTGCATAATTTATTTGTTCATGTCAATGGACCGAAGGAAGAAAATATCACAGGAGAGTATAAAGTAACAAAATTCTTTCCCATGTTTGAGGATTTGAAAAAGCACCCACTTGTGTAAGTCACAGGTAATTCAGAGTCCAAATCCCACCACCCTTCACTGTGATTCTAAGTATTTCTAAGTACAAAAGGGTCAGATTTACAAAGGTATTTAGAGTCTTTAAGTTTTGTGTAGGTGCTTGGTAGGATTTTCTGAAAGTGTCTTGCTGGTTCACTCTCTTTGAAATTAATGTCATTGAAATCAATAAAAGTTAAGTTCACTGACATTTCTGAAGGGGAAAAATAGAGTGAGGTATCTGCATATTTAAACACCTCACCTTTCTGAGGCACATTTGAAAACCTTACTAAGAAGCCAGGTCATTTACATGCTTTTGAAAATGTTAACTTAGTTCACTAGTTCAGATCCATTTCAGGTGATCGGTGAGCAGCTGGTGTTTTGACTGTATACTGGCCTTAGTGAAGTGTTGTCATGGTCTCAGAGCATATTAGCAAAAGATTTATTTATTTTTTTTAATCTGAAAGTTCATGATAAGTGATTCCAGAACACTTTGTGAGTTGAGGGTCTGCCATGGCAATTATTAATATCACTTATTCCTCTGAGAAAGAGCTCTCTTTGAAAACTGCTGAAGCTGAAATTTAGATCACTGTATCATCTCCATCCTTCCTGTCTTCTCCTTGCCCAGTGTGATCTACTTTCTACATTTTGATATTTCCTCAAGTCTGCTTTATTTTTGCATGCTCTGGAAATAACAATAAAATATTCTGTGACTGCCTTTCAGTCCAGGTGCCTTATGTGAACATTAAGGCAAGGAAGTAGGGCTGCACCATGCAACATACAGATTCTTAGAAATACGAGGCTTAATTTCTTAATGAATAGTGAAATAGAATAGCAAAAAAGCTGCACTTTGAAAGCATAGCCAAAATTATGTGAAAAGTTTAGTTGCAAAGCAAATCATAAAGGCTTTTGGAACCCTAATTTTCCCTCTGTACTGCTCATCTGTTCATTAGACCTTTTCTGGATATTCACCCACTGGTACACAGATAAGCAGAGGAAACTGGAGTTGCTGGCCATCTCTCAGTACTGAACCTTTTCATCACAAACAGAGCTTTTCGTTCACCGAGTTCTGTCAGTCAGCAGTCTTGTTTTTGTACCCAAGAATACAGTGTGTGCTTAGAAAATCATATGATAGAATCATAAACCTACAGGATAAAAAGGCAGTTCCTGTAGTGCAATGAAGGATTGTTCTTTCTCCACACAGAGGAAGAATCCCTCATTTCACAAGTGTTCAGGAGACTTCTATGACTCAAACACGCTTGTTTTTATTTAGGGCTTGAACTGAAAGAAGACAGGGAGAGGAACTTAGTATTTTTTTTTCTCTTCTTCATGTTCAATGGGAGACATTTTCATTTAAAAGGAGATAGTGATGTACCCCAAGGCAAGAGACTTCCATCTATACCGTCTATCATACAGTAAACCACAAAGGTCTCTACTCGCCCTCCTCTTTTTTTTTTTTTGTCCCCCAACCCAGAATTTGTACTTAATTTTGGATTTTGGTTTCTGCAACAAACAGCAAAAATGAGATTTTTAAAGTTACCAGATTCCAGTTTATTTACATTTTAAATTTGGCAATGTATGCTGATACTGTCCATTGAGATCTTAAGTCATCAGAAAAATTCACAATTATTAGTAATTCTTTCCTGTCAAAAATGACAAAATTTCAAGAATAAAGGATCAAGATCTCTTATTGTCTTAATGTGGGGTAAGAAAGATGAGTTTAAGAAGCAGCCCTCTGTTACTGTCCCAGGTCCTACATTAGCTATCAAAAAAACCTGTAAAATCAGAGTTAGATTCTGATCGCTCTTTAAATATCTGTGACAACTCTATGATGTAGCACCAAAGTCATCTTTCTCCATCTGTTTCACCCCTTTCTTGCATTCCTTCTGCAGTTTGCTGTGCTTTTGTGTCCTTTGGTGTCAATGTGGCTGACTCAGAGTGGAGCTATGGAAGCTAGAGAGAACTCCAGTAATTATTTCTACCCTGAATTTTAGGTCGATTTAATAATGCAAAATATAGGCCTTGATGGTCCTCTGTTTCTACTGAGGTGACTGAAAGAAGAGATTCAGAAACATTCTTTTTCCTCACTGCTTTTATCTCTGAGTAATGTCATATACTTGATACACTGCATTATGTTTGTGCTCCCTGGGTAGCTGAGTCAACAGTGGACATGAGCACTCTCTGTGATCACAGAGGGACTAGGTGGTAAAGCTAACAAAATTTAGTCTGGTAACAGTAACAGTATAGGAGCTGGTTGTATGTCCCACCTGTCAGGGGCAGCAAATAATTTCTAAAATTTACATATAAAATATAATTAATCAGCTGCACAAAAAAAATCAGGAAGTTCTTAAACACTCTGCAAGGCAAGAGGTCTTGGAGTGAATAAATATTTATTAGTGTGGAAACAACACAGAATCTTTACCAGAGAAGAGAATTGCAAAATCCTAGGCAGGAAAACGTCCTTTTTATTACTGTAAAACTGAGACATAATCTGTAAATCCTCTCTAGTCTTTTGATTACAGTAATTAATACTTTGACCCCAAATTCGCCTCTCATATGAATCAAAGCATGTGTATTTTTTTACTTATGTCAGCTGACTCCCTGATATACACCTGAGTAACTGAAGTAAAAATCTCCACACCTTGTTCCAATGTTCTCTCCCTATTATGTTAATCTAGTTTTATTGCTGAATCTGCTAGTTTGTTGCTGTTATTTTTACTGAGGTCGTATGTCCTGTTTATTGTTCACGAAATCAAATGTCTCTGTCACTACTGACTAAGCAGGAATATCACCTACTATCATTCCTTCGTGCTGAACTGTTTAGAAAAACATCATTTTAAAATGGCAGAGTTGTGCAGGTGTGTTAAATTTTATTTTGTTTTTTTCTGGCATATTCCCTGCTCGGATTTTTCTAACCTGTTTTCTTAGCAACAATAAATGACTTCAAAAAAAAAAAAAAAGAAGGAAACATTGACTCTTCCAGAAGCCTTTTTCTATTAATTGCTGTTCTTTCCTGAGCAGTTGGTGAAACATTCAGTAATCCTTTGTATATCATTATTATTCATTTGTGGAAATATATCATCATACTTAAAGTATACACTGTGTGGGGCTTAATTTTCTGAGAATGATTGGATAGAGTAGAACGAAAGACTTCATCGTTAACATTCACAACCAGAGCTCTGGGAAGATACGCAGCAAAGAAAACAGAAGCATGAAGGCGGTAGACAAAGAGAGAGTTGTGAAAGGGGGGAAAGATTGTTTAATAACTTTAGTTATCATATATCAGCTGCCTTTTTCAGTGCACCCTAACTAAAGTAAGCTGAAAAAGACTGTGGCATGTAACCATTAATAATTATGTCTGAAAAGGTTTGATCATTTTTCAGCAAAATACAATAAAGAGTTTTCACATATGTGTACACATGTTCCAAGGACTGGGCTGAGAAAAGGAAAAATTCTAAATACAAACCACAGTACCAACAACTGAGACTAGCTCCTCAGCTCATTTAAGATAGTAAAACTCCATTGTATGCTGCCCCATACCCATTGAGACGAGGAACTGCAAAAATGAATGAGGGATTAGACGTAGTACCAAGATAGCTTGAAAGATAGGATAAAAAGAAAAACAAAATCAGAAAAGGAAGATTCATTTGGGGAAAAGGCCAGAAATCTAGGATAAGACAAACTCGTGTTGTTTTTTGATTTTTAATAACTTTTTCTGTAGCAGGGAATAACATAGCTCCACACTGTTAGAGAATAATAGAGGAATGTAACATTAAAGTATCTGGCATTTTATGTTTATAAAAGGAAAACACATCCTACAGTGAAGTATCCAGCTAGATTAGCCAGAAGAAAGCTGTCCATTAAATATTTAAATTGTAGTGTGTCCTGTTCAGAGCTGTCACATTGGCTGTTGGGAACTGAACACTCAATTTGTGAATAAGCATTAGCTCCCATGGGAAACGTGGTGCAGGACCTCACTCAGACCTTCTTCGCGACAGTTCTTACTGGCAATTAAGTTGACCTTGGACTCAACCAGTTAAACTCCTTGACTCAGCGTCTCCTACAAGGGAAATGCGCTCCAGGCCCTGACAATGCCCATAAGGCAATGCTCATGAGCACCCATGGCTAAGCCATACAATTCATTTGGGCATCCTTTCACACAGGTTCAGGAACACAGTTTTTAATGCCATGGGGTTTGTCTATCTTGCCTTGTCCACACCAGTCCACAAACCAGCTCTGAGGGAAGACAAAATAACTAGAAACAAAGCTGACAGTACAATGAAGCAATAAGAGGTACTGCATTGCCACAGGACGTGGCAGCACCACATTAAGCTGTGCTACATAGAAGTTTATTTGCAAGCAGAAATCAGCAGTTCTAGGCATTAGATTTTACAGCTGTAAAGGATAGGTCCATCACACGCAGTCATCCAGTCTGGGTGGACAATTCAGCTAAATTTCAATGGCATAAGATGTTAAGATCTAGGCATGCACCAGCCCCCTCACAGACCCATGTTTCATACTAAACACAAACACTCCTACATGGGCATGTTACAACATGATCTAATGTGTAAGCCCTGGGAAGCCAGCTTTCCAGTCTGAGCTAGGACATACACAAATCACCCCAGAGTTGTACCCTGACTCCAGAAGAAATCAGTCCCATCCTGAGCTTCAGTCCTAGAAAGCCCAGCTCTGACACATTTCACTTACAATGTTCATATTATAATTAGTAAAAATTAAATGATTTTTATAATCTTAGCACAGCTTGTGTTTAATTAGAAACTTGAGACTTTCTCTGGATTCACAAGAGTTACTCTTGATCATGACCACTACTGGCATGAGATATTGTGATTCTTCAACTTGAATCTTCAACTTTTACCTGCTCCAAGTGTATCTTTGGAGAGTTTATCAGCTTACTGGTCCTCTGCTACTCTAATGTTTGAAGAATAAAATTCCCAGTACACAGAAATAAACTTACTAGCTGGCATCAGCGTAGTTTTTCACAGTGGCTGGTAGACGGTAAAGGTTCATAAACTTCAAAATCTTTCCAAGCTACTAAATTCTGTGCCTTGTCAAATATTCACAAGTAAAAAAACCAACAACAAAAAACAAACAAAAATACCCCCACAAACTTTGGAAAAGGAAAGAAGTTATTACTTTTATTTTTATAGATGCTTATAGATGTTGGAAAGACTGTGAAAAAACACATGAAAAGTCAGCTAACAATGTTTCTTCTGCCAATGAGACAAGAATGGGTCTCAATAATAAGATTCATAGACTTGGTCATTTGGTCATATGTCCAGGAGAGAAGTGAAAGTGCAGAACAGTGCCAAGTTAAAAGCCTATACCTGAGGTCAGAAAATATTGTAGGTTGGGGTTGGGTTGGTTTTTTCTTTTCGTCTCCCTCTCTCTATTTGAGCTACATTGCAAAAACATGCAATGCTCCAGGGACAGATCTGTGTGAGTGGGTTGAGGCATCCATTCTTTTTGTTTGTTTGCTTGTTTCTTGCCTCCAGTCAGGGACTTGCTGTGGTTGCTGCGATTGTGTGTGTATTTTGAACCTGTAGTTGCCTGTAAAAAATACATTCAAGAAGGTGAAACGTGCTGAGTAAGACAAGGATATGAAAAGAGACAATCAGGAAATCCAAGGTTATTCAGTCGTGATGGCACATCCCAAGATCATGTCAACATTTTTTTCTTAATCACATCACAAATCTGTATTCAAACACTTTGAACGTCTGACTCAGACTGACAATGCAAAACTCTTGTATGTAGTCTTTATTGACTTTAGAGCTGGGGGGGGTAACAGAAGTTACTCTAATTCAAACTCCATTAAGAAAAGTGAAACAAGGAACTCTTTTATAGAGCTTTTAAAGAAACTATATTGCATAACTGCACACAATAATGAAAACTGAAAAAAAGGATTAGCAATCTTAAGTTCCATTTACATACTATTTGCTTTTGTCTTTTTTCCTCAATAAAGGAACAAGATTTATTTTCACTTATTTGTGCATGGGGGTTTGTGTTTGTCTCTCCACCTTTTAACTCGTCAGCTGATGTTGAGCCAAATTCAACAGATGAATTGAAGTCTCAGGGGTGGTTGTTAAGTTCCTACAGTTTATATGACAATAGGCAGCTGGAAAGAGGAGTCTAAGTCCTGAGGTAAGTGCAGTACTCATAGATGTAAAAGACTTCAGATAGGATAAAGCCACTGACAAGGTCCCAGTTGGTAAATCTCCAGGTGAAGACCATGTGTCAGGAGGTGCCAGCAATCCCAGGAGAAACAGAGAAACTGGTCCCCAACTTATATGGCTCACTGCCTCATGTACAAGGATCTGGCCATCGTGCCAGTCTCCTGGGTGCCTTGCCATGTCACTGGGCACAGCAATATTGCAAAAATCTCCATGCTAATGAAGGCATAAACCAGAAAATAGAAACCTTTAGCAGCACTAAGAAAGTTCAAATTCACTGCCCTGTTGGCTGTCTCTGCTATAGAGGGAGTCTCACAGTACAGTGCCTGGACATTCCAGCTAAAGGCATTACAATAAGGGGTTAAAATCACTTTATGGCATCTTATGGAACTCTTCCTTTAAATAAAACCTTTATTTTGAAGGATAACATTTTCACAGGCATTAACAGTTGTTTTTTGTTTGGATTTTCATAAATGAATTACTGCCACATTGTCAGCTTTTCCAGTTTTAATACAGCTCTAATAATTCTGGTTGTAACGGCTATTACACACAAGCAATTGCACAACAAAATTAACTCAGTTGTAATTTAAAACAATAAAGTGAATGTTTAACTCTTGCAGTCTGAAGAAAATTTTGAAAATTGTATCCAAATTGAATAATTTTTTAATGTATATGGGGATACACAGACAGCAACTAGAATATTTAAAATTACATGGAATTATTATATAGATACACAGTTATGCCAATCAAAATATACAGATATCCATTGAAATTACATTATACCAACGCAGTATAATTGTATTCTGGGGGGTGCCTGATGATTTAGTATTGACAATATTTTTATCAATACAAACAACATTTCCTTTGCTAAAATGCTGTTCCAAAACGGCAGCTGGTTTAGATTGACCTCCCTTTATTGATTTACATCTAACAAGAACCAGCCCAGTATTTTAAAATGTTTGCTTCTAACTTAAGGCACTTTTAGTAATATAAATTGATTACTCATGACTATACAACCAATTGACTCATTCTGTATTTTATATTAATCCACTATTTGTAGCCTGCCAATGAAGTTCATAAACATCCTTCTCATAGTCCATTAATATTGACTCTCAGATTTAATGAGTTCATTACAATAACCATTACTGTATTATTAAAATGCAGAAGGAAATGTAAGCCTGTTTCATGCAAATAAAGAATGATATAATTAATCAAATGATACTTTTATTATTAACATTATCATCATCTTCCAGCATTTAATAGCCCTATTTTATGTTTCAAGATAGCTTTATGCTAGGCACTGTACAAACCCAAGCAGTGTGTAAGCAAGATATAAGCAAGCAACAGGACACGAGTTAGATAGAAGAAATTAAGAATACACCGAGACGTTACAGATTAGTGAGGAAGACATTTATGTCAGCCCAACAAAACCTAACCAATATACTCACTTTTATTTTTTTATTTTCTTTTAAGGCTTATTAAGTAAGGAAGACCACTTTAACCGAAGTGCCTAGTAATAACTGGTAAAAAAAGGGTAGCTGAAACTCTAATCCACATTCCCAGGATCAGTTTTACATTAGTCATTTAGTCACATGCCCTTTTGTAATCTTTCTTTTTGGTTCTGAATGCCCAGCTCTTCAACAGCAGTGTGCAGCTGTCCCTCTTTCTACCATAACCCAGCATAAAGCCTGTGCTGAGAGAGACATGGGAAGGGGAGGGTTTTGTTGAGTACGTAGAAAACAGATTTCTTTCCAACATCCACTTGTGATTTCTCCTATGGTGGCTGTTTTAAAAGAAATGTGTACTCGTTTCTCGGTTCCTTAAGAGAAAATGTGGAAATGTTCAAGTAGAAATTTTGGTTCAGTAAGTCCAGATCTGGCACCAAAACACATACTGACACTGAAGAGTCATATAGCATCAAAACGATGGAAGGGAGCGGTTTTGGACATCTGCCCTCTCAGCATTCCACCTTGGCTAGCTCTGCATGGCTGGCTTGGGTCCTGTTCTTTCCCAGTACCTGGGCAATGTATCCAGGTTTCTGGAGACCCCTGCAGCTGCATTTATACTCCAGCACTAAACATGCCTAAGAAACCCTCTCCGACCCTGAGGCCAGTTGGCAAGGAACAGCCTGCAGCCACACTATTTCCTCCAGATCATAGTGACTATACAGTGAATAGGGAAAGTCCCAACTCCCCATTAAGTCATCAGATATATAAATGGTTTGGCCTCCCAAACTTGACACAGACAATGACTGTGTCAGGGATAGTTGTAATGATTTAGCAATATAGATGCTGAGCTTCCAATACTCAGCAAAATTCCCAAGCAGCGTTTACTTCACCACTGCATATGCACTCTGTAAGGCACCTAAACCACATCTTTCAAGTCCCTTACTTTTAAATACTTACATCTGTGGACAGATCAAGCCCTCTAGTTGCTGTAATTACCAAATGTTCCTTATTCTTCACCTCAGTTTAAAATATGCTACTGCTGCATTTCATTTGGGGAAGTCAAACCATTCTTAATTAATAACATATAAGCTATTTACATGGCTTATCAAGGAAGGGCCTGATCCTGCAGATAAAATTGTAATAGGGTATCTCACAGTAAAGTACCTTTGCTGCCAACTAAATTGAGTACCACTTGATGGGATTGCATCTCCCTATGCGAAGAATGGATTTGGTTAATAGTCTGTGAAGAAAAACTCTGTCCTCTGAGCCAAAGAAAAGCATCTCTCAGGTTCACCAGGAGCTGTGCTAAGCCCTTCTTGCCTAGGAATCATTAATTTCTTACCTCCATGAACGGTGTTCAAGAGAAGCACTAGTAAATGCAAAAGAAAATTTTTTACTGTGAGAGCCCAAATCATGAAGTCTGTCCCATCATTTAGTTTTTGTTCCTGTATAGGTAAAACTAAGTAGCTAAGATGAGTTTGTGGCTGAAAGCCGATTAACTCTGTGGCTTCAAAAAAACGACTACAGGAACATTTCCACAACACTTAGGGCAGGAATCTGTCACAGAGCCCTCTGCAAGAAATGAATCGAAATGAAATGAATTGTCGTATTTCTGCTGATGTCATAGGACAATGATTTGTCTGAAGACCTGTCTCATGGAGTGTCAAAGATAATAAAAGTTTTCTGCAGCATTTATGTGTTTGCTCGGTTGCTCAATAGTTTGTCACACACTGCTTCAAAGGCACACATGCACAACGACTGTAAAATATGTGTTTGAGTTCTAATGGTGCAGGTGGATGTCACAGTCCTAGCTGTGCTGGGCAATCTAAAACTATGGAAAATTAATCAGTACTAAAACTTTTGCGATTACTTTATTTTCTCTGCTTCAGATGACACCAACTGCAGTAAGATCTATGCAGTTTCCCACTGACAGATACGTTGTGAACTCCTGTACCTCTGCAAGGAGCACGAACTTTAGCCACTGTCAATTCATTTTCAGTGTCAGGCTGTTTCCTTCCACATCTTTCTTGCCTTTTTAGGCAAACTCTCATAGAAGTGATATCTATACTGTGAAATAAGGAACTGCTTTGTGGCTTCTGAACCTGAGTATAATCTGTAGCTACTCCCCAAAATCATACCAAGGAAGTAAGATCCAAAAATATTTTTTACTAAAGTGACCTTAGTTTTCAGCCACTGTGGGGGGCCCAGTTTTGCTTTTACCACGCACTGGTATAAATGGCCCTCAGGTGCACTTCAGCATGCTTAAATGCAATCACAAGGGGCTCTTGGACACTTGGCCAAATAGCTCCTGCTTTTACAGCATTGCATTGTCCAGAAAGGAGGGCTTGGTGGAACAATAATATATCCAGTTGGTTCAAAGATCAATGTGTTTTTTATTCCTTTTTATGGAGCGATTCATCTGGAGTGCACTCACCAGGTATGTGAAGGACAGCCAGGGGATCAGGCCCAGCCAGCATAGGTTCATGAAAGGCAGGTCCTGCTTGACCAACATGATCTCCTTCTATGACCAAGTGACCCGCCTAGTGGATGAAGATAAGGCTGTGGGCATCATCTACCTGGACTTTAGTAATGCCTTTGACACTGTTCCCCACAGCATCCTCCTGGAGAAACTAGCTGCCCAAGGTTTGGACAGGTGTACTCTTCACTGGATAAAAAACTGGCTGAATGGCCGAGAGCAGAGAGTGGTGGTGAATGGAGTTAAATCCAGCTGGCGGCTGGTCACAAGTGGTGTTCCCCAGGGCTCACTTTTGAGTCCGGTCTTGTTTAACATCATTATCAATGATCTGGATGAGGGGATTGAGTGCTCCCTCAGTAAGTTTGCAGATGACACCAAGCTGGGCAGGAGTGTCGATGTGCTTGAGGGTAGGAAGGCTCTGCAGAGGGATCTGGACAGACTGGATCGATGGGCCGAGGCCAGCTGTATGAGGTTCTACAAGCCCAAATGCCATGTCCTGCACTTTTTTTTAGTCTGGAGAAGGGGAGTCTGAGGGGACACCTTCTTGCTCTCTATAGCTACCTGAAAGGAGGTTGTAGTGAGGCAGGTGTTGGTCTCTTCTCCCAGCTAACTAGAGATAGGATGAGAAGAAATGGCCTCAATTTGCATCAGAGGAGGTTTAGATTAGATATTAGGAAAATTTTCTGTACTGAAAGAGTGGTCAGACATTGGAACAGGCTGCCCAGGGAAGTGGTGGAGTCCCCATCCCTGGAGATGTTCAAAAAATGTGTAGATGTGGCACTTCAGGATATGGTTTAGTAGGAATGGTGGTGTTGGGTTGATGGTTGGACTTGATGATCTTAGAGGTCTTTTGCAACCTATAATCCTATGATTCTATGATTCTATGATATTATTTGACGTAAAACTGATTTTATGTTAGATCAGATCTTTGTCATTCTCACCCCAAAATAAATGGGGACATACGCATTTTTTTGTACCTTGCCATGTAACTGATCAAAATAGCTTTTGGAAATGGATCTAAGCATGGCTGTTGCTATGTTCATTACACACCTCCCGTATAATTCTTTGTACCCCTACCAAATTCAGATTCTGCTCTACATGTTTAAAAAAAAAAAGTTATGAAACGCCCTCTATTAAAGAATCTGGCTCAGATAATCTAGTTAATTTATTTCAAACACTGATGACAGAGAACGTAAACTCTTTGCAACTGCCGGCAAAGATAGAGTAGAAAAATAATGTTTCTGAAGTTATTTAAAATAAAAGTTATTCATAAGGACAGAAGTTCCTGACATCAGTCAGATGTCTTCCACAACTCTGTGTGATACTTTTTTTTTAAGTTATCAGGCGGAATTTGGGAGAAAATGAGGACCCACAGTCTTATTAGTTTATTTATTCTGTAGACTCTTCTATCAACAGGGTTGAAGTACATTTGAGTTCTTTGTATGCACTTTGAGTTTGAGATCTCTTTCTAGCAGAAACAAAAAAAACAAACTATAAAATAAAACAGATATGCCTAGCCTTAATGCAGCCAGCCAGTCACAACCACCTGCTCTGGTCATTGCTAAACATAAGACTGCATATTATTTGAACACTGGAGTTTCTAACCCAGGATGGCATATGACTCTTCATTCCCTAAATATCAACCAGGGGGGAAAAAAATATCTGAATTTTTGGACACTTCAAGACTGACCATAGCAAGATAATTCAGTTTGGGTGACAACAGTTTCAGGTGATGCCTAGTCACCATAAACAAAACTAGTAAACCAATTTGAAATGTGTTAGCTGATCTGCCATTATGGATTTTATCTGTGTCTTCACAAAACGGTTGTCAAACTTGTGAGTAACAGAATGTAAGACTGGATATTGCTAAAAGTTATTCAGCAATACATGACGGATCTGACACAAGACCAAGGAAATTTTTTCACAGAACATACAAAATCCTATGACCCGTATCATCATTCACCTAGGGACAGCTGCAACTTACTCAAAGCAAAAATGAAATCAGCTTGTGGATAGACATATTGGAGTCAAGCAGCAAAAATAAAATATACTGGTAATCTTGGCATTATTTACTGTCCAGTATTTGACTAAAGAAGGGAACTTTTACTCAGTATCAATATGTTCTAAACTGCTATTTAGAATTCTCCTCCTCTAAATTAGTATCAGGTACCTTGTTAATGGGATGCAAGAGGAAAAAGGTAGTACTTTTAAAATATTGCTTTTGTCAATCTCCATATTGTACAAAAAGCACAAATGCTACCAAGGTGAATTATGATGCATACTTCCTTTTCGCTCTTAGCTATTTTTGTTGATCCATATCTGAAAAAAAAAGATAGCAATGATGTTTGCACAGTATAATGCTTTCACAGTAAGGTGGGGGAAAAAAAGCAAGAATAATTCTGTATTTTAATGAAATGATTGTAGGTTGTGATTAGATGACTCCTTTCATCCAGGAAGCCAAAATACACTACAAACATTCACTGATCTGGAACTGATGCGTAACCTATTCAAGTTTGTAAGAATAGTTCAGACAACTCACTGAGCTTTGAATCAGGATCTTAACAGAGAAATCTAAATTAGGATAGTTTATTTTAGAGCCAAAACAATTTCAAAACAAATTCTTTTGTTTTAATGCACTTAGATAGGTATACATAAGCATGTTTATTGCTTGCCTAACTTGCTTGACTTGTTTCTATTAATAACAAAATTGTGTTAAACTACGGTAATAAAACTTTAGACTTCTATGTAGTCTTGTTTAAATGTATTTGTAGAGAAGGGTCTGCCTCACTTGGCTAAATATTTTAAAAATTGTTTTGCTACTCCACCTGCAACTTTTCTGGCATGCAATAATCACACAGACAACAGTATTTCAAATGGTATAATAAATACTTTGCTACAACTGGTATCAGAAGTATATTCCAGTCTATATCATAATGTTAGGTTGACATATGCACCGTTAATATTTCCCATTTAAGTTGTTTTTACTAATAGTATATTCTTTTCAATGTAAGAGCCTTTCTTACTGCACCCACTCTTTAAGTAATTGTTAAATAAGTGAGATGAGCTGTATTCATGAGTTAAAGAAAGACAATAAATTAATAATATATTTTCTGATTAAAGACTGGGATTCACCAGAAACAGTCAGGATAGCTTCTTTAATAGTGTTGCCCAAAGGATCCATTTCCAGGTTTGATGCTCTTAGTTTTGAGAAAACTCAATGTCTTTTTATTTTTCCTCCTAAAATTAAAGTGTTGCAGTGACATCTGCCATCCTTTTGTGCTTTTCCACATTTTCACCAGTTTGAAAGGCCTGAAAAATAGAATGGAATTCTTTATTTACAGATAAGAACATACTCGCTGCTTGTGATCAATAGTGTTATGTCTAGAGATTCAAGCAGCTCAGTTAGAACCATAACAGGCAGAGTTTATTACTAGTAAATCAATATAAAGTCTCTTAGTCATGCATCTGTTTCAAGAATCTGTATAGTATAATGATTATCATCATAAAGTCCAGTCTTTCTTTTGCTATCTGTTGGTTTTGATCTCATAAAACTGGGAATTGATTTTCCTAAAAATCAATATTATATTTCCACCATGTGGTAGATACACCATTTAGCAACAGCTCCAGGTGCCAGCCCTTGAGTGGGATTGGGAATGAATACATGCTGAGGGAGAAATTGCTCAAAAATTTCAAGATCAACATCTCCAGGCTAAAGAGCTATTTATTTTCTATGCCACGGGTTCAACACAACAGCCTTCCCTAAGCAAACCTGATGTGCATTTCCCATTGATTTTTCTGTTTTCCTCAGCAGATTTAACCATCAGCAAGAAATATCTCTTATTTGTATGCTGGATTTCCACGGATGTGAATAAATCCTGCTCATCTCACGAAAGAAAGTCAAGGAAAACAGAAAGACAGCTGCTGGCTTAAAGAAAAGTTGAAGGGTCATCTACTTTGATAATGACAGTCATACAAAATATCAGACATTCATGCTTTCAGCAATCCTTGTCACGACTTTATTCATTTAGACAGACTTGATACAAGAAGAGATGTAAAGAATCACTTACTTTTGTACAGGTATTAAAGGGCTATAAGCCTTCATTAGATAGACAAAGTCTGATAGCAAATCTGATTGTCTTTAGGCTATCCTGCTCCTCTGAGATCACATCAGTATCTACATCTGTCATAAAGCATGTTTAACAAAAAGAAAAAGTATTGTCTGTTTGGACAGTTCGCTTTGCTTCATTAAGATACTGTTACTGACTTGCAATAGTGATAGGAGATTTTATCATTGTTATCTTAATTTTTCCTCTAATGAGCCAAGATACCAGCTCTTTCATGACACCACCTTTACGAAGATAATTTTAAACAAACCACGCACCAACTCTTTATGTCTCCTAGAGAGAGCCCTTCCAACTCTTGATGTCTTCAGGCAAGTCCCAACAGGGAAGCATAATTGTATTCCCACTAGTTATTTTCTGAGCATGACTGGTGAAGTTTATTCTCAGAGTTAAAAGAAAAGATAAAGACTATTCCCATTATCTGAATTACACAGGGATTTTTCAACACATTTGGAAGTTTTATTTCTTTTTTCCTTTCTTTCCCTCTTTGTTTTTTTTTTTTTGTGTGTGTGGGGGGGGGGTGTTTGTAATATTTTTTCGATAAAAGCTTCATAGTTG
>Ga0065711_1028928_pt1 | contig 38488 bp, 21 predicted proteins | sample Hoacrofraction12_FD_59098 | JGI IMG/M metagenome (GOLD analysis project Ga0065711, IMG submission 59098) | Hoatzin crop microbial communities from Cojedes, Venezuela - Epithelial fraction 12 v2 (version 2) | ecosystem: Host-associated > Birds > Digestive system > Esophagus > Crop | place...
CTGGCACAGGCTGCCCAGGGAGGCTGTGGAGTCTCCTTCTCTGGAGATATTCCAGACCCGCCTGGACGCGGTGCTGTGCAGCCTGCTCTGGGTGACCCTGCTTGGGCAGGGATTTGGGCTGGGTGACCCACAGAGGTCCCTTCCAACCCCCATAATTCTGTGATTTTGTGATTCTGTGATATAGCCCACCTATTTCTTTTTTATTATTTTTTAATCAACACAAAATGAAGAATTCAACAAGTTTCAAGAAAAATAGGCTTAAAAAAATGATTGTCACGTTACGTCTGTTTGACACTGTTTGGAAAAGCAAATCCTATTTTTCTCTCCCTAAAATTAAACCTGTGTTTTGCAAAGGAAAAAAAAAAAAAAAGAATGGATTCATAGTTACAAAAGAGTGGTTATATTCTCCTATACCCACCACCTCCTCCTCTCTCTCCCTCACACATGCACACAGCAACTGGTAATAAAACTGTAACTTACGATTTCGCACCAATAATATCCCAAGAAGGGTGCCTCTATTTTACCCTAGAGCAAAGGAAAGAGGCCAAAACAATCAACCTCTCTTGTGCAGAGCTGAACATGGGCTCCACTTCGACTCAGCTGTGTGTACCCCTCATGTCTGTGGAATATGCTTTACCTGCCAAACTACTCAGCCCAAAATGTGACTGTGACCTTGAAGCTTATTTTGGCCCATCTCAAAGTCAGGGGAGAAACAAGAGGAACGTGAATCACCCAAAGGCCTTTCCCTAACTTTTCCTCCACAAATGCAACATGATCTTTAATGCAGAGCTGATCGATATTTTTCCAGCGCAATAGCTTTCTACTGTGAAATCCAAATGTTTTGAAGATACGTATCATTTTTTCTGACTTTTGTCAAAAATTATCACAATTTCTGGTTTCTGGAAGCACGAACACTTTGCTTTCTCTTCACTGGCTTTTACTGTATGGTACAATGACATATCTCAGAAGGAAAAATCAAGTTAGATTTTGTCAAGGGGAATTCCTCATAGAATGGAAATTCCTGATTTTGGTTAGCTCTACACAGAACTGAAAAAAAATCCTTATTTAGTTAGAAAATTCCTGTTGTATCACCACATGAAGAAGCAACTTGACATCCTCCTCAACCACGCACATGTAAAACTGAATGGTAAAGCATTGGGAGCACTTGGTCCAGAAGTTGCCATGTACATGGCAGATAGCAGAGATATACGTATGATAACTCAGATGTCAGCTCTGTGTGTAATAGTATAAAACGCCACACATTTTAGAGAGTGTTCTGCTGCTGTCCATACTGCAGGACTGTTAAGAAACAAGGATGTTTGCTTTCTGGCCTTGCGAATAGCTGTATACCATTGCTGTTGAGCTATCACTCAAATTGTCAGCCGTGCTTCATGCTTTATATGAATTCACGGTTATCAGCACTGCACAACACAAGGCACTGCCTAACCAAGTAGAGATGTACTGTTTGTCACAGAGCCTCTTAAAATATAAGGCACACTAATTAAATCAACTGCAATAAACTACAGCAGCTCTTTTGGAAGTATCCGTGAGTGAAAGTCTCCCTTTTTTATTAGGACAAGTTTTTCTTATTAGTTACACCAAAGCTGAGTCTAACTTTAATACTTGCTTTGGCTGAACTAAATTATGATGCACAGACAGGGTTGAGAGTAAAACTTAACTGTTGCATTTGAAATGGCCCTGGAAAGCTCAATATAAACATAATCACAGTAAGTCACCCTGTGACAAAAAAATGCACTCTCATGGTTAAAGAAAGAGTAAACAGAAAAACCTCCTTGAGCCGGTTTGGCTTCAGCTCTGTTCCTTCACTTTGGCACTTGCTCACTTAGAATGATGGATTAACAACTCCAAATTTCAACACTTTTCTTTTTTTTTTCCTCCCTCTGTATTGGGATTAAGTGTTTTAGTGTAATTAGTTTCTAATTGCTGTGTCTAAACCATAGGAGTTTATGGGTGTATATACATGTACATCTCAGCTCTCCTTAGGCAGGAGGGAGTGAATTTACTTTGAAAGAGACTGACCATTGTTTAGTGAGCAATTATGGTCTGACAAATGATTGTGTAAAACACTTCCTCACTTCACATGTGCTCCCTGCTTGCCTGGGTCCTGAGAGTGCCAAGCTCTTAACTCGCGTGTTACATATCACACCCTCTTCAATCATTTTGTCTATTTGTCAGATCCTCACTTGTGCAAAATAGCAGCTCCCTTTGTTCTCTACCTGTATGGCAACATGGTGTTAATGGGCTACTCAGTTACCTGAATCTTATATAACAATAATAAATTTCTCAGCTTTAGGGAGAAAAACACTTTTTCCCCTGTCAGTACCAACATTGACAAACAGTGCTCTTTTCGCTTCATTTCAGATGCAGAAATAGAGAGACACTCTGCCAAGCCTAAGTTATATCTAGTATCCACTTTCTGAATGAGATTATTGCATTTCAAGCACAGGTATGATAAAATAGCACAAGCATATCTATTGTTACGAATCTGAGTAGATTTGCTGGGGAATTACAGAGGCATACCACTGATCCTTGTAAATGAGGAACAGTGCATAACGATTCAGAGGTTCAAAAGTATATCAAGAATCATTGCACCACTCCAAAATGGAAGAGTGACTATAAAAATCTCATATACCTAAAGACACTATCAGAAAGGAAAAGTGGAAGGCAGCTGAGAAAAATCAACAGTTTATTCTGTGTTTAGACTTCAAGCCATTTTTCTTTCTGAGGCACCTACATTTATCTCTGCCCCTTTGAAGCACGCATCTCCAGTGAACTCTGCACACAGCTAGCTGGTGTGTCACTTAACTGTTTGCAGCTAAGGAAGTACAATGATCTTAGTGACCCTCCAGGATCCTCATGGGTCCCTTCCTACTCAGGATATTCTATGATTCTCCAAGCCCAGGACTGGGTGAAAATCTTATGAGAACAGATTCTCTCACTGAACTCTACAGCTGGAGAATTCTGAAAATAAAAATTCAGTGAATTTCCATTAAAATGTGACCCAAAATTGTACCAGCTTCAATAAATCTCATTCTACTTGGCTAAAATATCCTTAGAACAGCTTTTCCACTGGTAGCTAGGCACACCTATTAATTGGCCTTACCCAGAACACAGATGAGAAAAACATCAAGAAAGAACATCACATTTTTTTGGATCTTCAAAAGATTTTCCAGTCAAAATTCCATCAAAACTGGGGGTTAACATTTAGAAGTTGGACTTTGCTTTTTAAGACCTGGTTGGCTAATACTGAGTTTGGGACAAAACAAAATAAAACAAACAGCTTGTTGAACAAAAACTAAAATGAGTACATGATGGATGTAGTCTTTCTTTGGTTGCATTCAGCATGTTAAACCACCCATTGGGCTGGCCACCCTGAGCTCAAATATTATTTAATGTTAGTGTAAAAAGAAAATAATAATACTGTAGTGTGAGTGTTCCATAGTGCGGCTTCCAATTCACCTCTGGCCTTACAGACTCTGGGTAATGATTCATTTTCTCCTGACAGGAGGGGTAGAACATTCTCAGGACTTCTTGGGTGGAAGAAAGTTGGTAGGAAGCAAATCCACAGTGAGCCATTAAACTTGATGAGGATTAATACCCTCCCATACTAGCTTAATGTACAAAATGCATCGATCGCTTTGAGAATTGTGCTTAAGTCTACAGCTGGGAACAAACCTGTGATCTGGGGTTTTTTTTCAATGTGTATGTACTACCTAACTAATGGTGAAACAAACCCCAGTGCAGTAGAGTTGGGTAGTCCCATTACAGCCATAACATATTGTAAAGGATCAAGTTTCAGGACAATTAGCTCCTGGCTGCAGTTTATTACCCCATCGGAGATTTAAAACATGACTTTTTTTCCCCCTACTGCATTCCAACAATACTTAAGTGTCTGGAACTGACACTGTAAAACAATAATAGAGTGACAAATATCTGTCGATCTGAAGGCAGACCCACTAGATGGGTTTGTTTTAAGACAATAAATTGTAAACCATACTTTTAAAACATCTTTTCTCCTTCTTCTCATAGGTTACGCCAGTGAGTCAGAACATTTTCTGTGTGGTGGTTTGTTTTTACTGTTTGTTGGGATCTCAGGATGGTTGAATACCAGCATGTTCTTCACGCTGAGCACTCCACAGAGATGTAGAGCCTGATGTGGTTTCTGAATGGACAAGCGCCCAAGGGCTGAAGGAAGAAATCACTGTTATTTCTCTATCAGAACTAAAAGGGCAACACTCCATGCCTCAGTGGTGAAGATGAATTAGGTGGAATAAATCCCTTCCTGTAAATACGTAGTTCTCCCCAGTGGCATGTCAGGAGTCCATGGGGACTCACCTGGGTGTCCACCTGGATGACAGAAGTTAGCTATGATGAGACTTGCCTATTTGATTCATCCAGGCTTTACAGAAAACCTTTGGCAGAAGAAAGAACTGAATGGAGATTGTGATACACCACCGCATTTAGACATTCAAAGACTTCTTAAAACTACTGCCCTAATCCAGGGTCAGCCACCTTCTAAGACAGTCTCTGACAAAAATAACCAAACGAAAATCAAACAGAATTTCTTCTTTGCTGGCAAAACCCAAAGCTGCTCCCACAACAAGGGAATGGAAAGTCACTGATACCCACAGTTTCTGTGGGTGTCAAGAAGCTACACAGTGAACTGGAGGGTGGGCTCATGGCAGCATTAATTCATGTAACAGGAGGGTCCTTAAGGCCAGTTCCCCAGGCCAGTGTTTTTTGGGCAAATGTGGCTGTATTTCTAGCGTTAGCACATGGACATGATCCAGATCTTTATGTTAGACACACATCTCTGTGTACACCCTCTGCCGCATGGACACAGCATGTGATTGATGACCTCGCAAGTCCTTTCCAGATGGGCTTTCTAGGGAGCTTCAGTTCCTGCTGCCTTAGGCAAATTGCTTGTGCTCAGGTGAGCACAGCTGTAGCCAGTGGATAAAAGAAAAAGAGGTGCAGGCAAGTCATACTTTGGACCCTGATTTTGTTTGATCATTGCAATTATCTGTCATACTGAACTAATCATTGCCCATAAGTGTCCTCCAGCAACCAGAATTCTGCTAGTCTGCTGTCTCTGTTTTCAAGCCAAATATGAATTAAGTGTCTCCAGTCATAACTGTAAAATTTTTGCAAGTCTATTTGTACAGGGACTCTTCTTGCAGCTGTTCCACTGACGTTGGTAGACTCGCAGGTTTGCTTACTGCTGACCACCTTCATCTCCTATTGACTTCAAAAATGAGGAGAAAGTATTTCCTGAAGCACTGAATTTCCCAGTAAGCCAACAGGCCAAACTGTGCCAAACAGGTAACTCACCACAGTTCTTTAAGCCTCCCCTCTGCCAGAAAATACATTAGATTGAACAACAAAGACTAAACTGTAAGAGAAAGTGTAACATATAATGCTGCACTTAAAGTCCACTGTACTGTGGAGCATCTGTATCATTGAAAGCACGTTGTACCATTTCTAGAATTTGGAACATAAAGAGCATTAGAGCATGAAGACAGTTTTATTTCCTTGGACTGCATGGCTCCTACACTGAAATATAATTTGCTAAACATCATGAATAGAAATACTTCTGGGGACATCTTGCTACGCTGGCTTTTAATATGTACACCTTGCAGCCTGCAAACAGCTCTGCAGCTTCCAAAGTGGAAAGCCAAGAATCATCAAGAGAAATGAAAGCACACAGGGGAAAAAAGAAAAGTTGGGAGCTGTCAGGGTTGATCTGCAATTTTTTTCATGGATTGAAAGTGAAAAGCATTGTCTATTTTGCAAAACATGAAGCTGAAATTACAGGAGCAAATTGTAGTGATTATACCATATATAATACTTCTCAGTGACACAATAAACAGCAGTGCAAAGTTATTAAAATTTAATTCAAGTACTGTTTACTTAGAAATTGCTGTTTCAATCATAACCAGAGGCTCCCAACAGGACCACATTTCCCCCATTGTTTTGGGTGTCGTGCAAACCTGTATATGTCAAGGTATCAAAAGACCTTCACTTCTACGAAGCTGCCTGCAGACAGCACCCTGGAGGGTCTGCAATATAAAGCTCTGCTCTGTGAATGGTATCAGCCACAGCAGAAGCTTGACTCTCCAGGAATCTCATTGTAGGACCAGGGCCTAAGAAAATATATAGCAACTGACATAGCAGAAGAACGAGGCTATTCAATATGTCATTTTTCCTCCAATCACTTTGGGTGGGATTCAACTCACTGAACTCTACCCAACTCTAAGTCACCTGTCTGGTTTAAGCTGCTTCTCCAGGCTGCTTCAGAGCCAACAGAAAAGAAGAGAGAAAAGCTGTGCTAGAAATGGAGTTGTGCCACCTCCCTCACATAGGGGTTCTTAGCTTAGGTCCTTGCCCCTCTTCAGGTAATTATAGAAGGTGTCTAGAGACACCACCTTGGACTAGATGCCTCATCTTTAGACAGCTGTAGACAGACAAGCTGAATCCCAGTTTTTCTGTGTAAAAACACTGTGCAGAAGGATGTTACTGATGCCATTAAATCTGCAAGTCCAGTCTTTGTCGACTGCTGTCTGAGTTCCAAAGCAACCAGGGCAAGAGGATTTGGTAATCTTGCTGGCTGCCTACACAGGGTGGTTTTGGATAGCAAGGCATAAAGACTAAGACTAGCCCAGTTTCCACAGGTCAAGGTTAAGGCACTTTGGTGGAGTGGTGCAAAAGTTAGCTTGCACTGCCAATGCGCTGTGGATAAACACAGGCTGCTCTCTGTGGATAAACAGCAGCCCTGGAACGTCATTTTCCAGTGATGTCAATCTGGCACCTTTCTGCTGCAAGAAATTCACTTTAAAGGAGTAAAGTGAAAAAAAGTGGGAAAACTAAAAATGCTAAAAAAAGGACTGCTATATTTAGAATAACGCTGAGGACGTATTGGTCAGTCTCCAAGGGAAATGGCCCAATGACCTGATTACTGTTCAGCAAAGTAGATGGGAAAAGCTGAAACTGGAAAAGTGAATTGGTTTTATGACCTTTAAGAACTGCAGTTAGAAAAGTGAATTTAATGCCACTATCTTAACATTTGTTTGCAATATTAGTCATTCTTAGAAGAAAGCCTGACTCATGTTGCCAGAATTTCTCCTCCTGTGTAAGCTAAAATGCTGTGACATTAAGTGAGTTATTTAATTATTTTAGGCCCCTCCCAAATTAATACTCTCCTTGAAGTACCTTCTCCTCCCAGTGACACCAAGTCTGCACAAAATAATACCTGGCACATGTTCATCCCAGTCAACTTCAGGCGCCTACTGGAGATGGCCTAAATTAGAAGCACATTCACCCTCAGCTCTGTATTCAGTGCTGAGAGGACGAACATCCAAATTCTAGACTTTCAGATTTATTTAGGGCTAGATCTTTCTCTGTTGGCACATGTTGGTATCTCTGCACTTGGAAACACTCTAGCAAGTTTACTTCCATGTGTTTATGCTTTCATGAGCTGAGAAGATATCCCCATATATTGCTAAAATGACTTCTTAACTTTCTGAAACTGTGGTTAAAAGGACTGGGCAACAAAGATGGCTCCATTGAAATCATCACTCTCACCTCAATCAAACTGTAGGTTTCACATTTGATTTTAACAGATGGGCTGAAAATTGTAGTTGCAGTCTTACTGCTGATTTCCTCGATTCAACATTTATTCTACTTTTATACTCAGAGAGAAGGTCAATTTATAAATTACAATTTGATAACATCTGCAAATAGCCATCAGATCTAAACTCAATGCTCACCTATAACTGTAATCCCCAAATGTGCCCTTAGATCCCTCCAGAAAAAGTGTTCTAGGTGGAGATCTTTAAATATTGGCTCCTAACCACCACGCAGGTGTTTAGTTCAAGGATTGTCACAAAGGTGTGAGAAAAAGAAAGCCATTCCAGAGCAGACTGGCTAATACTTATTTTCTTTCCTGTTAATTGTACCTGCAGAAAGTGGATTCCCTCATTAGCCTTAGAAATACCACTGAATCATCCAGGCTTCTTTCTCCTTCCCACACGTCAGAAATTTTATCCCTGAAGTTGGCAGGCTGGAAAACTGGCCTCGCTCCAATGCCCACACTGCGCCCGCCGAACTGCCTGGAACACAACTGTTGCACAACTCTCCCCAGGCGCTGCTTCCCGCGTTGCCACCTACGCTGGCAGAAAGGCATTGCCATCCCAGGCGGTTGCCTCTTGCCCAACCATCCTGCGTTCCCCTGGGAAAGTTGACGGCTAAGTTTTTTAAATAGAAAAGTATGTTTAAAAACAAAGACACGTGTCAGTGGTAAAAGAGACAGCTGAACATGCTTACGGACTAAAAAAGATGATTAATTGCAAGGAAATCTACGATTCGACCATGGTGGAGTGGTAAAAACAGACCACGCACTGCACTTCATTCCCACTTAATTTTCATGGAGTTCGTTTCAGTTTTCAAAGCCTCAAGGTCAGCGTGTGACTTTGTCTCCTGTGGAGTGACTTGCAGCATCACCAAGTGAATGCCACTTGAAGCCAAGGTCCGTGCCTTGGCAGCTATCAGAAGCAGCCTTGAGGGCAGATTTGTCACCAGCTATTCTGTTTGCTTGTTGGGCACAAGCTCTACTTAAATTCTGCAGTGAGAATGTAGCTCACCCTATACTCTAGAAATGCAGATCACCCCTATACACTAGAAAACAGTCACAGAAGAAATGATCTACCCAGTGAATGGGCCCCAGTGCACTGCATCAGCTAAATATTTATCTCCTGGAGTAACCAACAGCAAGCGAAAAAGAAGTCCTGTTCTCTAATGGGATATTTTAATTCCATCTACGAAACACGTGGGTACTGTCCACATTACTGACTGCCTTTAACTTCTAATAAACACAATAGGAATATTAAAAATATTTGTTAACATATAATGTTATAAATATTGAATTTCAATGCACATTTAAGACCTGTCACTATACAATTGACTTGAGGTTTACGATACAAGTCAGTATTAAAAATGCTTTGTTTAAAGCACAGTTACATTTAAAAAAGCAAATGCTGTCAAACCATTCATGGGAAAAAGACAGCCTTTGTTATTGTATTAGCAATATATTTTAAATTTTGCGGTTACTGAAGAATTTCTGTTTGCATTTAAGTCTGTCAAAAGGAATTGTTTAATAAGTGCTATTGACAAAAAGAATGGAAATCACCACCCTAGGAAAGCTAAAAAAGCTTTCAGTGAGAACTTGAAGAAAGAAAGGCTAGCCAATACCAGTCAGAAATAACTGTTTGTATTCTAATTAAAGCAATGCTATGACACTAAGCTCTCTGTGCTGCTGAATAATGTCTCCTAAGAAAAATGGTGGAGTTGTTTTAGAAAACAGTGATATATTGGTGTGTTACTTTGTCAGTCACTCAGGCACCTCTTGCAAGCTGTGTTCAGTCTGCAGGATCAGCATCTCTTGGAGGCAGGTTGATCAAACTGTGGGCTAACGCAGCTCCAGAAACAAGTGGCAGAAGGAAGATGGAAGGCTACAGGAAAATGCCACATCAATCCTACCATTGTAGGGAGATACACGTCTCCTCTTGCTTCTTTTCAATCTGATAATTAACTTCTTCATGAAAAGGAAGGATGTAGGTTGGGATATTGGTAAAAAACTCTGTGATTGGTGGGTAAATCCAAAGAATATGGATTATATTGGGGTTTTTTTGTAGCATGGAGCCCTATCTTTAAGATTAGCAAAACCAGATTACAGACTATATCATTTGATATCAGTTCCTGGCCTAGTCATCTGCACAACATCAATTTGTGAGCCATCTTTCCAAATCCAACTCTCACTCCCGATAAAGTATCACTCAACAGCAGGCTCTTGGAGAACTTCAAACAGTAAGCAGTACATCTCCAGCCTGCTTTACATAGCTTTTGTTTGGCTTTGTCCTCCTTGCATAACACTTACATTGCAGCCTTTTATTGAGCAAGACTAGAGACTTGGAGGAGTTATGTGGCCTTGTACAAATAACAGCCAGAACCGAACCCAGATCTCCAGGGAGCCAGCTTCATGTACAGGAACAACACGGTGAACTTTGCCTGGAGACCTGCTCTACTGGAAACAGTGCGGTGGCAGTTGGGAAGTTTTTCTGTGGCAGCTTTCAGTACTCACAGCATTCACGTGTTACCTTCAGGCAATACCTAACCTTTAGTTTGGACAGATTTTACCTTGTAATTATCTCCTCTTAGCTTCATGCATCGTTATTTCCTGGTCTCATCTGGGGAGGGAAGCAAACGCGCTGTGTGTGCATGGGAAGCTCTCCACACCCTTCACGAGGCTGCAGAACTTTGCAGGGTATTAGGGCAGCACTGGTAATTGGCCTCCACACAAACCTGGAGAACAGCTTAACTAGTTTGAGGGCCCTGTGCACGAGGAGGGCATTTTGTCTGGAGGAAGCCACGTTAATTAATCAGTCCTGTCTCTCAGCTCCTCATGCTTAGAACGTGACTAATTATGACACTTCCTTTCCAGTTCAGCTCTTTCTTAAGTTTCTTGTACCATCTTTGTACTGGTGGCACAGTGAACAGCATATGCATACCAACAACAGTTGCTGGTGCACAATATTCATGTGTTTTGTCCAACTCACCACTCAAGCAGAGGAGAAAGAAAATACTTGGAGGAATGAGTAAATCAGTGGTGCTGTGAGGGTTGAATCACCTGATTATATTGGCTTCTGTGAGGGTGATGCGACCGGAATTGATGGGAGTGATCTAAGGACCACATACCTGAAGCTCCCCCATACTTGGAGACATCTTACAAAATGATAAAGATTTTGGGTGTGTGAAGAAAAGAAAATAAGAAAATGTTACCAGAATTTCTCTAACCCTTGTGGAACTGGTTCTAACCAATGATTTCAGGCTTTCTTCTTAAAGCCAGAAGAGCTGAGGAAGAGAAGGGCTGGGTGTGTAGGAGGGCAGAGATTCACTTTTGAAGATGTGAAAAATCCCTTTAAAGTTGTTCATGGTGCCAGCACGGTTCCAGGCAGTTTGGGTTTCCTGCTGTGGCTGTGGATCGGCCAGTGCTCTGGGTGGCTGGAAATCAACAGGAGCTTGGATGGTATAAGTAGTCTGAGAAGTGAGGACGATGCGTACTGGGAGGGACTGGCAGACACCTTCAGCTGGGTTGCTAGCAAACATGCATAAGGGCTGCATTTCAGGACCTGCCTCTCATTAGCAGTAGTTCCCTGGTTCCAGGTCCTTTACAGGATGGAGGGTTTTAAGAACACATTTTACCATCCATTTAATGTAACAATATTAAGCTAGATTTGGCAAGGCCACTTCAGACATAAAACTTTAAAATGAGCTTTTTCAGAGCATAAAATCACAATTGGTCCTGCTAGTAAAAGGATAAAATAAATGTCTATTCACTCTAATTGCTGTCAAACTTGTGATTTTTTGTTTTGTTTTCTTTTATATGTAGTAAAGCCAACTTGGTTTTATTGTATAGGGTGCAAACGCTTACCGTATAATATTATAAATCCTGTAGAGAATTAAGCATCTGCACATTTTTCCTGGCTGTTTCTTACTTTAACTCGAAACGTCTGTTAGCACTGGCACAAAAGAAAATTATGTGGGCGAGCCTGATCCCACCTCTTTTCCAATTCAACTCTTTCCGAAACCTTTGCTTGTGTATTGGCAGCAGGGACTTCATACTCTGAGTGCAACTGATGACATACTTAGGAGCATGTGACAGTGTCAAGAAAGGATTCTGATACAGAACACTCATGGTTTTTATCCACCTCATTATCCCAAAAGGAGAAAAATAAAAGTTGGAAGGAGTCAGCCTCCTACAAGCTCAAGATGGAAAATAATTATTATTAGATCAACTACTCCTGCCCTAGAGCCAATACAAGAACTGCCGATCCACAATCCACAAGCTGAGATCTCCCACCTTTGCTACACTCTGGTTAACCAGTCCTCAGATCTCCCTGTGGTTACAGAACAGCTCTGCCTCGCTGCAGCTCCCTCAGCAGTTCCAGCTCTAGCTTCGTTTTGTCTCTGAAAGCACCTACAAGGAGCTAGGAGGGCTTTTGTAATCCATTTACCCAAGTTAAGGGCACTTGTTAATGTCCCATTAAAGAACGTGGACAGGAATTGCTCCCATTTCACCTGTTCCATAAACAGATCTATCTATTAAAGGAAACAACTTCTCTGGCAGGTTTCAGAGAACCTCAGATATAAAACCACTGACTGAGGAGGTGTTAGATAACCTCACACACGCACCCAGCAAATGCTTACAGCAAAGCAGCGGAACACAAAAAGAACAAAAACTTCTCAGCTATTGTTGCATTGCTTTTCCTTGAAGGCTTCTGTAACCTAAACAGAGATGGGTAAGCTGCACAAGAGAGTTATCCAAGAATGGACATCCCAGAGTTGGTAACAGCAAAATGAAACATTTGACGTTTGAAGATTTTTTTTTTTAAAACAAGCAAAGAATTTTGCTATATAGCCTTGTCTGTGTTAGGGCTGAGTGGGCTGGCAAAGCAAGGTCAGGCAGCGTGTGACAGAGCCCGTGCTTCTACCATTCCTTTGCCTTCCACCACTTTTTCTCTTGCCTTTTAGGTGTCTCTAGTCAGATACACATATTCCTCCTTACTTTTCTTTCATGGCAAAGAGCAAGAAATGTATTTGCTCATTTGGAAATCGAACAAATTTGCTGCTAAAGAACAGCATGTACTTCAGGTTTCTCAGGTTTCCCTGGGACTTGCAGCCATTGTGAGCACTTGGGCACAGCAACACAAGACACAACTTAAAAAATTATACTTTCCCATCGTTACTGGCAATTCCAAGGAGACCTAGTCATGCCAGGCATCCCCTATTAGTAATACTGCACAAATGTGAGCCAAAAAGTAGGCTCTTGTTTCCAAAACAATTCCATCATTTCCTTTATTTACTTTATTATCACTTCAGTCTGCAAATGAGATCTCACTGACACTGAGGCTGAAAAAAAAAGAAAAAAGATTCTCCACCTCATTTTTTTAAATTAGGTTCTTCCAATTTTTTAAAAAGAATTCTTTTTCCCCAAATGGCAGGTTTCTCAAAGCTTTCACTTTGTCTTTTCAGTCTTTACCAGTTTGAAACCAGCAGAAAATAGACATTTTGTAGAATTACTTTAAAAATTAAAATAAGGAGATTTACACTGCATTTCTGTCTTTTCCTCCTCGTGGGATTATTTTGACAGTGCAGATTTTTCCATTACAGACTGTGTGTACTCGCTGTCTCCCAGCCCGCTCCTGCACAGATAAGGGCTATGCAGCATTTGCAGTATATTATTGTTCCACTAGATGTCCCCAAGTAAAATATTATTTCCATTGATCAGGGTTGAAGGACTTCCCTGGAATGCAGTTTTCCCCCCCTGGTGAGAGGAATGCTGTGGATAAGATAATGTTGTGTGACATTGCCAATGCCTGCTTCTAGCGTCCCAAAGAGAAGGCAGTGGCTCCTCTGCTGCCATGCTGACCTCCCTGGCCAGGCTGTGGCCAGACCTGCCAGCTTTCATTCCAGCAGCTCTTTCAGGTTCTCCGAGAGGCGCTCAAGACTCTCCAAAGACACAATGGCCCACGAACATATAGATAAAGCATTTAGCATACATACATCTTGAAAACAGTGGGCAGCACAACATGCATTTCCATACCTCTTCCTTCCCAGGAGGGAAATGCAAGGGGAGCTGTGCAACTGTCCCTTATTTGTCACTAGTCATGGAGCAAAAACCATAGAAAAGCAAGGGCCTTTGGGGACTGAAGAAGTTTCCCAAGCAGACTTGAGCTGAAGCAGCTCTGATTCCACATGTACCACGACACAACATAAAACATGTGTTCTCTCTGGCCACCTTTCTGGGCTCATCTAGATTGGACTCTTGGTTATAGTGGTATTTTAAGCCATAGGCTTTGAAAAAAAGAGGGAGAATGGATCTAGTTTATTAAAAAAACAGAAGATGTGCTATTATAGAAGTATAGGCAATATGAGGATGCTGCACACATTTCCTGTTGATGAATGACACAGAAAAACAACCAAATAATCGTAAGTATTTATCACACTTCTACCTCCTCCTTTTATGGGAAATCTTACTATAGTGGAGCATTCCAGCAGGAGCAACAGCAGCTCACGTTAGGACCAGTTGGTTCTTCCAGATGAGAAGCACAAGAAACATTAATGATAGGGTTGAAAATTATTCTGCCTGTGGTAAACTGTGTATAAGGGGAGGATTTTGCTTTTACGTGAAAGGAAAATAAGAGAGACATAGAATTGCGTTATTACTATCCACTACTGCTCATTGTCTAAACAAAAAGGGTTCTGACATAGTCACTATCCCAAATCCGTCTCCTGAATTACAGACCTCTGACTACCTCCTGCACGCTTGGACACCGTCCAAATGACAGGGAGCATGAATTTCACCTGCTACGACTGGCCTCTCTCGAAGAAGACAGCCTAGGCAGCTGGAGCTGTACATCCACGCTGGCGGTGGGGCTCGGCACCCAGTTCAGAGGATGTGAAGTGAACTTCCCAATGACTGCGCTAAATTTAACCTATTGCTTCATTTTTCAAAAGAGTCTGGAAGAGTTAAAAAATAAATAGTACATATACTGTACAGGCATGGATGTGCTACCCCCAGCTGCGTACTGTGTAATTATAGCTGCTGGTTCTGGTTTACTTTCTTTTGTTCTAGTGCGGTGGTCTGTTCTCAGCCTGCCACGACCAGAAAATGCATCTCACTTGTTCCTTCTTGCAAAGCTTTTTGCTGTCCTTCAGGAGGGGGAAGGCTTTAATCAGACACTGTAAATGCCTGGAGGCAAACTGCAATGCAGACAAAGCAACACCCCCCTTCAGAACTAAGCCCCCAAATACCCTCAAACCGCTCCAGGTGTAGAACATAACACATGATGAGAAACATGCTAAACTGTGTTCCTTTTTGAGCTGAAATTAAAGGAATTGGATTAATGATTACATAAGTAGACACACATGAAAACAGACTGGCTACAGATAGGGAAACAGGTGAGTACAAGGATAGGAGATAAGGGGACAGGTGGGTTAATTAAATTGTTTTTTAAAATACAGAAGATTTGTGTGAGGTAAGAAGGAATAGTAACAGAGTGACTGGTTTTTATTTTATCTCCGTATGTTCACAAAACCACCATGCACACCGTCACTGTCAGTTCTATTACCTTTGAAAAGAAGGTGCTCAAAGAGAAGAGCAGAGAGCACCTAGAACTGACTTGTATAGACCAGAAATCAGAGCCAGAATTCATCTCTCCTAGCATTAGCTCTCTGAAACTTCATCATCTAATTGGGATTTCACATCCAGCTTCCTCTCAAGTCAATGTGGAGAAAGCAGCGTTTGCAAAGAGTTCACCTCAAACTGGTAACTAGGGAAGCCAAGAGGAATCACACCCTCTTGGTAGCTGTCTGCCTCCCATCCCTTTGGCTGTAGAAGGAGCCCAGGAGACAAGCTCAGGTCAGGCACCTACGTGGCTAAAATCAGCAGCAAGTCCTGTCCTTCATTTCTCTAGAAAAAAATGCAAATAAATCAGAAACAATTCTGAAGATTACTTCAGTTACTCTCTTCATACATTTCCCTTCTTCGGAGAAAATCTCTCCCTGGAACACTCAAATTCCGTGTCTTGTTTTTCTTGTTGGTAGCAGTATGCTGCTTGGGGAAGACTTTAAAAGGATCAGGATTTCTTTTTTTTCATTTTTTTTCTTCTTCCCCTGAGAGAAAGTAAACCAACAGATGAATGTGGAAGCTCTGACTGGAAAAGCATGTCCAGACTGGTCTGTAGAGAAAAAAATATGGTGATAACAAGGCAAATCCTGCAGTTTCAGGATTATATTACGTTCATGGGGCAATGGGGAAAAAGTACAGCTCAGTTTTTAAAACGGCCCTCTCTGTCTGCAGGCAGCAATCTCAGACTCTCCATTATTTGTCCAGCAAAAGTCAGTAAAAGATGGAAACGGACAAAATATGGGATGAGACTGCAGTGGCTGGAGGATGATTGCTGTGGTGTTGCTTTTGTACAACATGATATAGTAACCTGTAGAAATGCTGGTGTATTTAGACAACCTGATGTAGCTTGCCAGGATCTTCCTAAATGAAAGAAAAAATGGACAATGTGTTTTATGTATTTCCCTGTGCTCAATTTTCCTTAGCTTTGAATGCAAGAAATCCTGAGTATCCTCTTCCATCTATCAACACAGATGTTCAGCCAAATAATATTCAGGCATAAACATTTAGAAGCCCATCAAGAATGAATTGGGTTACAGTCCGGCCAAACCCTCTGTCTCTGTGTATCTGCCTTTGCTTGTCTCAGAATTTGATTGATCAACAGTGTCAAGGAACAGTCAATCAGCTCTGGGGATTTCCGATCCTGATACGTCCACCCTGCCAGCAGCAAGTTACACACCGTCCTCAGACTGGGGGAGGAGAATTGCTTGAGACGTGTAAGGAACAAACTGACAGGGAGACAGAGGTGGGGGGAAAGACCGGGAAAGCTAATGTCTCTTTCATAAAGCAAAGTTTTATAAAACTATCAGAAATCTATTACAGAGTACTTGGTAAGAGCATATGGTTTTATCTGCGGCGGTAGAACAACTTCAATGCTTGGAAATCTTGTTTCCTTTTCTAGATTCATCACTGGCTTACTCTGGTAGTCTTTCGAAAATGAGGATTATGATATACATTTCCCATGGGAAACCATAAGGCTTACTTACTCCAAGTTTGCAATGCTGTGCTTTGAGATTATCGTATGGAAGACAGCTTAAATGGCAGTACATTTCCATGGGGATACAAGTATCTAATATATTTGCAAAGAACCAGTCTAAGTGCAAGCTTCCAAAAGACAACCAGAAAAAAAAAGCCAAACTAACCTGACATTGCAAACCATAGTAAAGATTACAATTTTGTTTCCAACTATACAAGAAACCTTTGGTTGACTTAACCTACAAAAGATAATAACGTGCAATTAACATGTAACGAATGACAGGTCTTATTATTGCTGGAACCAAAAGCACCTCTAGGACAATTTTCCATTCTTGGCTCAGTCTGACCTGAGTGAATAGGTTTGGAGTTTTTTGTTATTTTTTGACTCCCCGAATCAGGTTTTAAGAGCCCAGGGTGCAAGAAGGCACTATGGGATACAGCAAGGAATTATTTTAACCAGACCTCTTCCTGAAAGGCAGTTATTATGAAACTTGAAGAGATGTGTCTCTGATAAACAACACCCACCTTCCCCAGCCTGCAGCCTGTTTGAAGTGGCATGTGGCCAGAAATGAGCTTTGTCAACAGGTTTAATTTGGGTTCTTTTAATGCAGGGCTTGGTTCGCTTCAGAGACAGTCTGCAGTCCGTCCTCCCCCTCTCCCCAGGAATCCAACAGACTTTCTCAATTTTTCAGTGTAGATAAGATGCCCACAAGGTTCAGAGCACCACAGGACAGTGCATAGATGTGAAGAGAAAACCAAAGCTGGGCTCACATCCAACTGGGTCCTTAAATGTCACATCAAAGTATATTGTTATTCCTTATTTACAAATCACATCTTTACAAAACCTATCCACCTTCTGAAAGCTTAAGTCCAGATGTTGGTGCTTTCAGGGCAGACCAAGCAATCCATGCCTAATATACAATAAGTCCGAGTAATTCAATGTGAAAAAGTGTTAATGGATGTCATCAAGGTGAGTCTTTGATCCAAGGACCAGATCAACGGCCATGCCAAGCACTCCATCACGCTCAGTGCATGAGCAATTAAGCTCTATTCTGTAGTAAAAACAGCCACAATCAGCAGAGGAGCCACTCGAGAGAACACGTAAGTCAGAATACAGTCAGTGAGAAACTCTTCAGTCCTCCCTGATTTCGAGAAACAGACCAAGTAACAAGTAATGGCTTCACTTCACAATTTCAGTAGTTCTTTTCCAAGCATTTAAAATCAACGTATGAAGAGCAAACAAGTCTGACATCTCTGTGAGAGTTGTATTGTCAGGTATCCGTTTCACAGATGAGACAATCAAAACACAAAAATGGCGAAGTATTTCAAAGCACCCACCAGTTTTCAGTGCTGAAGTTTTTCTATTTTTTCCTCCTAATTTCCATTGGAATAAGAGAACCAGTGGGTTCCTGTGGTGGCACCCAAAATATAAAGCATTCCCAATTAGTGGAAATAGTTGAAAAGCTTAGCCTCTGTGGCTTGACCCAACCTTAAGAGGGAAACCAATTACAAAAACTGATTCACAAGCTAAAATTTCTGGGTCTTAACTTTTTTCATGACCTAGCTCCAGTCCTCAAAACCCTGCTGCCTGGACAGAAGAGTTGAGTGTCCATCTTGCTTGTCTATTCTCTTGATTATATTTTCTTTTTTTTTTTTTTCCTTTTTGTTTAAACATCGTTCAGGACATTAAAATATTTTCAATAACTAAAGCAAGCTGCCGTTAGGCTGCATGTGCTGCAAAGCGCTAAATTTCATCCACAACTACTGTAATAATTCTTACAGCAACCATTATGATACTTCCAGATGTTGGTACATGCATTATGCTTTCCAAGTACAACTCAAATCCCACATGTATCCCAAAACCACATGGAAGGGAAAAGTTAGATCTGGGGGTGGACAGCGTCTGCGTAATTTCCTTAGCTCTCTGCAGTTGCATTCTCTCTCTATTCCCTTCTCTCTCCTGCCACAGATTAGCTTAATGACTGCAAATAGGTATGAAGGATTTGCTGCAATCAAGGTAGCCTGTCATAACAAACAAGTCTTTGAGACAGCTACCATGGTTTTCATGCTAGCACCCAGATCTGTTCCACAGATTTGTGATACTTCATGTTGCCATCCTACAAATCAAAAATTGACCCAACATTATAACTATTGTGATGCATTGAAAATAATTCCTGAGTTTTCCAACACGACTATAATAGATTTCCTTTCTCCCTCTGCTTTTTCAGCAGAAGCAGAACCCAAAGTGAGGATTCTGAACAAACAAACCAGCTACAGACTTTGCATGTATTTCTTTTTGCTCATCTTCGGCTTTATTTGGATAGTGGATTTTCCCTTGCTGCTCCTTTGAATTTTGACTGCAAAAACCATATCGTACAGAGAAATGGAAGTCTGCAAAATGAAAGCAATCTTGCAGAATCCTTTCAAGGATAAACAAACCCAGCTGCTCTGGGATTTCCATATTAAAAATAGACTGTGCTGTCAGTTACAGGTCCAGATTAGGTGGAGGGCTAGGGAAGCATTATTTATTTATCCCTCATTGTTTACCAGCTTCTGGTGCCCTCACAAAATTGGACATCTCTCCTGTTGACTAACGTTAAGGTTCACAGGCCAGAGGAGAGCATCTCATACAGTCCCTGATAAGGAGTACAACCACTAACAGAGAAAGAGGACTTCTTTACTATGATTGACTTTAGATATTACACTGCCACAAATTACTAGATTTCCCCCCATCTAATTTTAGTACTTTTGTCAGCTCAGGGATGACATTTCGATGCTGTCCTTCGAACTACTAGGCATCTTGGTCAGACTAGGGCAAACCTGATTTTCTAGTGATTTGTCCTAATAACAATCTTGATCCTGATTTTTCATCATGCCACTTGACAATATAACCCCAACGTATTCTGTATGATGTGATCCCAGTCACTCAACAGGGATCTGAGCAACTGCCAAATGCTCCAGCCAGTTGAAATTGCTAAGGGGAAATCACATGGACGCTTCTAGGACTGGCCTTCACCTGGGGTTGCATTTAGAGGTGAAAACATTATATGAGATAAAACATTACACGTTACAGGAAGGCCCTCTGGGGTGACACTGGCTTTGGTGCTTGCCATCTGGCAGCATCCTGACCTTTTAGAACAAGTCTTCTAGTTCTTGCATGAGCTGTCTTAATTATGCCATGTGTATCATGGAGAAATGGCATGTCAGGGCTTCCAAAGAAGAAACAGCACTTGGCTCTCCTTCTAGTCAAGAGCTCAGCGTTGCTCCTCTGCCTGACAGCAAACTGCACTTTTACTTGGCCACCTACTGAGCGGCAACGTTTGAAGGCGAATCCCATTCTGAGTCGTTCACAGCATCAACATCAATTGTTGGGGTTAAGTACTCTCTTCCCTGAAAAATATTTTCTCTTGACATTCATTAGATGTCACAGAGCAAAAAGTAGCAGGTCTGAACAGGAGAGTGAGTGAAAAAGAGCCCCATTTGCTACCTTGCAGCATTATATACTGATCAGACAGGTAGATAAGGCCTCTCCTCTGAGTTATACAATCAGCTTGGAAGTAGAAGTGAAGACCACATGTTCAGTGTTGCTCTTTGTGGATGACTTATCACTAAAGATGCTCATTTTTCCTGTTGTTAGCTGGAGCGTAAATACAGAATAAATAGAAACAAATGGAGCAAGAGGTAGTGAGAAAAGAATGTGTCCTGAACTGAGAAGAACAGTAAAAATAGATCTCTGAACATTGCATAGCAAGTGCTGCTGCCTAGAAATGCGCTTATAACCCATGCATATTCTGAAAAGGAAAGACAGAAAACACATAGAACAAAAAGGAAAATTATACTAGCCATTTTATAGCAGAGTGGTTAATTGGGTGAAATTTGTGTCTGAAAATTCTGCAGCCTTGTTGAAGTTGTGAGACAGCTTTCCTCTGACGGCCTTGGGCCAAAGGGCATCAGACACTGAGCAAGAGCTGGCAAATTTTAGGCCCAAGTAAGATGCTGGAAAGACGGGAGAAAGCCCTGGGACAAAGACTGTAGGCCTACACCAATCATGCAGTGCTGCTGGCATGCTCTGCTGCCGCCATTCCTTTATTTCCCAGCCTCTAAGCTAAGCTGATTTCTTGATCTAAACCCCTTTCATTGACCTGAGGAATGAATACACCCCAGTGCAGTCCCCAGCCAGCTCCCTCCCCACAGGAAAAATCACTTATAAGCATTTCAGCATTGGTGTCACCAGAGACACCACCACCAGAGAGGTGGGAGATGCCCTATAACTGGAAACATTCAAGGTGGTCAGGTTGGATGGGGCTCTGAGCACCCTGATCCAGTTGAAGACATCCCTGCTTACTGCAGGGGGGTTGGACTAGATAGCCTTTAAAGGTCCCTTCCCACCCAAACCATTCTATGATTGTATGATTCTATGATTCTATGCAGCTGCAGGGTCACTCAGACAGGATCTCTGGGCAGCTGTGGGAGGGCTGAGAAAACTGTAACCCACACCAGTGATATTTTTAAGTGCAGATCAGGACTTCACAGTGGTGTGGTGAGGCCGTCTGCTTATAAAATGCTTCAGTTATAAAAAGTGCTAATTGGCATTTTCTGCCCTTGGCAAGAATGTTCTTTGGCTCCTAAGTGAAAGAGCAGGGGGATGATTTTTCATCTTGGACTTCAGCTGGTGGTAAGTGACTGAGAACAGAGGCAGAAACAGCTTACTCTTTCCAAGTAGGAGGAAAAGGGTTAAAACTCCCATTCACCTTAGTGTTGCATTGAGACAAAGGCTTTCCAGCATCAGAGTAGAAGGACTGGAAAATCTGGGCAATGGTGGTAGATAATACTGCTGTAATATTGTTTTAAGGCTTGTTATTTTCAAATCTCCTTACATGGCAATCCTACTAGCATCACTTTGCAGATATGGCGTCATAAGCATCTTTCAAGGCACTTGACTAAGGTCATCAGTAACTATATCCACACTTTGGAGATAAAGCCTTCCTCTGAAGCAAGGGAAGAGAAGCATTTTGCTCAGGCCTAACCCAGAAGGCCTCTAGCCAAGGTGGAAATAGAGTAAATAATACCCAATATTATAAAATGTACCACAACTCAAAGTAAAGAAAAAAAATTTACAGGGATTGAGAGGTGAATACCAGTAGGGACTCAGAAATTACAAGTATATGTCCTAGGACTGAGATACTTTAGGGTAAAATAGATAACAAAGTGCTAGAAAGAAAGATCTGATAATGACGATATGGGTGGTGACCATCGGCAAGCTCAGCTGTGACAGTGACATTCCTGCCAGAAGAGGATGCTGTTCCTCTCTGACCGAGCAGTGTAATTTTTATCAGATGTGTAGTGATAGAAAATTATTAAGCATTTAAGAAATTAAATTATTAAATATTCCATATTTGATTTGAAATACTACTGAGAACAACCAAAGAACAAGAACTGGCTACTATAACATTTCCTTCATGGAGTCTGCTCACATCAGCTGACGATAACTTAATGGAACTACAAAAGGCTCTGACCTGAATTATTTTCTTTTACGACTATTTTTTGACTGCACTCTCATAATATGTATGTAAATTACAGGTAGTATTCATGCAGTTTTCTTGGATCATTTGATCTTCTTGCTGCTGAATGGCAAATGTGAAGATTCTTTAGGAAACACAGCTGTTCAAAAGAGGAGAAACTTTACAGTGGGCAAATGACACAGATTAACATATAAATAAGATGCCCAAAACTGGAATCTGTAATGTCAGTTCCGTATCTGCAGTCTAGAAAACCCCACCATCATGGATTAGGCATTGTTTGTTATATTGTTCCTCAGCATTTTGACATTTTAGAAAAAAATTGGAATTAGAATAACTATACTCCATGCTCAAGAAGAATCGTGTTTGCTCTTCATGAATGAACCTCACTCAACAAACCTTTGTTTCAAAGCCGGTTTTTATTCTCTGTCAGCTGACTTTTCACATCCTGATTCAACAAAGGACTAAAGCTTGAACAATTATTTATGGTGCAACTCATGCTTTAAGCTGTTCTTTGCTGAGCCTCATTCCCAGAATTTATTCAGGGAAAGACGTAGCCTTATGGCGCCAAGAAAATTCTCAGTAACACAGTCAAATGAGATATAGACTTGGGTTTCACTTTTGTACTTCATGATGACCAGTATTTTTCCTTGCATTGCAGAGAAACTTGGGGCAAAGGGGAAGGAAAACACGGAAGCCGTGTCAAGCCATAGAGTGGCAGAGCCTAGAGTATGTTACACATTTTTTACAGGCCTGGGGCATTGTACGCAACAGGCAGCAACAGCAAGGGTTGAACTCCAAAGGTGATTATTTCTATTTCAGAAGAACTACTTTTAATTGACATGAATGATAACAAACGATGGTGGTGATTTCTTCCTTCAGGCTTTGGATGAAGAGGAATCTAAAACAGAACAGCACTTCAATTTTGCACAGCAAATGCCATCACTGTTCTTTTATGCAATTAAATTCCAGTCAGTTAGCCCCACTTTTTTTTTTTCCTCCAGTGAATGGCCACTAGGAACCTTTTATTGTCAGGAAGTGGTAGCAAGTATTAAAATGAAATCAGGGGATAAAAATATCAGGGGTTTTTGTCTGTGATCACCAGAACTAGCATCTATCTTTTTTTTCCACTTTCGTCTCATCCCTAAGCCTCTATTTTTCCTATCAATTTCTTCTTGCTTCTCACATGATTCATCAAGCTCACTTGCTATTGAGCAGACACTCCGGTGTGTATGTGGCATGTGCAGCACCAAGCACACTGGCTATGAAATCTCCCTTGGATCTGTCAGATTCCTCTGACAAAGCAAAGGAAGTGGCAGAACAGAAGGATCTAGTATTTTTCTTAAACATGTCTGCCTAACGTCTCATGCAAAAGGAAAAATATTCTACAAAAGACACAGTCAAATCCATCTCCTGTTGCGATTGTCAATTTTCTGGATGACTGGAAGTCTGTAACCTGTACCTGAACCTTTCTGGTTGCTCAGTCTGTGGGAATTATTTTGGCGGAAGGCAAGACAAAACAAGTCCCTGCTGACTGCAGCAGAAAAGCTGACAGCCAAACGTAATTCAGGAAAACCCACAAGCTTACTCAGGCATCGTAGCCTGCGGATATTAGGGTCGGATCCTGTGAAGTGCTGAGGACTTCCTACTGGTTCTCTCCACCCAGGTAGCAAAGCTGTGGAGAAGAACAGAAACCCCTCTGAGTCGCAGCTCAATACTCTGCTGACTGCCTCCTCCTTTCTGGCTAATCCTGTAACAGATTTGCATGTTTTAATTTTTACTTAAGAAAGGTCCCAGCATTTCAAGGTCGCAAAATAAAGACATTGAGAGGGAAATGCTTTGGAGGAGCATACACAGTTATAAACAAGAAGGAAGGTAAATGCCAGATTTCCTCTTCAGTCATCCATTATTTACACATTAAAAATTTTAAAATCTTTCTATGAAGGTCCAAGTTGTGGTTGGGACGTGGTATTTTTCCCCTTTGTTTTGTTATAACTTGCTCTTGATAATTAATTGCAGAAAACCATAAGACTATACCTCCTGGAAATTATGCATTTGCACTTGTCAAAAATGTCATCTGTTAATGACTCATGGTGAGGATCTGCATAATTTTGTTTGGATGCTGTGCTTCATTCCGGCCCTGGATAAGTTGCCTACTTGTGCCCCAGGGTCACAGGCAAGTGTACAGGGAAAGGAAGGCACACATATGTAGGCACTAGCGATGCCTGTGACAGAAAACTCAAAGAAACATTTGGAAACAGTAAAAGTGAGAAATCATTGTATAAAGACGCTTCTTCTCTCGTGATGTCCAGAACTAAAATGAATCATGAAACAAAACCTTGTTGAATATTCTGTCACTCTTCATTAGCTTATTTCATTTTAAGCACAGTATTTCCACTCTCCCAGTTCTATCTTACAGGCAGAAGACAGTTGTCTTGCCAGCTCTGCATGGTTCTTATTAGGAGAGTGATAATTCAGTTTACAAATTTTGAATCCTCTGCACGCTTAATGAGTCTAGATGCGCATATATATACACTGCAAAAGCCTCTATTCATTCTTGTCTGCCATGGGAACAGAGAGCTCCTGCAATCATCCTGTCTGGGGAGCAGAGCACATCCGACTTCTGTCCTAATCCCCAGGTTTCCATTAGGATTCATTCTTCATTCAGAACCTTTATTAGGCATCAGGCACCTCTTTGTTCACCTTATCCTTGCTTTCCATTTCCAACTTACCCAAATTTGCAGCATGACAGGTGCTTCCCTGCTTTTCCTACCCCTGTTGTTGTCAGGTTGCCCTGCAAAGATGGTGCATCATCTCTTCCAGCTATGCTCTTTCTAATCCTCAGTACAGACCCCTCTGCAGCATTTCAAAGAGGCTTCCCCTTCAAAGAGGCTTGAAGCATTTCAAAGGTGCTTCTGGCAACTATCATTTCATTAAGAATAAAGGAACAACTAAAATAACTTGGGTTTGTCTGGAACTGTGTAACACACAATATATTGTGTCATAAAATAGAAATATTAAAGGTCTCCTATCACTTGTATGTAGCATTCATGGAACAAACTATTTCCATTTAACATCACTGTCACCCTTTGAAAAATATTTAAAATCTCAAAAACTTCTAGAAGCCAAAATTAGAGCTGTTTAGCCATTGAGCAGAAGAGAATAAGACTCTCTTCAGACCAAAACAGTAAATCCTTTAAGAAGTTAGAATACATTTATTAGAGAAAAAAAAGTTATGGATGTTTCGGAGGTCAGGCAAAAATGCCTGGGAGACCCATTTCATTTGATCCATGGAGGTCAATGTTTATATTTTTTGCTATTTATGTGTGAAATGTTCGATAAATGAAGGGTATTATCTGATAATTTACTGCTGCATTTTGCCTGATTTTCTCCAAAAGGTGGGAAAATATATATTCCAAAGGTCTGGATCTACAGACAAGAAAATGGCATTGAATTCAATTGAAAGAGCTTTTGCTCTGTGGCCAGGTTTCCTCCTGAGAGTTACTGATCATCTTCCTGGGTGAAAACAAAGAAGACAAAGAAGGGAGCTAGCAAGAAAGAAAGCATGTCAGAAACATGTTTTTCTGACTGAGGAGGAGGTATGTGGCGATGACACTTTCCCAGTTTCAAAACACTTTCTGTGATGGCCAAACCTTGCCACTAGCTGGACCAAGCAATGTATTCGATACCAGCTCTGTGTTTAATCAGCTGTAATCTACTGACTGCCCTCCTTGCTTACCTTACTGATGCAACTGTTTGGTAAGCAGGAATGGCAAAGATCGCAACAATGCTTTGAAAGATCACGACATTTGTGGAAGGAAGAACAGCAAAAGAAATTAAATAGAAATGAAGCTTGGCTTTTATTTTTTAGAAAGGCAACCCCCGTTCTGTATTAATCTTGATTGCGGAACAAGGTAAAATAACCTTTAAAAAGTTGCAGCCTATCTCCAAATGCCAGTCAACAATCACTCTTCTCCATGAACTTTATCAGCTTTCAACTGCAATGTCAGTCACTTTAATCATCTTAGCTAGATGGGAGGACCAAGACTGGGTGCTTTGGGAAGTCTCCCCTTAGGATGCCATAGGGTGCCCACGGAAACAACGTCTCTCTGAAGTACTTCAGAACATGTTTTCCACTCCTAGCATATCCTCAAGGAGAGTGGGGGGAGATTTTGGAAAACACTGACCTGAAAAGAACAGAAAAAAGCCTAATATATATATATTATATACCTCACCAGTTCTCTTCTGAGGATAGTTCTGCCCAAGCACGAAGGCGTCACAGAGACGGCAGTTAGGGTGCATTATACAATGGGGACATGGAAAATCTCTGGTGAGAGATTTTTTTCCTTCTGGCATAGCTGTTCTGGGAAAATGATGTAGATTTGTAGATGTGGCCTTATGTTTCAATCATAACAAACCTTACAAGGTCCAGAATGCTACAGAAATCGGACCAAACTGAAAGAAAATAAGTTACAAGAAAGGAGCTCTTTCAGAAGTGAACAACAGAGTTTTCTGTTATTATTTGGTCTGATCCTTTTTATATGAGGATGTTCTTTATAAGTTTTCAGAAAAGTAATTTTTTTGTAATTTATAAAGGAAATAAAAAAAAAAATCATGTCAGACACCTAGATTTCTCCTTTAAAGCATTTCAAATCTCTGCTTTTATGTTGCTAAACCAGAATAAAAATAATTATCACACAAAACAATTTGCAAACATTTTAATTAACAAAACTGCAAAAAAAAGTGAGGGAGAAAAAAGCAAAATATCAAGAAAACTTGCAACAGGTTTTTTCTAAGCATGGGTGGAGTGGAAAAAGTGAGCCAAGATAATTACCCACACTTAGTCATAAGGAGCAGGAAACACAGTAAAAGAAAAAAAAAATCTAATTGGAGCTGTTTTTCATATATATATTAAGGTGTTAATTTCCATCACATCATACAATGCAAGAACATATGACTTGGACTACAGGATCCTTTGCCTGCATAGGAGATGACTAAAAAAAATGAAGTATATATGCAGCTGTTGATATACGCATGCACGCACTTACATATATATACAGCAACTGATGCAATAATTCATGTTCATGAAAAGTTTTCATTCTTTCCTTTCAGCCACAAGCTGCTAGCACTTCTACACAGAAGTATAGGAAAGATAAAAAAAAGATCTGCAAATCAGGCTGGAAGCCAGTTGCATAAGCTGACAGAAAAGAGGTCTCTATCATATTGTAGACCAGGTCCGACGAGGTGTCAGATAACCACAAATCCTCAAGGCAATTAAGAATGACCACAACAAATCCTAATTCTATCAGAAAGCAAAAAATCATCCTTTGCCACTGGCTTCCTTTCTTCCAAAGAGCATGGGAACAAAAGCTGGACATAGCACTCCTTTTGAGGGCTGGTGGTATGTATTCTCAGCATGCTGTGAAACAATTTCATTTCAAGGGAAATTTGACCAATCAATCTAGCTGTTTTTTCTGCAGTTTGAAATGGTTTGCATGACAGAAGAGCGTGAGAATTCAAGGCTTCCCAACGGCCAAATCTATCTGCTGGTATAAAGTGATGTTGCTTATTCAGCTAAGAGACCGGACCTATGGATCATCAGGAACCCCACTATCACAGCCTGCCTTTGCTAACTTTGGGTGTTGCCCTTGTTCATCTTTATGTCATGCCATGTCAGGGTTTTTAGAATTACACGTACTGATGGTTTTGTTGTTCTAAAGGGTGGTGGTGTTACAGGCACAACTTCTGCTGGAGCAATCTCCTTTCAGGGCTGCATAAGATGTCAAATGGAAAGTCACCTAAGAGTCAGCACGGAAAAAAACAGAAGTAAGCAAACAAAAAACCTCATATATTTGTATTTGCAGTAAGAGTGCCTCTCTCCTCCCATTTCTGCTGTCATTGTAGTAGAACGGCATTCAACAACACTAACTCATTAACCTCTAAAGAGGGAGAATGTTAATTTGGGTGGCAACATGGAAAGATGCTGGCAAAACTAGTACAGGTTAAGAAATAGATTTGACTAGGCAACATAATGTCAGAGACAATTCATAAACTGTTCCATGAGCTCATGTCTCTTGCCTTCTCCTCTTCCTCTATGTTCCATCTAAAAATAGCAAGTGCCTATCCACATCCCTGGGAAGTGGCAAAACAGATACCTGTCAGTAATACCAGAAGTCTAGCTCTCTCCAAAGAGTCTAAGAAACACCCATTGACTCACAGGGCTCCCAGATGCCAATCAACCTAGGCAATTGGGTATCCTAATTTTCCTCCTATCTACTCTAGTGAGCTAATGTAAAAAAGGAGGTGATTTCCACTGGAACTGTCCCATTCTTTATCTTTGACTTCAACAAAAAACCCAGATCAGACCCATCCATAATTTGCTGAAAAGTCTGTGAGATCTCTGAACCGATAAGCTACTCAGACACTCCTTGAGCGTAAGACAATCACTTACATATAACAGCCACAAGAACTTTAATAGTGACATCAATCAAAAATCGAAAGTATAAACATGCTAGGCCTGAGAAGGTAAAAGTCTCACCCAAATTAGTCTTTAACCTGGCTTTCCTTATTCTCCAGTTCTCCAAGTCTTAGCTGTGGTACCTAGTCTGATATATTCACTAGCAGATGCATAGAAGATGAATCGTATTAGATGCCATATGAGGTCTGCAGTATCAACAAAAAGAGATAAATCCTCCCTGGAGTCACCTATCTGACCCAAGGAGAAGGGCTGTTAAAAAAAATTTTGGAAGGGAGATGGTGAGATTTTGTCAGCCTTGTGGCCAAGGTCGAAGTCTGAGAAGCTTATGTGATGCACTTTGATGTGTTCTAGTTTTACAATGTCAGCTTAGGCATCTCCTTTCCTCATCAGAGTAAAGTTATTTACAACTCATCTGCAACCAGAAGGAGTGATCATTGGGTAGCTGATGCATTCTTCACAAAATACAGTGATAACAGACCCCAGCGTGGAAACACAGCCAGTGTACATTTTATCTGGTAGTCTCTTGGCAACGTGCTGAGGACTTAGCAGTTTCTACAGATCTTAATAATGTTTATGAGATTTATAGGTGAATGAATAACTTTTAATTAAAAGTTATATAATGCACGACTAATACAGCTCTGCTTCAGAATTAAATTGTTAGACCAGAGCAGTACTTGGCTTGCTCACTGTTCAAGTAAGAACCTGGAAGCTCACCTGGTATTTGAAGAAATTCCCTTGTTATTATGGTCAATAGCTTTCATTCCTTAGATCAGCCATATAAAGTGGTAAAAGGTTTTAATGATTTTGGCAGCAAATGAGACTGTGGCTTAGTGGTAACAGAGACTTTGGAGGTAAAGCAGAACTCCCAAGGCTTGCTCAGTACAAGCTCTCCAACGATGGCAAGGACTAAATGCTTCAAAAGCAAGGTGCAAAAACCTTCCACGCACTTTACCCTGCTAACAGCAGAGACATAGTCTGATTTGCTATTAGGTTTCACACTGATCACTAAATCTTTGTGATTCTTTTCAGGAGAGAAGCTTCACTTCTTCTCCAATGAAGTTTATAGGAATTTATAGCTTGATGTTTTCTATAGAAACACCCAGCCCATTTAGGGATATTTGCATTCCCTGAATCAAAGTAACCAAGCGTTCAGCTAACAGTAAATTTAGGATGACGTTTTGTTTGTTTGATGGCACTTATTATGCCACCATAGCTGAATTATCATTATATATTATCATATTATATCATTATATATTATCATATATTATTATTGTTTGCTGCTCAGAAGTCAAAAATTGCAAATGGAAACGTCAGAGTACCCTAGCGTGTCCCCTTCTCCCGCCATCCCTCGCACGCGGGCCATTTGGACTCTGCATTTCCTCCGGCTGCTCCCTTGCTCCTCTGAGGGCTTCTGACAGTCTGGCTGGGCAGGGCATCAGTCCGTCATTCATCCTCCTTACGAATCAGCTACGCCAATGTGTAATTTTTATTGGCCATAAATACTTTATTGGCTAGATTAATATGATTTAAAGTGTTGCACCTAGTAAATACTGTGTGCTATTTGCTTTAGCAATACCTGTGGAAAAGGGCAACCTGGGGACCCAGGCAATGTCGGGACTAGTGGAAGTAGGGGAGCTGAATGACTAGAGGGGGGCCTGGATGAAGAACGATCTGAGGTTGGTCTTGGAGGGAGGTCCATGTAGTGAAGGGACTCTCCATTGGTGCGTGCTGCTACCATGTGTTGTAATGTTCCACTTCACTGACTGTCAAAGCTTTCGACAGCCTCGCCTGCTGACTTGTGACCAGGGGATCCCTTTCAACACAGGGAAAGTCTGCTGAGGGAAAGAAAGAAAGAAACACTTTTAAAAAGAAATAAATGGTAGTTGGTTTTCTGGTGGTCTCGTTTTTATTGCCTGTGGATTTGCTGTTGGAGTCCCGCCTTCATTGCAGAGGTCAAAGCTGATGTGTATTCTTATAGGATGCAAGACATGGCTTATACCTGCTTCAACTATTGTGATAGTAATTGGAGGGGAAAAGGCATATTCATGAAAAGCTTTTCATAGTTTTGTAAAGACATGTGAATTCCTGGCCCAAAGAGAAAGAAGAAAAGACCAATTTACTTCAGAAAGTGAACTGAGAAAAAGTAAACAGGACAATATGCTAAGGACCATCTGTTTTCTTTTCCCTGCCAAATGTTTGCTCACAACAACTAGGAAAAAGTGACCAACAGGAACTGAGGAGGTTCATTTCAGACAAAACTGGCATGTTCAACTGAAAGCCTATCTGAAACAGCAGCCCCCCTGTCCTGTGTCTCATAGGACTGTTTGCTGTCACCAACACATTTCTGAGCCATGGGGGCTGAAGGGGCACTGCTGCATTCTACACTACTCGACACTGCACGAAGACATTTTGCTTCTTACTCCCTGAATAATATGCCAGGGGAAGAAAAAAAAAAAAGAAACCTGAAAATACAAATAGAAAACTGGTTTAAATGATACAAAAGATGACCAAAAGACCTGGCTGTTAAAATACACAAACACAAGCGGAGGTGGGTGCAGAAGTGATATCGCCATCTCCATGAGCTCATCTTCTTCAACGGAGAAAGGTTGTCAGGCAGAAAGTCAAATATGCTGTTATGCACCTGACCTGGAGAACTGTTTCACTGCAAAAATTTTCTTGTGATTCCTGAAGTGGCTTTTCTGGCCAGTTCCTTACTGCATGAAGTACTCACCGCACACTAGTGTCCCAACAGCTCAGGGAATCTGGAGCATGCAGACTTTGCTAACTTTCTCTCTTCATTCACTGCCAGCATCTCACTCCACAGTTTGTCTGACATGAGACAGGAAGATATGGAGACAGGAGACAAACCCTTTTTCTTCCTTGCCAATCAAATTTAAAGATCTCCCAGGTGTGCCACAAAAAGGTATGTTTTCTTAAAAAAAACCCTAACAGAGGGTACAGAGGTGAAAACAGCCTTCCCAAACCATGTGAACCTTTAGAGACAGCTCAGTCAGCAAACTATCCCATCAGCAGTATCCCAACTGTAAAATGTATGAAGCCCAAAAAAGGAAGGCTGAAAAGGAGAAATAAAACCTTTGCTAAACAGAAAAGAATGGTTGTTTCATTTGCACAATGACTGCAGTTTGTGCTGCTGCAGCGCTGTGCGGTACTTCATCTGGCACTCTGGGGGAGCAACACTAAATGCTGCCTGGGGGTACACGTACAACCTGAAAGGAGAGGGGATAACTGTGAAAAGGTAGTGCCTGTGGATGGAATACCCAGAGCTGCCTGGGAGCACATCCGCATCAGGCAGGGAGCCTGTACTCTCCTAGGGGAGATATTAGTGCTATTTAGGCATTGTTGTCAGATCCACATCACATGTAACCCTTAACATTCTGTAAGTGCTTTTGTAATAGACTTCTGTAAAATTCCCACATGTGACATATACTAGCAGATACAGTTGCAATATCCATAAAAATAAAAAATCACAGTTGAGAGGCATTTCTAGGACTAGACAAGAACAAGGTTCATCAATGCCTTATGTCACAATAAAGAAGTAAATGCAAACTTTCCGCAATGCACAGGAGTAAAGAACTGCATTATGTAACGATGATAAAATATTGCCATCTGTTGGCATCCTGTGCAAGGAGATCCATAGACACTCCATGTTTATTTTGCTTGTGTACAGTAAGAGGAGAAATGGCATACCATAATGCCAAAAAAAAGAGTAATTTTAAAAGACATCTCTCTTTTTTTGCAGCTTTCTTTTTTTTTGCTCTGGGGATTCAGGGTTTTCATCTCCCTTCACTCCTTCCCAACCATGGTATGCTGCCACACAGGTTTGGCCAAGTCCAGAATCTGGATTTCCAGGGTTCAGGGTCTGCACTTTGGAAGCTGTCTATCCAGAAAACAGCCCCTCAGAGAGAAGGATATCTATATCTAATATATATATAAAAAACTATATCTATATATGTCACTCTAATATCATTATTAAATACAAAATCAGATTGCTGTAACCAGCTGAAACACTGAGGGGAGTTTTGGGAAGGCAGAATATGATCACCTCAAGCAAAATGGAAGGCAGCGCAAAGGACCTTCTTCCCCTGCTACTGTGTAGGCCCCTTGAAGGCAGAGCATAAGGTTATTGGTTTTATTGAAAGGGGGGAAATTTTGAGTGCCAGCACACTCATCCATGCAATGAGAAAGGTTTTAGGAAAAACAATAAAACTGCCTGCTGTTTCTTCCAGTTTGAGATAGAGAAACCCCTTTTAGTCAGACATTCCACATGACCTCAGTGCCTGGCGTGCCAGGAAAGCGCATTTCATGCGACCGTGGGGATTTCCAGTGTTGCTAAGGGGCCTCTTGCTGGAGCTTGCAGAGGGATACCATGAGATACATGGTATCCTAAGGCCTTGACACCCACGTAATAATTCTCAAAATATCAACAGCACAAGCCCTGTATCAGATCCACAAACTTCAGGGCTTGGATACCAACCCAAACAACACTTTATTCTGTTAAAATACTGAATCTACTCTGGAAGATATGCAGCTTGTAAGTTAAAGATAGGAGAAGCAACCTGCAAAATACCATATAAAGCTTTGCACGTTACCCCACAACAAAAACACCTGAATGCCTTTGTGCTGTTGCAGAAACCTTGGGCTGAATGGGTAACTCTGGTTCTGAAGCCTGCTTCCGTGTTTATCCCAAGCACATGTCTGTCCTCAGCCTCTTCCACTTGACATCTGTAGCTAAGGGCTCCAAAATGTTAGCTGTCACTTGCATTCACTTCTCCAGTATCAGTATAAACACTGTCTGCCTGACTTTTACAGCATCACCTGACAAGAGAAAATCAACTTTCAACTAAAAGGTTCTTGTTCAAATAGGAAAGACAAATGTTGGGCAAGCAAAATATCACTATCTTTCTGGCTATACAAAGTGAAATTATGTTTTAATGAGAAAGAAAGCCAAACTCTTCAACCTCAGAATCTGGCACTGTTAGGAACGGACATCTTAGTTTGAGCAAAGTCACACAAGAGATTGATGGCATCTTGTTCCTGGCTGGAAGCTACGCCAATAATGGGCAGGCAAAAGAAAAAATAAAAGTCAGAATGGTGAAAATGTCCAAGATTCATATGAGTATTTTGGAAAACATTTAAGATTTTCAAACAACTGTTCCAAAATTTTAACTGAATATTTTTTCTGCTATTTTTTCAAATACTTTGAGTTACAACAACCTGCATCAGACAATCAGGTTTTTGCATGGAGAGTGATAGAAGAAAAATGTCTTGCAATTATTTTTCAGTCAAAAAAGTTTTATTCAAGAAAAAGTTGAGGTATCTAAGTAAAATTTGAAACAAAAGATTGATGGTGCAGACATTGCTTTTGTTCTAGAAAACTGAAAACATGCAAAGTTATCCTTTCACAGTTTTTCAAAAAAAATGTTTATTCTTATCAATTCTTGCAGCCATTTCCATAAATTTCATTCTAAGCAAAATTTGATGATTTCACTATTTCCCTCAGAAAAATACAAAACCTAATCTCCTCCATCTGCTTTTAGTTTTAGCTAAAAATACGTCTAAAACAAGAAGAGTGATGCTTCAGAGAAATATTCCTGAAAAAAAAAGAAAAAATAAAAAGAGTTCTGGATAAAATCCAAAGCTGCCTGACAGTTTTCCCATCCCACAAAAGCTTGAGATTTCAAAAACATCTTTGCTTTGCATTAGGAACAAATTTTTTAGAGAAAGAGAAAAGACCCACCCAAGAACTTATAATAGCCCAGTGGTGAAAGCTCTCACTTGGGACCGTGGGTATTCCAGTTCAAATATTCTCACTGCCTGTTAGAGATGTCTCCTACTGTCCAAAGCCAGGAGCTATCCTGGATCTGGGAAGCTTCGGTCAAAATGGATACATTCCTGCAAAAAGTTGTGGTTTGATGAATCATGATGAAAAAGTTTCCTCCAGAAATTCTCAACTCATCATAGAACTAGCTACTTTAAATAAAAAGCCTCATATATTATAAGGAACACAAGCTGCCAGTATGACTGTGCCATCTAAAATGATGAGGATCTTTGGTGTCTACCATCAACAGAGATTTACAGAGTGGGATGTTAAGAGCTCTGGTCCATTTGTAGAGGTTTTGTAGCCCTGGCAGAGACAGCATCAGCTGACTGCAGTCCTCTGTTAGGTGTATTCCAGTTGAGAAAACACATTTTTTCCTAGCAAAGGTCTTAGCAGGTGAGATGGCTGACGTAGGCGGGAACTGATACCACTTTATAGGAATTGAGAGCTCACTTAAATACAGGTTCTTCTCAATTTTTCAGCTAGGGGCAGATCCTGCCAATGGGCACTCAGGGTGGCCAAAGTGGTTCAAGGTAACAGCAGTGATAACCTGTCCCTAAATTAATCTCTACAGGTAGAATTAGAACCTCATAAATATTAGTATGCCTCTTTGAGTCAATCTCCTTCCAAGGCAAATGGTCCAACTCCTATCACTGCTCCATTGTCAGAGGTTGAAACATTAATGGCGGTGAGCAAGAACTGGAGGTGAAATTACCATTTCTGACTGACACTTTGGCTTTTTGAAATCTGAAGTTTGGCTCTGTCACAAAAAGATCACATCAGGCAAAGAATGCACCAGGGTGTGGCTGAATTTGCAGGTAACAGGCACTTTCTCCACCGCTTCCCTTTTATTTTTAGACACATTAGCTGAAATGTCACATTTACTACAAGACACAGGAGTCTGGGCTCTCCTGTTAGCATTGAGGCTGTCAACAGGGTTTTTTTTTTCTACCTGCTTTGAAGTAAAACTAATAATTAAGAGGGAGGGCTGGCTACATAAGCTAAGGAATCCATATCTTGACTATTAGTGTGTTACTACTGTGTTACTGTGTTACTACTAATAATAGTATATCTAAATTGTCTACAGGATTTTTGTTCGAATTAAATCAGTGATCTAAAGAAGACTGAATTCTTCTCATATCCATTAGAGATTAAGTCATTGCTCTTCTTGTTGTTGAAAAACAACACACAAAGAAGTGCCTTGTCCAGCCTCATTGCACGAGCTAGTAGCAAAGCTGGAAATGCGACTCAGGAGTTTTTGAGGCTACAGTCAGAAGGACTTCCCATGCTACAATGCTGAAGCCTGTGATGCTTAACTAACTCTCATATTTGCCTGGCTACTGGCATGGGATCTAGAAGCTGCATTGACTCCTTAATGTCTGAAGGCAGAACAGCTGCTTAGGACAGGATCCAACCCAGCCAGCTGGTGCTTGGGTCATGAAGGAAAGCTGTGGCTCTTGCAGTATTTGACATGGAGCATTGCCACCCTGTGCCCTGGGAACCCTTCCAGAACAAGGTGACAGGGGCAGGGGAATGCTTGCATCCCAAATAGCAACAAGGCACATGGATGAACACAGTGCCAAGCTGCTAAGCACAGCCAAGACAGTGTCTGAGCAGAGGCAAAAATTTAGTGCCTGGGTAGCTCTAGTACCCACGGCGTTCAGGCACCCTGTGCACTCACGGGCAGAGAAGCAATGCTTTTTACGATGCCAGTCTGGGATGCAGGTGGAATATAAATGCCTCAGCCCCATGGTGTATCTGATTCATTCTGATTTCCTCTTAATCCAATATTTAGTTTCCACTATCACTTCCTCCAACATGACGCATTTTTAACCTGAGAAAAGTCTAATCTTACAGATGCTGCAGTGTTCTTTCTGTATGAAGGGATAGCTTTTAGGTAACTGAGCACACCTGGCTGGCTGGATAAAGCACAAGTTGGTACTTCCACCCAGCACGACTGGGCACACAGCGCTGGAGAGCTCTGTCTGCAGAAGGAGCAGGGATGCGGATGCTTGCAGAGCAGAGCAGCGTGCTGGGATGGGAATGCTGAGCTACCTTAAAACACGTCAGTGGCACAGGTGTCAGCGGTCTAAGAATGTACAGACTGTAATTTTTATTCTGACATTTTCTTTATGACCCTCCCCAACTCCTTAACCTCTGCTCGATCTCAACAAGCCCAAGGCTGATCCCAGAGTTGCACATTCATAAAGCGTCAGTGGAGATGACACCCATGTTTGAAATTAAAAAATATAAATGGGTTTATTTCATTTTGCAAACCTCTCTCCCTGAGCAGACTGACTACTTTATGTTCTCAAAAAAGGGGGTGGGGGGGAATTCACCTGGTAAATTTTCTGGTCAATTCAGTTTAACTAAATCATTCCTCTGTACAAACTCCCTGGAAAACACAGCAGAAAATCAACTTCAGAGGATGTGGTTATCATGAGATAATCAGGCCCTGGGGAAATCCGACGCACCTGGCTCTGCTGTGCCTTGTTGTGCCCTTGAAGAATTATTAACTCCAGAAGCCACGCACCTCTTCCACCCCCAGACTCTCGTGCAAAAGCGAACTGTCCTCTGATTCCCTGTCATATTGCCCTTCACTGCACAAGTGATAGTCATCCATAAAAAACGGTATTTGGGGAGTTGCATGGGAAGTCACAAGCTCATTCACATTTGCTTGACCAACAAAATGCTTCTTCACGAGCAGCTTATTTAAACCAGAGTTTAGAGTAATAAGAAGCAGACACGATCTTCTGCTTTCCAATATGATTCAAACTTCTACCGTTTTGGGTGGACCCACCAGTGTGTCAGATGTCTGCAGTTTGCAACCTATGCTCGAAATACAAGTGTTGCCCTGAAGCAGGAGATGGGAGTGACAGCCTCTCCCTGGCTGAAATTTTGCATTGTGATCCTTCCACGTTTAAATTTAGGGTTCTGTAATGTGAATGCTATTATTGGCCAAAAATGAAAACCAGACCAATGCAATTATAGTTCCCAGCTGAGCCATGACTTTGGCTGAAATAAAACTGGACTGACTTGACTTCCTGGTACGGACAGCGAAGAAAGGAATAACAAGGGTTTTCTAGCAAACAAGGTCTGCAGACCATAAGCAGCAGTCTTGAAGCAACAACAGTTACACCAGGGTGGGTGGTGAAAAAAGACAGAGAAATAATTCTCTCTCATAAATCTAATGATCTATATGGAGCAAAGGAAGGAGGGGGGAGCAGGGAGAGGGGAGCATTTTGGACATTTTCACACTTGACCCATGTCTGCTTCTCCCAAGGAAAAATCTTGGCTACCTGTAATACTGGCACTGTTGGCACAATGCACACCTCTCTTGCCTCTGGAAATCTGGAAAGTGGTCTAAAGGGAAAATATTTTCATTGGAAGTCATCAGTTGATACCTAAGCAAGGTGGAAGTAGATCTGACACCTTTTGCTTTGAGCCTCTTGGCAATCGCATTTCCTTCCTGTTTTTGTGCTCAGCCCAACATGCCCCAACCAGTGGCAGCGGTGATGGCCCACCACAATCCCTCCAGCTCCCCTGACCTGGTCCCAGGAGTTCTGTCCCCATCCCTGTCAGCCAGACAGCACAGAGCGATTGATTTGACTCTTCAGCTTAGCATCTAGTGCACATGCAGCTACACTTCGAAGAGAATGACATACAGTACGTTGCACGTAAACAGAAGGTAAAGCCTGCTCGGCGGCAGAGACCAGACACCTGACGTTGTTCGCTGAAGCGTGACTGGCATTTACTTGCAAGACTCATCATGAGAGATGTTTTTCACATGCCAGCCACCCTGAGTTTCCCCACCTCACATACTTCAACTGACATAGTGTACTTTGGAAGGCTGCCAGCTTCTATTAATTAAACTATTATCTTCTCTCACTCTTTTTTTTTTTTTTTTTTTTTTT
>Ga0065711_1028929_pt1 | contig 38487 bp, 18 predicted proteins | sample Hoacrofraction12_FD_59098 | JGI IMG/M metagenome (GOLD analysis project Ga0065711, IMG submission 59098) | Hoatzin crop microbial communities from Cojedes, Venezuela - Epithelial fraction 12 v2 (version 2) | ecosystem: Host-associated > Birds > Digestive system > Esophagus > Crop | place...
GGTCCTGTGCGGCCTGCTGTAGGTGACCCTGCTTCGGCAGGGGGGTTGGACTAGATGACCCACAGAGGTCCCTTCCAACCCCTACTATTCTGTGATTCTGTGATTCTGTGAAGCACAGATTAAATAAAATTATTCTTAGATAGATGAATGTTGTGCAGTTAGAATACCATATGTAAAGAATAGGTATTCATATTTAACTCTCAATATAGGTTATTTAGGTTCTGCAGCAGTGAGCCCTGGATATAGAATTAATTGGTATTAAATTTTCAGACGATGTCTAACTGAAAGGACATTCAAGTATGTTGGGGAAAAAAAATCCAGAACGTTCAAATGTATTTTGAAATTTTTAAACTGACCAAGTAAATCAGATTAAATGACCAAATGGATTGTATAAATTCCAGAGGGTCCATTTCCAATTATTTCCTCAAAAAGGAGGTATTTTATGTCTATTTCATACACACACAGCTAATGGGGCTTGCACCGTAGAAATCAGTGGGAGCCTTATTGTTGAATGTCAAGCTTACAGGGACTTCATGTGGGCTACATATGAAGACAGGGTCAAAGCTAAAAGTCAAGCCAACAGCTTTTGAATTTGGATTCCATATTTTACTTAGAAGTCCATGTAACTTTTCTCATGGTAAGCATGATTTTTATTCCTTGTACAACTTTCCATATCTTTCATCAAGAAATTTCTCCTTAGAGTAGTCTTGGTTTATTCACTTTTTGCTCATTCTTCCTCCTTATTGGGGCTAACTGGACATTAAGACTGACTTCCCACAAAGGTACCTGAAGATTATGGGATGTTCCCAGGTCAATAAGGGGTAGTAGGAAGATAAAAGAGTTTCTACGTTGCTTTTAAATTCCCTTCTCTGGGTAATGCCAGGAGGAATATTTATAAGGCTTAGTGCTGACATCAGGATGTTTCCAAAGATTCAGCTTTTCTTCAGCACTACTTTTGCTATATCATAATTAAGTACATTATGCCAAAGGGGACTTAACCAGCAAATCTACTTATAACAGAAGTAGAACTTAACTAATCAAAAAGCAAATAACAGAAATATCTTTGTGTTTAAAAGCTGGAAATGAACTCCATGAAATCATTCCAATCACATGCAGAATGCAGACCACCTGTAATGGCATTCATTTTTTTCTTTCTTAAATGTTATTAGAACTGAAGACAAGTAGGACAGTGTCTTTTAAAGTTCTTCAAAATAATTTCCAGATAACAATGTTGAGTCTTTATTTACAGCTGGTTTTGGCTCAGTATAATTCCACTGACTTCATACGAATTAGTGCTGATAGGACGCAAAATATTTTTCGCCTTTTTTGGCGTGGATAGCACTGTGATTCATCCTACTTTGGTGCTGAATGAGGATATTTTAACTGCAAACAAATATTACTTGAGTTTATTTTTCTGAAGATTAACTTGAGTGAATGGATACCATAAATTCTAGAGGCTGGATAAAACACTTTTTGATACATCTTCATCAAAAAGAATTTGTTCACTGGAAAAATGGTGGTCTTCATGTATGCCACTGTATGCTGTTAGTGTTCTCAGATTATTTTCAGTGTCTCAGGTCATGTAGTAGATACCTAAGCTTTGTCATGGCTTCAATACATTTGAATAGAAGGTACAAATTATTCATACGGTGTAGTGTAAGAGGAGTTCTAGCACAAAAACCACTATAAGTGAGCTAACTAGTCATCTCTCAGCTTTTGCCTGTTTGTTTTTCAGTCTTGATATTTTTTTACATAAGAAAGCCTCAAGGAGCCATGTATGCAACATTAACTTTTTTTGCTTTTATGTGCAGTTTTATGAGTATTTTGTTTAATAACAGACTCGTGGTGTAAAGATTTGTGATTACTTCAACAGAAGCAATTTACTGGTTTTAACTGTATTATTTCTAAAACATTTTCAGGCACATTTCAGGTTGACAAAATGGTATTCAGCTGACCATCAGGTATTTATCTTCAGTTGTATGTGCAGAGTTTTCTGACACTTCAGCACATCCAGGGTATTATTCTATGCTATGACATGGAGAGTGTTCTGACTAAGATATTTTGTATGGATTCTCATAGCTTTATAAATTAACTTTAGTCTCATTAGAGTAGAGGATGCCATGTAAGTGTGACTGAATGACTTTCTAAGTGATAAACATTAATTTTGGTTCCAAAATTGGCCAGAGAATATTCATCCATTTCTTCCTGCAGACATTCAGTCTGAAAAGAACATCAACTCTATTGAGCTAAAGAAAAAAATAATAAAGGATTTTAAAAAAAAAAAAGTTTTTTAAGAACTGTGTAATCCTAAAATCACAGAAATTGTGCAAAAAACTTCCCAAACACCTAAGTGGAAGTATTTATATGAGTCCAGGGAAATCCAGCAAATTTTCAATGGTTAAAAGAAGTATCAAAAAGTATGAGGCCACAGATAAGTAGCTGAATTAATTTGTTGCATTGATGTTCTCTATGCAAAGCAGTTGGTAGAGAGTCACTATTTAAAGGAAAAGCAGGTTAGAGGACTTTCTTTGAAACTGATTTGTCTGAAAAGGTCTTTCAATAGTTGAACACTAACTATTTAGAAGTCAAGGTCCTTTTCACTTGTGATATTTCTGAACTCAACTATGGTTGTAAGCTTTCATTAAAAGGACCTAATAGTGAGGGGGAATGAAAAGCGGTGTCTAAATTTTAAAAATGGCTCCAGGAAGTTACTAACCAAAAAAATGTGACTCTTATTCTGTGTTAAGTGGTAGACACTATAGGAAATAATGAAATTATTAGAGACGTGATTAACATGACATACTGGGAAGGAGTCCAAGCAATTTTTTGTGGAGAAAGCTTCTTCCTTGAAAAGTTCAAAACTTCCTGAAGTTTTTCAAAAAGAGCAAATAAATGAATAAGTATTACCTCTAAGGCATGTAAAGAGTTTTAATGAAACTAATCTGTTGTGAAATAAAAGGAATGAATAAGGAATAAAAAGGAATAAAAAATGTTGTCATGGTTTAATAACTGATTAAAATATAAAGAAGGATGGGGGCATAAAAAAGGAAGTTTTGACGTGGAATATTTGATCTCTTGGGTTGCCAAAATAATCCATACTAAAACCTGAGTTTGTAATTTTCTTAGATTATGTAGTAAAAAGATGAATAAAGATAGAGCAAAAGTGGCATAAATTTATTCACGACAATCCATTTTAATAAAGAGGTGACAAGGAAGACTGAAGATGTATCTCACTTAGGGACCAGGCAACGAAAAGTAGTGGTGGAATTTAGTGCAGATAGATAAATGCAAAAGCCTACACCCACAAAGTGAATTACTCTAGCTACACATACACTAATGGGCTATAAATGTCATTTTAAAATTCAGAAAGGAGGTCCTGAAGTTGTTATGACTATTTTCCTGAAAACATGAGCTTGTTGAGTTAGGAAATGAAAGCAGAAAATACAGTTACAATATTGTATAATTCCACCTTATGACCATTATTTGAAAACTAAGGCTGTATCTACTTAAGCATTTTCTTTCCTATCAGCTGTGCACTTCTGATCCTCCTGATCATCCCCACTTACTGTACTTGATTTATCCTGCAGGGCAGTCTTAGAACACAGAAAATTACTTCCTATTGTATGAAACTAAGCCATTTAGTGCTATCCATCTACTAATGGATGTTAGGCTACAGGACAAGAACAGACTCAGTCTACAGTTACTCCCACCTCTTCCCACATATGTATAATATATATTCTGGTTCCTCAATTGCTCTTGACTGCTGCTACTATAGGACTGCACCGCTGGTGAATGTATATATGGCATTTTTCATCCAGTCTCTGAGAGAATATAACAAACCCAGCCAGCGTATAGAGAAAGATTGTGCAGAGCAGCAAGACGGTAAGGGGGAAGTAGCTTCTGTATGAAGGTAGTCAAGGACTCCTGCATCGTAGAGAGGAATGTGAAAGACATGAAGACGAAAGAATACTCATTAGACTTGGAGAGCTGGAAGACCTTCAAAAGGCAGCCAGCCAGCTATCTAGAGAAGTGTAGTTAAAACCAGAGACTAATAGCAGTGATATTCAGAGAAACCTCTCACTCTTTGAGGAGATAATAATGGTTAGATTTCAAGTCACTTTTGGAAAGCATAGTCTTGTCATTGTTTCTATTTTCAGCAAGGAAAACTGAAACATGAAAAAGGAAATGTGCTTTTCCAAGGTCATGCAGGAGGAAAATGGCTACGACACAAAATGCATGTCTCCTAAAACTCCATCTCTGTGCGTACCCTGACACTAATGGGAGTCCAAGCTTTGCCCGGAAATAGTGGTGGATGAATCAGGTTCTTCATTCTCTTCCAGTAAAGGATGTTCAAGACATAAGTGACTGAGGGCCTGGCAGTTGCATGGTTAATACTGAAATATTTTAGACAAAGTAGAAGACAGGAAAAGGCCTTCGTTATTTCAATTAGAAATGTAGGCCATGTATAATGAATTCAGGCAGGAAAACTGTTCCAGTCAGAGTCAGTTTAGGTTCAGAGGAGGGTGAATTGAAACTCTTTCTGAGGGCTACTCCTGACAGCAGATGAAATAAATAACACAGCATAACTAAAAGAACTGTGCAGATGGTGAAGGATTGTTATTTATTAGCTGCTTAAATCATCTTACCTTTTTGCCAGTCTCCTATTAGGAAGGAGAAGGTAGGGATTTTTAAAGGGAGAAGTAATGATTTAACAATTATCCTGAGAAAATTAAACTATGAGGCAGTAGAACTGACAGGTACTGAGGAGTATGATAGGTGTCCATCTTCCATGAGCTTTATTCCTAACTAAGGGAAAGCTGTTCTGACACTAGAGGGTCATTTGATCTAGCAGATAATCATAAGGTAACTGAAAGCTGGCCATTAAAAAAAAAATCAAATGAGAACAAATAAAATGGACCACTTTTTTTTCACGACACTCCAGGTAAGGTACCGGTAGAGCAGAGGTAAGTCTCAGGGGGATATAAAAGGATGCAAGGTATCACAAGTCTGTCTAAAATCTGTGGCCTAGTTCAGCTGCAAATTGGTGGAATTTATATAGGGTTTCCAACAAAGCAGGATATTTTTCTGTGGTGGCTTGAATTTATTTTGCTGGAGTCATGCAGGAGTTCATGACTTTTCTCATGTATACTTCCATGAAGCAAATACTTTTTTCAGGGGTGGTAATAGATTTAGAAGGCAGCACTGATGAAAACAAGCATACTGAAGACCTATTTTCTGTGCTATTTTTTCCTACACAACTTTTGTGTAGGTCTAAACACTGCTTTGTGCAACATTGTTCTTCTCACATCTTTTATTGAACTGCTGGTCTGTTTGGATTACAAGCAGCCCAGATGTCTTGTCTGAACATGTTCGTACTGACAGATATTGAATAACTTGAACTCTTTTGGCCTTCCTTGAGTGTAGCCAGCCAGAACTCCTCTCAGGGGCACCTGACACTAACATCCAGAGTCTCTGCACTGGAGCTGGATCACATCTGAGCAGCAGGAGAATGTGTAGAGTGGTCAGATATGTCTGCCCCTTTGCAGCAGTCTGTCCTCGTGTTCTGTAGGTGTTGATACAGTACTCTGCCTAAATATAGTTCTTTATTTTAAAATAACACTAAACTGATGACAGTCCTCTGGGGACAGCTGCTTTACTCTAGCACACATCAGTCATCATTGTACCGTGTAAGTAGGTCCATTAAAATATGCGGAAATATTCCAAAAAATGCTTTTCCGCAAGATGACAGCTTTCTCTTGCCCTATTTTTTTCATGTTTGGCAGTTTTTAAACCATACAAGTTATATAATAAAGATGTTCAACATGAGGTTCTGAAAACTGTGAATTAGACCCAATTTTCGAAGGAGAGATCGATGTTTAAGTTGTCTTTTCATTCTGAAACCTTTAACACCACAATGCCTAGACTCTTACAAAGACATTTGAAGCTGAACAAGACTACATGCATTAAAAGTATTTAAACTATCTTAAAGTATGAAAGTACCAAAGATTTCCAGGAAAAACCTGGCTTTGGTAATGCTGGCTGATTAAACAAGTAAACAGAGCATAATTTATTATTTTCAGACTAGCTAAAGGGTAGGTTTCCAGGCTGTCTTCAGGGGATTTTTTTCAAGCGCTGTCTTCTCTTGTGTGCTCTTTCCTTCAGAGTGAGACATCTAATTAAATTTATGTTTAACAAGTAGTTATTTTGTTCCCCGTCTAGGCACCCTGTAATTTTGCCATTAATAGGATGAAAAACATGCAAAGTATTGCATTTTCTACCGACTCTGTTGTTACTCATTCTTGTTGTAGGTCCTGCTGGACAACCATCTATTCCTCAGCCTTTTGCACTGTCCTCAGTCCCAGAGCTGAAGTTTGAGCGACCCTTGCTAACCCAGTCTGGGAACTATCTATTTTCCCTGACTTTGCCAGGCAACCAGGGTAAGAGTTTGTCACGCTCCATCCCTCATTAGTAAACAGCTATTTAACTGCCGCAAGTCTCCACACTAATCACTGGTTGTCCTTTAAAGCTTCCTGTAATGTTGTTTCTGTTTGCTGGCTTTCAGCCGGTCACGCGTTAAGGACATCTGGCTGGCAATCTATCACGTTGCTTTATACGCCGCAAAACAGTTTGACTGACACAAGCTGACATGATACCACACTTGGTAGCAGAACATGACAGCTTAAAATACGGGAGTGGGTCATACTAGCCCTCTTAATACTTCTTACTTATTTCAGACCCAAATTCACCTCCTTTCCTATATGAAATAAAAACATCATCTGCTTCAAAACAAGAAAAAAAAAGAAATCCTTGATGCATTACAGCTATTTCTTTGCTTCAGTAATGGAGATTTCTGGATCACGCTATTTACATGAAAATTTGGTATTACTAATCCTTTTTAAAAAAATACTTCTTCTAGTCTTTGTTGAATATTTGAGGTCTGGAGGCCGAAAGCTTACAGGGATAAAGCAGGTGGGAAATGCTCTGAAGACAGAACAGATGACTGAATCCCAGCTTAAGTTTCTGTCCTGCTACAGTCTCTGTATCACCCAAGGCTAACCACATAGGCTAGATTTTTAAAGGCACTTGGATGCCAAGACCTCATTTGAATAAAAAAACTCTTAATACTTAATACCTTTAAATAGTTTTAGCCTCCAAGTAAGTCTAGTTTCTCTTTGTCTGAATTTTCTTTTTGGGAAATTCATTCTCTTCTCCCCAGCATGTAGAAGTATTGCAGGCACAGCTGGGGAATATGGGTGGAAAGTATCACTTTTAATTTTCCCTATTCCAGTAAAGGCTCCAGACTTACAGTGTTCTGGGAACATCCTGGTAAAAGGCCTTCAAATCTCCCATGTTTTTCTGAATGTATCATTTTTGCATTCTGATACTATTGTTTTGGCATCTGGCATTTACTTTGCTTGTGGAGATGCCTTTACTCACAGTGTATCGTATAGCTATAAGCCGTCTGTGTTTTAAGTTCATTTCAGGCATGGTCTGTTCGTTGAAACTTGAATTGTATGGCAGTCTGCAGCACAGAGGAAGCTGCTTTTTTTTTTTTCTTTTTCATCTGTTTTTCTTTCTATTTTTTGTTTTTTCTAAGAAGAGTCTTGTAGTGTTACATATAGATAGGAAAATCTCTCTCTGTTACAGATAGTCTTTCTATTGCTTTTCTTCAGTTTTGGCCACTGTAAACTTCATTTTTTTAAATATCATCCTGTCTTTCAAAGCTAAGAAACACTATTTGATCCTTCCTATCTCCAATTCTCCACCTACCCAGTTTTCCCTCGTTTTTACAACCTCCCGTATGCATTGTCATGGATATTTAAGAAGAGAAAAAGATTTCCCTGTTGACAGCTGTGACAAATGTTCATCCGTTATTTCGTGCATAATTAAATTATTTTCTTAATTGTATCTAATTAATTTTTAAACTCTTTTAAGTTCAAATTAAGACACGACTTTCAATAAGATAAGTTTCTCAGAGTTATGAAGGAATTAAACCACATTTCTTGTGTTTCACTTTGAAACTAAAAGGTAAAATTCAGAAGGGTATACCTAAAACAAAACAAAGGTGAAGTTGTACGGAAAATACCCTTTGGTATTCAAAGCTCAGTTACAGACTAAGTCCTACCACTTCTTACATTTATGCATAAATAGACACCTCAATGGAGCTACTGATAAGAAGCACATAAATCATACTTAATAATTAAATGCATCTTTCATGCATCTAAAATTTGGGGTCACATCTGCCTGCCTTGCTACATCTGGCAGAGCGCAATAATTAGGTTCTCTCATAAAAAAGGACTTTACAAAAAAATGGTTTTTGCACAGATTATTACCCCTTCAAGAAATTTCAGATCTGTTGTTAATTGATACAAATAAAAACAGCTCTGCTGAAGCCAGTTGAACCCTGCCGAGGCATGCCTGCAGGGAATCTGTCCTTCCATTCCCAAGTCAGATTTGACAAGAATTACATGACCCACTGTTTTTTGCTTTGGCAATCTCCAAAACATTTGTTATAATTTTGCCTTGGGGGAAAGGGTTCTTTAGTCTATTTTGATTTCAAATATTTTGAAATAAAAAAATTGTTAAGGCAGTAACAAAATTTAAACCACATTTGTTTACATAGATAATGCAATGTTTTACTAAAAACATTAGAATGGTTTCGTTTTGGTCTAAAACATTTTCCTACAATTAGTACTGTCTAAATCTGTTCAAAGGCACATGACTTTTATCTACTTATATTTATACAAGAGGAGAGTGTATGCTTTCAACACATAGAGACGAAGTAGAATTTCTTCACTCTGGGTAAGGGAAATATTAAAAGAAGAAGCGATTAATATAACTTATTATGGCCTTTTGCACACAGTGGCATTTCATCTTGAAAACAAAGTTAAATGCAGTATAGCTGCTGTTTGTCCCTTACCTTTCTGCACCCTGAGGGACTTCGTCAGATGACTTGGTGCTTGGTATGGAAAGCAGCTACAGAAGATTGAATAAGGGAATGATTTTGCTCTCATTCATCTTTTTTTTAAGAATGGTGTCCAAGATGGAGGATGAGTGTACACTGATGTAGGGGAGTAGGTCAAGAAAAGGTTTCTGTTTGCTTTAATTGAATCAAGCTCAGAAATACTTCTGTATAAATCTGTTGTACCAAATCTAGCCCTATAATGCTAGGACTGATCAGGGAAAAGAAAAAATCCTGAAGGGAACTGAATTTTCAATGTTATCATATGGGAAGAAATGCCTTCTCGACCCCAAGTTTATGTCCTGAAGAATAAAACCTGATAGAAGCTGTCAGTTTTATCTTAAGCTGCAGAGCTATAAGGATTATTTCAGCCGAGGATCTTAATATTGGTCTCTGCCTTTGCACAAGAAAAGACACTTATGTAAGGAGACAGCGTGAGCTTTAAGAATTAAAATTAACTTAAACTGTAGACTCTGTATGGTACAGATACTTTTTCTGTCTGGATTGACACAGATGCTGCGAAATTTTCCATTGCTTCTTTAACTTTGGCCAAAAAAATAAGTGAAGGGTCAAAGGCCTGAATTGAATGCTGCAGTTAGGTTGTCTGGTGCAGTCCCTGGTGGGAGGGGGCAGTGGGGAGGGGACAGCTGTGGCTCCTGAGTAGCATTCCCCCTTCCCATTAGGAAGATTTGTCACTCTGCACTCCGAAAGCCTCTGCCACTCCTGAGATGGCTGTGTTTTTCTAAGGCTCTGGAGCAGATAAACGAAGCAACAGGGCTGTGGCGATTTCCATCTTATAGGTCTTCCTCTTATGCGCAGCCATAGGCTGATCTCCAGGGATCCATAGCAGATTTGTGTCCTCTCTCAAGTCAGTGGAAGGGGACAAGGGGACAGACTAGGGTGGGTCTCAGTGGAGCTGTAACTTGGGTCAGTTTCCCTCCCTCTGCCAAAATGGAATGGAGCGGTGGGTTTCTGACTTATTGGTGAGATAGCTGGGTGGGCACGGCACATATGCAGGGGGTTTTTCTGGAGGTGGTGGTGGATAAAACAAATAAACCAAAAATAATGAAGACAGAACCTACAAGCTTCCCATTCCTCTCGGTGCAATAAAATGTCTGTGCCATTGTATGTAAACAGTATATGGATATGAATATAGGCATGACAGAGCCTAGGTGAAGGAAGCCCCATCTGCCACTTGTGTCAGAGTACCACAAAGGCCACCCATAGACTTTCTCCACGCAATGAATGACAAGCATGAGGATGGGGGAAGCAGGGGTGTAAGTTACCTGAGAATTATGTTACTTAATGTTAGTCCACTGTAGCTGTTCCCGTCACCTAGGAGCAATTCCTCCACTTTCCTCCTGTTACAGTTATCCAGGGAGAGAGCATCCTCGCTTACCAGGTACTTGCGGGACTGAGGGTATCTCATCTGTGAGGAAATATTCTACTATCCTGGTTGCAAAATGATTCAGATTACGGAATGGAGAGAAAAGGAAGTCGGGGCTTTTGAGCCTGCAAAGGACACGTGGAGTAGGAGGTGGCCACGTAGTCCCAAAGAAAGAGTCAGGGGAATTATTTTGTCCAGACTGATTGCAGAAGAGTCATTTCTTAATTGCAACTTGGATATTAAATTAGGAGATGCACACAGCATGCAGCTAGAGATGCTGGAAAGCATCCAAAAAAGTGGGTGGCAAGGAGGGGTGCAGGAACAATATCAGATGAGAGAGTGAATCCTTTAGACCAATTACATGGTCAGGATACGAGGTGGCCAGGACTTTTTGACTGATTCCTGAAAGGGCCGTTGTGGAAAAGTACAGAAGAGACACCTCTTGGAAGAGAGAACCATGTATTATGCTTCCTTTGCTTCAAAAAGGAGGAAGGCCAAGGGCTTTTTTCCCACAAGAAAAGCTGCACAGCAGGTGGTTTGAAAAAGTGCTTGCTATTTGCCTGTCTTCAGCAAAGTCTCTGGGAAAGAAAAGCCACATTGCTACCTTGTTTGGAGAGACTAAATCTAGGAGAAAACAAAAAGAGAAGTCAACTGAGGTCGAGCTGACTGTGTGGCAACAATAAACCAATGTATTGCGCTTTCAGATAAAATAAATACAATGTATTGCCCTCCACAACTTGCCATGTGTGAAAAATAACAGCTGCAACTATTGGCAGCACAGTCTAGATCAGATTTATTGATCCATAAAGTTTTACCTTGGGAAATGGGGGTTAGAGCCCTCTGAGGACTGGCACAATGTCTCTATCTCTGCATGACTCAGGAAGGGCCAGCCAGGAGAGGGAACACTGCAACAAACTACAGGTGGAGATTTATGGGGCAAAGTAAACTTGGAAGGACATTTCGCCATAGCTCGCTGCTGGAGACCTAAGCAATGGCTCTTAGTTACAGAAAACATTTTGGAGGAGGCTGAAAATTGTCCTAGATAGAAGATAAATAGGGGGAATTGTGGACTGATTAAAGAGGTCTTGGTCTTTCGCGTGTTCTTGTATATTTTCCACTGAAAATTAGGAAATGGGAGAGATCTGGGGAGGAAAATGTCTTAAAGGCCTAAGAAAAGAAAAAAAAAAGAAAGAAACAGAAAAAAGATGTTGGCTGGCAAGCGTAGGTCTCTCTAGGCAATTCCAGGTACCTGCAGTAAAATACTTTCCTAATCACAGTCACAGCTGCTTACTTGACTAGATGGAACTTTTTTATCAATCCAAAACACCAGCTTTAACAACTTTTTCAGTTTGCTATGACCATGAAAGTTCTTTCTGATATGTTTTTATCAGCCTTAGAGATTCATGTCTTTCCAAAACTAGGCTTTTCAAATGAAATGAATGATTTTTGTTCAGTTTTAAGGAGTCAACCATAAGATATCCAGCATAAGACATCCTACAGTGGTCTGTTGTTCAGTAACACCATCCTCATTTAAACCTTCCTAAAGAAGGGTCTTAATAGGCCCTAGGAACTCTCAGTGGTTAGCCTATGATCTCGTAATGATAGCACAGACTACATGTGCAGGTGAAACTGCAGTGCTCGCAGTTCCTTATTTCTACTATCAAGATCTTTAAACCTCAATCCAAGAGTCTCTAGGCAGCTAGTAATGTTGCCTTTGCAATTAGCACACGTTCAGCATTAAATTTTGCCCTAAATGGCTTAACCTTCCCTTTTAATTACAAATTAATGGTACTCATCCTCACAGTATCTTCTACAATGATATAAATTGTATCTATTAAGAAATGTATTTTATGATAATAAAATATCAGCTGAAGAGTAGAATTACATTTTTGGGGGTTTTATGATAATGCAGGAATCGTTTAATAGTAGTTGTGGCGTAATTATTTTAAAATTATGTAAGCAGTTCATGTGTAATTAGATTTTTCTTTTAAATGGATTAATTTTGTATGGAATATTAAAACACTGAGCTGTCACACATTATAGGAAAATAACGTGGCTTGACAAACAATGAAGCAGAGTTCTTAGTAAATATTCATTAGAATATTTTTAAATTATCTAATACTTAAAAAGATTAGTTACAGGAATACTCAGAAGTCATGAATGATAAACAAACATATTTATTAAGCTGTTGACACCTTACATACAAAACCTACCGTTGACAGCCATTCCTGGAGTCGAAGCAGAATTTTGCTCATGCTGTAGTATCTAAATAGAATCTTAGAAAGTTGAGAAGATTATAGAAACACTCCAGTGTGCTGATAAGAAAATTCAACAGAGAAATACATATTACAGATTTTAAAAATATCATCCTGTTTATACATTTTAAGCAAGCATGTCAGTATGTCGTTTATGGATCACAGATAAAGCAGAAAAATATCTTTCATCTTTAAATACTCTCTTTCTGCCCAGTCAAAAAACCCTCCAGAGCAAAATGCACAAAAAGGGACCCCAGTAGAAAGAAAGAAAATTATGTATATAAGGGGGGTTGTTTCTTTTTTACTAGGCTAAACTTGGTCATAGAACCAAGTTAGAATTAGAAACTCTTGGGAATTACAAATAAGTGAAGAAGCATTTTGAAATACATCTTATCTCTAATTAATCATGTAATACTCAGAACAAAGGCAAAATTTCTTCAAAGTTCCCAGCTTTCCCTTTCATGCAAAACAAAATATTTCCTGGGCTCACTGGTTCAAATACTATTTAATTTACAATTGAATTTTCCTCCTCCCGTCCCCCCATGCCAAATTATTTCAGCAGCTTTGGCCTGTCTTCATGGAAGTTTCTTAGGAGAATTTGCTTCTGTTTTTTACCAACTGTGTAGTAGAATTTTTGTACTAATCAGGGTTTCAAATTTTGGGTTCATAGTCACCTAAACCCTGTGGCACTTTATTTCAAAGAGCCCTGGAACTGCTGATGAGCAGCTATATGAAAGTAATTTTGGTATCTGTGTGTCCAAGTAGACACACAGTCAACAAGAGCCCTGCCTGCTTCTGGACTTGCAGCTGTGAAAAGGAGAATATGGGAGTTAACAGAAATTGTCCCACTGTCAGAGCTGAAGCAGTAGTGCTCTTGCCTTACTCCTCTGCTGCTGTCTGTCTGGTCACAGTGTTGGTTTTTCTTCTGTCTGAAATAACATCGTGGGCAGTCTGTTGGTTTCCAAAGGGAGCAAATGATTTTCAGGGTCTGGATTATAGCCGAGGAGCTCCATCAGGTTATTGCAGCTAGCCAGCCCAGCAACTGAGCTGCAATAGCCGTTCTTGGAAGTCTTATTACATGTGGCAAATAGAATTTAAGAAAACTTCTTTCAGGATTTCAGTGAGGGCAAATTAAGGTGAATGAAATTATCTCTAGACTAAGCACATGCCCATAGTAGCTACCACAGCTTAGTTAGTCCTGGGTTATCAAATCATGTCATATAACCTTATTACAATTATGGCATCACAAATCTTTGTTAAAAGACAACAGTCTTTTTAACTTTTGCAACATAAGAATATATTTATCAAATACTTTGTGACCATTCAGGCTTATGAACGAAAGAGTGCAAATGAAACAGGTTACGCTTTATTAGCGGAAGCACATGTACAGAAATATATTCTTAAGAATGTTCCAATGCTGTAGAACACAGATAGAAATTAGGACCTGGTTAACAGTCTTAGCTGAACAAGGTATGTCTCATATTTTGTGTTACGTGTCCTTATTTTATTGACATATAATATATTGTCCGGCATATCACATTAGAGAGCTTCCTCAGCTGATGCAGAAGGCTACTATGAGCTTTTTTAATGCAAATCTCTCCTCCAGTGTCCCCTCTGCTGTAAAATTTGGGAAACAAATGAGATCTTGATGAATAGCAGATTAAGTTTATTGGCAGTTACATTTATTTTTCTATCATTTATATAAAACATGAAGTATCAATATATCAACCTCTATGTATGTGACTGTAACCATATTTTTCCAGCCTGTGCACAGTGCTTGTAGTCTAGGCTCGTAAGCTGTTTGGGAAAAGGCCCTCTGAGTGTTTAAATAACTCTCAGCACAATAGAGCCTAAAGGATAATTTGTGCCTTTGGGCAGTACACTCATGTAAGTATGGAACATCTGAAATATGTTCTGGAATATGGAACTGAAATTTAGATGGGAAATACTTGTTATATAGCATATGTTATGATCAGCCTAATTTGTAAGTACTGAAGTGGTTTGTTTTCAGAGAGACATTAGGAAATTTATGGGCAAACTCACTATAGCTTTGGCTCAGATTTACAGTGTTCTTCAGACACTTTCCTCCCATTGATTTCCAAAGGCACTGGGGACAGACTTACATGGCTTTAGTGACCATTACCACTTATTCTTTTTATTAAGGGGCTGCTTTGGAGCAGATAGGTCCCATAGTATCTACCTGTTCAAATAGCGATTAGTCATGCGATCCACACCACGAGGATGAGCCTAGGGAGGCAGAGATATTTCTTACCATGATCAGAGGCCAAATTGACAGAGTTTTGTCAAATTGAAATCTATACCCGGACACTGGTTGCAGACTTGACGGTTGAGAAACCATTGATGTTCTTTCCAACTCAACCCAAATCTTAAGATTTAGATCTTAATATAAGGGAAATAGTTTTTGTGTGGATGGAACAATGTGTGGAGGGTAAGGCTGGAGTGGGAATGGTGCGTTTGAACCTAGCAGCTAAGAGGCAGTTTTGTTAGGTGCAACTGCCCCGAATACAGACAGATTTGGGAAGCAGGCAGCAGCAGCAGTGCTTTATGGAGCTTCTTGGAGACAGTTTCAATAGCCTAGTTTAAAAATGGAACTGAACTTCCTGTATATATCTCAGTATATAATTCATTATGTGGAGCTTTGCTTCTGCATATCTTCTGAACACTGAAGACGCCTTTGCATGCTATAAATATTGATATTTCACATAAGACACACTAAACATACCCTAGGACTGAGGTGTTATTGATTTAGCCATTACTTTTCACCACATTTCTTCTTTACCCTTAGAAGATTTGCTACTCCCTGTATTTTGTAATTATTGCAGTCTTGAATTTTAAGTAATCCCAGGATCACCGCTGCATTTCAGCTAATAAAACAAGAAAGGCTAGTGTATTAGGTAGGTTCTTTGTTTTTGTTTTTTAATCTCAGGTTCATCTTTTATATTACCATATCTGTATAGATAACTAAGTGATTTATAATATATAGATACAATCTCACTGGCCATATGTCTACTTGGAGGAAAACCTTAGCTTGATCAGTACCTTCTGCTGGGTTCTATTTTACAATACTGACCTGAGAAGTTGTATAGTAATAGGGTAGCATCAGCTGTGATAAATGAAATCACCACCTTTCTCCTGCCATACTCCTCCACACCTTGAATATCAGCGTTGTCTTTTTACCAGTGAACATGTCCTGTCATCTCCACTAGTACACACTACTGAGTGTCCAAGAAAGTGCAGCTGTAAGCACTTAATATAAACAGCACCTTCAACCACTGAAAAATAATAAACTTTAAGGAGGGTTTCTGAAGCACATGAAGTTGTTCTTTGCTTCTTTAGGAAGTAAGTATGTAAGTGTATTTTCACATGTGTAAATGTAGCTATAGAGGAGCTGTAGAGAAGCTGATAGACGAAGAGTTTTTCCTCCAACTTCAGGAGGCTTCGCGCTTGCAGGCTCTTGTCCTACTGGGGGACTTCAACTACCCCAACATCTGCTGGAAAAGCAACACGGCAAGCTGTAGGCAATCCAGCAGGTTGCTAGAATGCATTGAGGACAACTTCTTAAGCCAGGTAATAAGCACCCCTACCCGAGGGGATGCGATACTCCACCTGGTGGTCACCAATGCGAGTGAGCTCGTTGGGGATGTCAAGATCGGAGGTAGCCTGGGCTGCAGTGACCACGCGCTGGTGAAACTAACGCTACTGAGGGAAATGGGAATAACGAAGAGCATAGTGAGGACCCTAAATTTTAGGAAGGCAAATTTCCAGCTCTTCAAGGAGGTAGTCAGAAGGACTCCCTGGGAAATGGTCCTCAGGGACAGGGGAACAGAACAGAGCTGGCAGATCTTTAAGGATGTATTCCACAGAGTGCAAGAGCTCTCGACCCCCAAGTGTAAGAAGTCAGGCAGAGAAGGGAAGAGACCGGCATGGCTGAGGCAAGAGATGCTGGTCAAACTAAGGAAGAAGAGGGAACTGCACAGGCAGTGGAAGCAGGGACTGGTTTCCTGGGAAGAGTTTAGAAGTACATAAACAAGTACAGTTGGATTTTCTAGACAATGGAGTACAGTAAATCTCAAAATCATATGCTGGCCCATTTAATTTCATAATTGCCTGCATTTTCTAAACGAAACCATTCAATTGCTTTTTTATTTGTAGCATGGTCAGCCTGTAAAAGAGCTGAGGTATGAACCCACATTTTTAAGTTAGGCCCGTAACTATGAAAGCTTCTTTTTCAAAGGGTATCGTAAGAAATGCACCTGAAAATCTAAACATATCTACATAAAAATATGAGAAGGAATACTTTTTCACCTTCCAGGAAAAACAGGTTGTAAGAGCTTTCTCAGTGTCCCCAACCATCACAAATGTATTTTACTGTTTTGAGAGCAAGAAGCATGAGAAGACAAATGTGTAATTACTTCTTGACCCACTCTTCTGGGTTATGCATTTTCATGAGGTGCCATGTTTCGTTATTTGCATTGATATGTACAGAAGGATGGGGCTGCTTAGTTGATATTCATTTATTCAACAGTCTGTAATCTATATTTAATGGAGTACCAGACTGTGGCATAATAAACCGTTTAAAAAGATAGCTGCTGCTTACACAGGGGTTATTGCTTGCATAACCTGTACTTATTTTTCATTATGAAACTAAAAGAGCAAAGCATAATTCACAGAAGAAAATGAAGTTAACATTTAATGGCTTGAAAAATGATAGTGTACCATAATGCTGTGCAGCACTCTGAACACTTATAAAACAAAACAAGGGAGCAAAAAAATAAATACAAATAAAAGGGCATTAACAGTGCACTGTGAAATATGGGCACCAAAGAAAAACAATGCATTCCAGTTTGCCACCTGCTTAACAGGACCACTCAAAGATTGCTAATTAGTCTGAAACAAGTAGATTTGTGAGTTACTGAGCACGCAAACACCTCGCCTTAAAGATGTCACAAATGCTGAAACCTTTTTTGTTGCTTTTCCCTTCCTTAAGTTTTCCTCCATGGAAACAGAAGTTTTCATGTCATACATAGAAGTGCTGTGTGGACCTCTCTGCATAGAACTGTGGAAGCTATTGACAAACGTAAAGATTGCCTCTACAAAGACATCTCACTGTAGGTCAGAAACCATCTAGGCTCTCTTTAAAGAGTTTTACTGAGCTGCAAAGTCTCGTTCCCAGGCTTCTGGCAGACTGAGAGAGGTGTGCCCTGGCAATCAGTATCAGTGAAGAAAACTGTAAAGCAGGTGATGGGATAATGGTGGGAAGCCCTAAATTTTGGGGTGCTTACAAGACTGACAGCTTTGACTATGTCTACAATAACAGGGTTTTCCAAGTCATCTCTCATAGAAATATGGGACTTATCCAGAGCAGCTTAGCTTCTAGAAACAAATGCTGTTGTAGTCAACATCTGTTAGCCCCAAAGAATTTTAAAGTGCCTCAAATTGGGAAATACGAGCTTTTTTCTTGATGGTAGCCTGATAAGCACGTGTCCTTGCATAAGCTGGAAGTTATCGAGTGACAGCAGCAGTGTAGTGTGGGTTCAGGGTGTTCAGATATTCCTCCTTCATGGAGATATGAAGTCCCTGACACAACCGTCCACTGGGACACCACTGGAGGGACCTAAAAACCAAATCATGAGATTGAAATGTCAGTTGAGAACCAAATCTGTGGCTGTATTGCCTGCTGGCATAAATAGATGAGTTCACCTAAAGGGATTTGGAAGAAAACTTTTTCCCTTCCAGGCAGCAGCAAATTGTTTCCTGCAAAGTGTGATGACCTCTGCTCCAGACAAAAGAATCACACAGGCTTTTTAGATGAACGTCAAGAGATAAAAAAATAAAAATAAATATAAAAGTAAAGCAAAACACTCTCAAGGCCTTTAAAAATATGATTTAATTGGTGGCTAAAGATTTCAAGTGCCAATTGGAGGTCATTGTGGGACTGAAGAAACTGGAGGAGGTTTTTTTAATCCTTGTATTTAAGAAGCTTTTTCTACTTGTAATGCTATCACTGTATAATTCAGTGAGTGAACAAGATATACATAGAAAATTAGTGATCATCGTGCCGTGTTGGCTTTTTAAGCTTCCATTTTAAGTATATGTCTGATGAAGAACTTTTCTATTTTAGTGTCTTTCCTTCTCTCTTCCGGGATTTGCATAAAGACCACAGAAAGCTGACTCCTGGGATTCCTTGCAGTTGCCTTAAGGGCAATTGGCTATAAAAGAAAGGACTAAAAGCTAATTGCTCTGGTTTAGTCCTCAAAGTGCAAGTGAAGCTTGCTGCGAAATAAAAGTCAGGCAGGAGAAAGGCCAGTTAAAAAAGTCTATCTTTTGAGTTTACCTGGAGCTTTTTAGGACTGAAAACTCCTGTTAGTTTGTCAGTAAATCTCATGTTCTGGTGTCTACTGTGATGAGGTCCTGAATTTTTACTTTGTGGTTTAAATATTTGGGATGGTTTGTGCCTTTCCTTCCCTTGCTGTGGGAGTAGCAGGGGAATCAACATCAAAAACTTGATGGTACTGGGCAGAAGAAAAGAACTAGACTGACTATGGTACCATGCCTCTACAGTCTGTGTATCTGCAAAGTGTACCGTAATTGAAAGCTGAGTGTATGGTAACAACCATAGGACCTCAGCAAAAGGCATTTCTGATGTTCTTCTGTTGGCTTGATAAGTAAAGTCAATACAATGTCTTCCCACACACTTTTTGCATCAGATATGTAGCAAAAAATGGATGTTTAGGAAAGATTTGAAGATGATTCAATTTATTTGAGTTTGGGTGTGGGAGAAGTGCAAGGGAAAAGTATAACATAGCTGCTGTATTCTGAACAGTTGACTCAAATAATATTCCTGTCATAAGATTTTTAAAATGTTCAGTCTGAAAAAACACACACAACACTTGTTGCAACATCTCTAAAATATCCTGGTTTTACCCTTTTATGTTTGTCATTTGACTCTACTATTTGAAAACAAAGTCGAGACAAAAAGTTTTCCCCTTGTCATTTTGAAATGTCAAGAAACTTTCTATGAATAATGAGTGGGGGAAGGAAATCACAAATTTTGGATTCAGAAATTTGCCTGAATCTCTACAAATAGCAGTGAAAATGCAACACATGCCTTCAAAAACTCCCAGCTGGCTCTATTTCCATGAAGAATTTTAGACTTAGATTTACTGACAATGTTGAACAAACTGTAGTTTGCTGCCTCATACTTCAAAAATACATCTTGATGTAATATATATATCACAGAAATGGCAGGGTGCCTGTGTAAGCTATCTTCCTCCCCATACATGATAGTTGTGTTTTGTCCCCTGATATTTATCCACCTGCAGAAGGCCAGCCAAAAAGAGCCCATTCTGTGTACCTTTTTGTCTCACTTAGTTTTTTACCTTCTAGCTGGTAGAAGTTATTGGACCTTTCTTGCTACCACGTCTGCTGAGGGTGATGTGAAATTGTGCTTAGCAGTTTGGAGGTGAGTGGAAAATCAGGAAGGGAAGAGGCCAGGCATGCTCTCATGACCTGATGAGATCCATTATGATTCCTTTGTTAACTCAGGCAATCTAGATGTTGGACGACCCCATAACTTCTACATTTGCAAATTTCTATCCTTCCAGTAATGAAAGATGAGATGGAGTTTAGCAGTAAGCTTATCTAAGAATGGTTTCTGATTTTGGAGTTTGAACACAGGCACAGCAAATTGTCTTCATCAGCGTCTGCAAACCACCTCTTACTGACAGAAGGAGAGAGGTCAGATCTGGATATGCCTTGGAGAAGGATGCCCTGAGGCTGGTAGATATATGACTTGCTAGAAAAAGAAGAAACTTTGTAGATTTGTGATATGTGGTATTGAAGGCCATAGAATATATTTTACATGTGCATATGCAAATGTTCATGAGTATAATTCAGAGAAGGTTGTCACACAGCATGAATGGAAATCCAGAAATAGTTTTCCCAGATTTCAGAGCTCCCTATTGAGACTGGTAAATTGCTGGTGCTAACCTTTCCGAAACAGTCAAGTGGAATTCAATTCTGAGACATTGTTTTATCTTCAGCTTAATGCTAAAACCCCTCTCTTTCTGCTCATTAACATCTTCATAGTTCGAAGTAAATCAACATTACTTTGATAAGCATGGGAAAGAAAACTCTCAACTGAAATATGCTTTAGGCTAGTAGTTAAAGCATGCATGCAGGAAGCATGGGTTCAAACTCACACAGGTGAAGGAGGAGTTAGGGTCTGGTGCTCCCCTGCTTTTCCTAGCAGTGCTAGCCACCAAGCTAACAGATGGAGAAACACCATCTCTGTCTCCTCTTTCTTCCACACCAGACCCAAATAGATAATTATAATCTGAGAACTGAGACTGCAATGATTCCCAAACAGCACTTAGCTGAGTGAGAAGCAAAGATGGCAGATTATGTTTTAGATATAGGCTTAACTTTGCAGCTCTTCATGTTAAATACCTGGGCAATTCCTGGTAATGCTGCAAATGGGCACAAAAAGCACCAGAGGTATTTCGCATGTACAAAGATAAGTGCCTCAAGGGTCAGAAATGGCAGAGGTTTGACAGATGTCCCTTTCAGGCTGCGGTGTTTTGCTCGTGTTTCAGGTATCTGAGCCTGTTTTCTCAGTAAGTCCACTTTTCTAAGATAAAGCTGAATAAGGCTAACAAAATCAGCTCCTTATGTTCAGCATTGGAGAATACCAGTTGTCTGCAGGGGCAGATGGCTGTGGCAGGGATAGGACTCAGGTTTACTGGCTTGCCAGGCTGATACTGAAGCCTTTATCGACTAGGTCTATCTGCTGCTCCAGCGGCAGATGGGGGCTGAAAATGAAACAAAGAAACAAGTATCAGGGAAAAAGCGTCAGGGCATGAAAAGGAAACGGTTGCCATTTTTAAAATGCCATTTCACTAAATAATTGAGTTCCCCCTCCACATGCACACTTGTTCCATATGCTCAAAGTTTAATCTAAATGTTTCCTTCTTTTTATTACTTCCCTATTATCAGTACAAACATGTAATCTTGGGCTTACTGCTAAGTGTGTATCTGTCTTCAGGTTTTATGCTCTGTAATTCCCAAGGAAATCAGTTCCTGATATCTTGCATTGAAAAGCTGTGCTCACTCAGCAGGCTAGAGGAGATTTAAAACTGTACGCAATGATGATAATCCTTTGCTTAGTTACACTGGCGTAAAGCCTGAGTAATTTTATTGTAGGAAAGAGAAGAATCAGGGCTACTGTTCTCAGGAGGAGGTTCACTAATTATTTCCAGATAAGGTGGTGGGAGTAATTAGTGCTAGATATCGGAATCCGCACTCAATGTAATTTGCGTCCACATAATAACACCAACATTTACTTCTGTTCAACTTCTACCTTTTTTTTTTTTTTCAATTAAGGAGAGGAAAAAAAATACATGAAGTGAACTGTACACGCGTCTATTTGGACACTGCAGAATTGTGTCAGCCAATGACTTTTAAAGTATGAATGGATTTGTGTGATGGACAGCACTGGCAATTGGAGCACCGTGTAGTTAGTGCGGAAGAGTGGATTTCTGCTTGGTTTGAACGGAAACCAGTGGTAGCTTTCAGCTGCTCAGGTAGATGCTGTCCAGAACACTGGCCCACTTGCTGGTCTTCAGGGGAAACTGAGGAGGAGACACAGTCTGAGCTGATGGATATGTGTGGGGTTTCCCATGTCTGTCTGAAGGTACATTTTAGTTCTGATTGGGTAAGAACTATTCCTAGAACTGTTTAAAAGTCTGATTTCTGCTCCAAAAGAAGCCACTGTGTTTCCAGACTGGTTTCCTTCCCACAATGAGACCAGTGCAGCTCAGGATATTTCACCTTTTCTTGTAGCAAAACATTCTGAGATAATTGGAACCTGAAGGTCCCAGGAATATGTTTCCCATAACATCCACAGAAGGATATGGAGGTCAATGTTGCCCCAAGTACAAATATTTTATTCTGTGTATTCTTCTAGAATTATTAGGATTTAAAAATCTCCCAGAATCTTCTGATTTCCAACACCACCTCGAACACTAAGACTTCTTTATTTTTTTGAGAATTACTTTTGTTTGACCAGCAGTCTTCTTTGGGAGCGCACTCTGGCAGTGTGCCTACATTGCGCTTTTTCCTCTGTAAGCCAGGTTTTCAGCACAATTTTGTGCTTTGTTAACCAGACCCCCCGATATGCTGTTTCGCCTGGCTTTAACATACACTTTTGAAGATCGCTGGGTGCTGACACTAAGAAACACTCTGGTATTATAGCATAGTAGGATCCAGTTTTTATATTACACTAGTAGTGATCTCACAGTGTTTCATCTGTAATTTTCTTTTACTGAATCCTTGATATCTTCAAGTGTAAGCAGTGTGTAACTGTATCAGGCTTTCACGTGATGCTCCCACTCACCCATCAGGAATCATCTGGAGACCTCCCTTTTCATTTCCTGCAATCACCATGAGATGGCAGTTGTCAATTGCTGGATTTGCTTTACCCCATTTGAACCAAAATGACTCAAAGCTTATTGATCCTCGGAGACACCAAGATTTCCAGCTTCGCTGTTCTCAGCGTGCAAGTGTGAAACTTTACAAGTGACTTTTAAAGGCAGCCAAGGAATGTGTGAGACAGATTGTTAGGAAAAAAAAAAAAAAACCAGCCACCCAACATTATTTAATTTGATGGTGCAGAGCTTTATGCCAAAGTAAGACATGTGTTTGCTGTTAGCAATCAAAGTGGCTTAGCGAATGAAAAGTGACATTTTGTTTATGGGATTTTACAAGCAAGGTATCCCTAGGGAAATTAATTTGGCCCTCTGGAAAGCTGCCCTCCTCCATGTCACTTCCCCAGCAGCCCCTGCATTTTTTTACCACAAAGCTTGATATTAGTTTTTGGGTAGGTGGAACCCAGAGGGAGAGATGTGGGTGCAGCAGGTAGCTCCATACTATATTACAAACCCATGGCAGGTCTCCAGCACTTTTGTAGTACTCCCTAATAAATCTTCAGGCCACAGGTAATGGCCCAGATCCTGGACTGCAGCTAATGAGCTACCAGCCAGAGAACTGGGTTTTATTTTGTCCTTTCATAAAATCCCAGAGCACAAACCCAAGCTTTTTAAAATAGTGCTCCCCATACATAGCCTGAAGCCAGTCTAAATAATTTATATTATTCTTCATCTCTGTTATTCTGTGGGGGAAAAAAAAAAAAGGAAGCCTGAAAACTCTCAACTTATTTCTTAATAACGGATTGCTCCAATTTGTGTCTCCATTCTCTCTAGCTATATTCCCACTCCATTTTCAGCTGGACGACTTATTCTTATTTTTTCACAAACTGAGAGTTTTATAATTTTTTTCAATGTGTGTTGTTAAACAGCTGCTCCCCTCCAAAATGTAGGTGGCCTAACAATCATCATTCAGAAGTGCATCACTTCTCACTGACTTTTTTTTTTTTTGTGGAAGTCAGTAGTGCCTTATATCTTGCAAATTTTACCATAGAGTTTTCAATGTAGTTTTATGTCTAAAAACAGGAGATGGTATGCTAGTTATATTACATTATCACCATGAATAGTTTAAAAAAATCAGTAAATTACTTCTTGGTTGATTATATCCTGGGTGTTCAAAAAATGGAAAGTGATTTACACTCTTAAAATTGCTGTGTTTTCAGCCATGTTCTTGCAATGCCAAGGCCTTGAGCAATGGAACTGGTCTTCCAAAGTCAGCTATCCCAATCTACAGGATTGATAATGCAGGATGAAATTGTGTTTTCCAATGCTTAGTTTACTCCTCATTGAAATGAGTCCCAGATTTGTCTAGGCTAGAAGGGACTGAGATGTGAAGGTCTGGGCTCTTATATCACAGGACATTAAATTCAACGCTGTTCTTGTAACAGACAATTTCAGAGCATAAAGTAAGATTTGGTTAAGGAAAAACATTGAAATATGGCTTTGAAGAGGTGATGCAGGCTCTACAATTTTCCTCACGATTTTTTTAGTCAATCTCTGTGTCAACCATGCATGTAACAAATTTCTCACTATTACTTATCTGATTTCAGTTTCCAGGCTCTGGTCATGCCCTTCACCAAAAGATTCAAGTGTACTTTATGCACCATACTTCCTCCCTGTGAAGATGCTTACATATTTCAACCAATTCACCTCTCACTCATCTTTTCTGATCAGTTAAGCAGATTGAGGTCTCTGAATCCCACAATCATACTTTTTTTGCAGCCTTAGGAGAAATTTCTGTGAATTTTTTTATACATTTCCAGTATTGTGCTACTCTTCTTAACTTGATTTTTCCTTGCTCTTCAGAATTTCTCTCAAAAAAATAATTAAAAAAAAGAAAGAGAAAGAGAAGTAGAGCTATTGTGCCAATACCTGGTATCTGGAAATCTAAAAAGCTGTAAAAGGTTAGAACTTTAAATAAATGTAAAAGGTCCTCTAGTGACCAAATTTCTCCAATCACAGCCAGTTAAGAAGGAAAATTAATCTCATTCTCCCTTGGAGTTCATGGAGGAAGATGATGGCAAATGAACTTCTTGAAGTAACAAAATCACTCAGCTTAGAAGGGAAGACTCACTTTTTCCCCATTCCAATTAAAATTGTGGCATGTGTTTATATGGAGGAGATCAATTTTAATGGAAAAAAGAGGTCTGTTCCAGAATAGCCTATAACCTGCTGTTTCTCAGCAGCCTCTTGTTTATTGTCTGCCTCTCTCTAGTGAGTGCCCTGGTATCAAGGGGACTGGGCAAAATGTATTTTTTTGTCTGTTAATGACTGCTCATGACTGTGATGCTGCCGTCCCAATAATGATATCACCTGTCTGTTCCTCTCTTGCTGGGAGAGAATCTGTGCTTCTCAGAGTTATAATCCTCGGTGAGCTCCCCTCGTACCCAGTCTGCTGGTGTTTCCTTCCCAATCCACGAAAAAGGAGTAGTGGAAAGAGTAGTACAGAGAAGCACAAGACTGGTAGATTGATAGCCCTAGTGCAGCGTGGACAGATTGCCAAAATGCAATGTTAGGGAAGCACTGTGTACAGATTCAAGAGTTTCTAAGAGTGTGATACATTTGTAAGGAAACATATCAAAGGATAAAAAGAAATGAGAATAAGAAATAAACATAAGTAAAATTGGGGCTGGGGAGGATGGTAACCTGTCTTTCATGAACTTTTCCTTCACATGATTGTGTGCCCTGATTGGGAATTAGAAATCGGGATCCTGGGAGGAAAAAAAATTTGAATAAAGCGATCTGGAAGAAAAGAAAGGGTCCAAGAAATTAAAAACATTTTCAAACATTCTTTTTAATTCCTTAGAAGATGTCTGTGACACCCTGATGAAATAACAGCATCAAAGGGTGGAGAGCATAGGGTGCTAAGAGGAGAAGGTGAATTTTTTACTGAAATGTTTATTTTTCCGTATCAGCCTTTAGCAACAGAAATCTTTGGTACAGCCAAAGGCATTATGTATTTTTTTTTTACATATATATATGTACAGACTTGTGATATAGCTTTGACAACATTTAAAGACAGTTTAGTCGTTTTCTCCCTCCCGTCTCTCTTTCCAGCTCTTTCCCACCTGTTTAGTTGAGCAGTTGTTTCACTTCCAGCAACTACATATTATGCATGCACACTTCAGTAAAGCTAACAAGAGTTCTGCAGCACACGAGCTTTGTACATAAGTACTCCTCTTGAAAGCATAAAATCAAATTGAAATTGTTTAATAACAACTGCTTTTGTCATAACAAAAGAAATTAGACTCTCTGAAACATATTTTTTATGGGGACATAAACCCCGTAGACACTGCTGGTTTTTTTATTAATCTGATGATTCCTTAGATATATACACAAAAACATTTAAAGAAATTATTTATTTTGCCTGGAAATTGTCCTTTCTTGTGTGTTCAGTGAAATATTGCTGAATATAAGTTCCCAGTTTGGTTAATGTTACACTTACTTGATTTATACTGCTGGGGCTGTTTATATATGTAGGCATATTTCTTAACAACCTGCAAACCAAAGTCTTAAAATACTAGAGCTTTACTAACATTTTTAATGCAATGAAAATGTCTTAGTTTTAGAGAGGATATTTTTCAAAACTCGCATCAAGAATTAGGCTGGATTTTGTTTGTGACTTCTGAATCTCTAACTTTGGTATTCTTATTGCACTGGAAATGCAATTGTTCACTTAAATTAAGAATTTCTGGAGACGTATGACTGCTAAAAGTGAAATAGGTTTGATATGAAAATAATAAAAATAAAACTTCAACTATGATGAGCATTTATGCACAAATAAAGCATTTGCAGGAAAGTGCCAGTGTTAGTGGCTGGTAGCTCAGAATTTCATTGATGGATGGAAAAGAGGACATGTATTCTGTCTGTCTCCAAGATATGTGAACTTACATCTGCCTGCCAGGAGGCATTTCTGACTTACAGGACAATACCCAGTTTTGAGGGGGGGAACAAAACGAACAAAAACCACAAAACAAAACAAAAAAATCACTCCAACAATCTCTCCCACTTCCTGCTGGGATTACTGTTTGCATTTTAAAGGTGGAAGGGAAGAGGAGCACATCTGGACAGACAATAACAATAGTAAGTCAGAAAAATCTGACTACATCCCTGCATGAAACAGAAGCCAATCAGTGAGGTAAGAGAAGACTACCCAGAGCGCAAATATAATTCTGTATCTGTTAGCAGCCACTTAGTCTAGCAACAGAGACAAGGCACAGAGATGTTTACAAAATCTTATAGTGCAATTTTTTACTTCTTCAGGTTTTTTTGCCTTTTTAAAACCTGAGAAACTTAGTAAAAATAAAATAATTCACTTAATATCTCTAAGTTGCAGAGTCTGCACTTCAGGTTGATTTTTTTCTTCATTTTCTTAACTAAAAATGTTTTTCATCTGAAAATGTTCGTCCAATTCTTACAGCATCAGCAAATCAAGGAGAAAAGCCCAGAATACTACTTTGACAGTGTGTCTTTTTCTTCATACTTGCATTTGAAACAGCTCTGATATATGAATAGGCTTTGACTTTCTGAGGAACGAAGACGGGACCCGGGGTAACACATGCTCTATTTCTGTGCCGGCTGATGACAGGATAGCTTGGCAAATGACAGAACTGGAACCAGGAGGGTATCAAACACACGGCAGAAGCTGTCACAGGCTCCTTGCTGTGAGTGCATGCAAGGGACTTCAAAAGCTGGAGTTCTCCAGGGATTCCTTGAACTCGTCGTTGTTTTTCCTTTTGTTATTGTTGTTGCTTCTTCCCCAATCAGCGCTCTCTGCCTGGCTTTTCTGTATTGCTACTTCTTGTTCTTGTCCCTTCTGAGTCAAACTGGGAAGATGTGAATATCTCCCGATCTTGTGTCTAGAATATATATGAATTTTTAATCATTACTATCATCCATTATCATCATAATTTTATTGTATTTATATAGTGCTGCTGGTCTGGCTGATGTTTTTATGAAGTTATGGAAAAGGTCCTAACCTGAAGGATTTTACAGTCTATTTGTGAGATGAGAAACATCACAGTCACAGCACGGTCTGGGAGCTGATGGGGAGCACTAGGATAATGAAGCCAGAGGAAAACATGGTGTCATTTAGGGCATATTTTCCTGTTAGCTTGAGGTCTTTTTATTGACTTGCCTTACCTTGCAACAGAAAATGTCTGTTGGTTTGTCTGGTCAGGAGTGAAACTCGCAGCGGAAATGCAGAGAGACAGAAAAACACAAAGGCAATAAAACCTCCAGGCAGACTTCATGCCCTTAAACTCAAATCAGGGTGACAGTCAGGTCCACCACACTTTTGTTGGAGCTATTGTCCTCTGGATTTGTAAACTTAGAAAAGCAGAAATTCCCAGCCAGGACTAGACACAAGTCCATCTCAGCCAGTATTATGTCTTAGACCACTTTGTTTAGAGGTGAGTATCTCTCTAGTTGACAGATGTGAGGCTAACTGTCCCAAGAACAGGTCCTGTCTCTAAGAAGCTTCAGATGCAGAAGTCACTGCAAACTTTTAAGTCGCATCACATATATTCTTTCCGTGGCATCCACCCATACCTCCCCACTTGTGACTCAAGTGAATATAGTTGGCTTAGGTCTCTAGAAAAGGGTATTAAACCAGTTAGAAAGGCTATCATTTTCCCCAGCTGACAGCCTGAGGCTACTATCAGCAGACATATGCAGATGTCACACATAGGCCAGTTAACAACAGGGTAACAAAATTCGCATGGCAAAATGAAGGAGCCATTGGAATAAATGTAGGCATCCGGGGATTGCTGTAAAATAGTTTTGCAGTAAAAACACAACCAGTATATCTGCACAGCACCTTACATGGGGACTTCCTGGTTTTGACAAAGGGAAAACCTGGTCTAGACAGGGACTAGTGCTGCAATAATTTACATAACAGCAGAAACATAACACAAGCCAAGAGCAAGACAGAGTCTCCTTTCCTAATTTGTTGGTATGCAAATTGAGGAGAGGTGATTTTTTGATTCCTGTCTGAAGACCACTTCCAAATTTCAGCAGAGGAAGAAGATGATGGCTTTGACTGCTTAATGGAGCTGGGTGCAATGAACAGATTAAATACACTTCCATCTGTTTCTGGGTGAAATTCAGCAAAAACTAGGGCTTAGTTTATCCTGACTATGTATGAAAGCACTTCTCTCTTTTTGCCTTGTTTTCACACTTGCTGCTACTGCTGGTCCTGAAATTGGAAGACCAGAAGCAAGGAGTCACAGCTGTCTGCTGGGGCTGAGAGGCAGAGTTGCACTGGAGCACAGGGTGCAGCACTTGTTCCTTGGTATGTCCTAGGGAAAACAACTTGATCCAAGTTACTGGATTTCAGCTGAGAAGAGATCTTTTGCTGCTTCAGATAAAATTTCTATCATGACAGCAGGTCTCCCTTCTGCTCATGGGAGCAGCTCCTTTCATCACTCCCTAAAGGGAGGGCCAAGACTGCAGGTGGCTGGTGAGACCTGCTGCCAGCTTTCTATGGGCCTGTTTGTTAGAGCCATTTTGTTACGGGGTAAGGATAAACGATATCACAAACAAACAAAATGGTAAAAACTCTTAAGGTTTTACTTTGGGCAGCAAAATTTTTTCAGAGCAGGATCTGCTATCTCATTCCCCCTTCCCCACCACACATATGCACACTAAGATCAACGCAGATTTGCAAAGGTTTTGATTTGTTAGAATTTGTGATGGGACCTAGATATTCTTCCGAATAACAAATTATTTGACATACGCTTCAGGGTTGGAACAGGTTAAAGTTATAAAATACTGAGCCTCCTCAGAAGTGATTATTCTCACGATTTTTTTCCTTACACGGAAGGCAAAGCCCATGTATGGCAAGGCAAAACATCTTCTAGAGCATTCGCATAAAAATTATTCTGATTTTTCCCACAAAAGTTTTGAAAAATGTTCCTTTTTTAAAAGATTTCTAGGAGAAAAAGGTTTAACTCTGGGTTTAAAAAAAAAGTTTGTGTATTTGCTGAGTTATCGAGATGCCCTCTATGTTTGTGTTCTCATTCTTTAAATTACATTTCTCCTGACAAACTCATTTTCAGTCACAGTAATGAGCAGATAAACAAGGGGTAGCGGTGGATAGCTGCAGAGTGAACAGAATAATTCAGACGGGGAACTTTTTTTCCCTGAAGAGCATGTCAGCTCTTAAAAATTTATGCATCTAGCCCTGAGATATGCAAGCCATATGCATAAATAAATAAGCTTTTGAATGTACACCATAGATTTTGGCAGTGCTGGAGATATCTGCGGGGGGGAGGAAACAGAAAAAAATTCAATTGTTCCTGGTTATTGAAGATGTACAATTATTGGGTGTAGTAATTAGATAATGAAGCTGTCCCTAATAAATCTATCTTATGGCTTTTGGAACTTTGTGTAGCCATAAGCGTGAGGTTTTTATTGAATGCAAATCTGGGTACCAAGATCTTTTGCTGAGAGTGTTATTAGCTTATGAAATTTTGAAGTTTTGAAGGCAAAGCAGGTTCATCCCATAATTTCACCATCAAAGGCAGAAGAGACACCAGCTAATGATAAGACATTTAATAGATACTTTGCCTTTCCAACAAACTAGGTAAAAAAACCCCAAAATCTTCATGTAGTGGTGCACATCCATCCACCTGTCAACAGCTGATAGCCTCATCCCTTAACTGGAAAAGATCACTTAGCCACCTCACTCACTGCAAGAAACTATCTTGGTGCTTGGATTTAGAGGTGTATTTATATGCTTTGTTGAACAGCAGTCTTAAAGTATTCTGCCATATTTCTGGGACAAGGTGGGAAGAATTTCTTTGTGGGCCTTTGTGTGGGGAAATCCTAGTCTACTTTCCAAAGTCAGTGTCATTTCTGTTCTGCAGGTGAGTGTGTATGGAGTGTTAGTAGCTGAGCTGGTATGGTGGTGGTGGGTTTCTTGCAATTATATGAGACATTACCCTGCTTTTGGCACCATTAGTGTGCTTTTGCATGGTGACAAGTCCTGTAGGTTTTACTGGCTGCCTGTCAAGTGAAGCACTGACTGAGGAGACCAATGACCTCTCCAGCTCCGTTTCCCCTCCTTGGTGTCCAAACCTTATGGAATAATACTCTTAAGGTTACTTTCAGTTCATAAATGCAGGATGTTGTGGGTTGGCAGGCAGCTCTGGTGGAAGCTAAGAGAATACTTGTTAATGGCAGTGAAGCTCAGGGTCTCTTGAAGGTGTGCTTTGGAACTATCTGTCTTTCCAAAAATACTGCTTTATTAACTGGAATACAATATTGTCTATTAAAAATAGAAAGAACTGAAGAGAAACTGACAGGAGAAAAACACCTAGCTCTGCAGAGCTGGCCTCATCCTTATCTGGGTATTGCTAGTCCAGTACCATACTTAAAAACAGTTCATGGTTACACTAGAAAGAAGATTTGCAATGGATTTTTTTTGCCTTGAGAATGCAATCTGTAGGAAAACAAGGTCTTTTACTGACTTTTTCAGTCATTGATATGACAAGTAACAGTATGTTAATTTCATAGTTCCTTTAATATTGGGATGCTTTCAAGAATTGAATGAAAAATGCTTCTTTTCCTGGGAGAATCATGTACTTTTTGATTTTGTATTCCATCTTTCGACTTTTCACTTCAATCCCTCTAAACTGAAAGTACTTTTCTTCCTAGTAATGAAGGAGATAAGCTTTTTAATATAGGATTCTGTTGTCACTGGCAAAGTTTTTTGAGGTAAAATGATTTTTTAATTCCAAATTCCATTTAGTGAAAGAAAAGTAACTTCTAAAGCCATTATTTCTCATCACTACCCCTTACAAGATATTTCATTCATGGTTTTCAGAATGCATAGCCAGCAAGTTAGATGCCAGAACTTAGAAAACCTGCAGGTCTTTTTCCCCTTTCTATATGTTGCTTATACCTCAACAGCATGCAACTTCATCACTCTGCCAATAGCCTGAGCCTTGATGGTCTGCATGTCAGTTTGAATGTATCCCTTCCTTCTCTACCTCTGAGATGCACAAAATCACCATTTGTTTTTTTATTAGGTTGCCCAGTAAACTGCTTGAAGTCAGTGTTTGTATATGACTTGAATCTAGACATCAGGCTGTCCTCTGTCAAGGGAAAAATTTGGGGGTGTAATATTCCATTTTCTAAAATTTTATTTTTAATGCATTCTTTAGAACAATAACAGAATAATTCATGCCATCTTTGGCAACAAAACTTTGATCTGAAAAGCAAACCTAATATTTAGCAGCTGAAAAGTTTCCTTTGAATGTTTTCCAAATACAACATTCCATTTCACTTTGCTTTGAAATGTTGAAATTAATTGAATGACTGTATTTTTTAATGAAGGCTTTAATGAATTGCTTTTTGGTTTAGGGTTTGTTTGGGTTTTTTTGATTTAGAGATCTAGAAACAAAATAGCACTTTTCATTTTTTTATTAGACAAAAAATCTAATTCCCTCTCTTACTCCCCTCTTGTCCCTTCCTCATCTGTTTGGTTCGTGTTTTTTTTTTTATTTTTTAGCAAGAGAAAACACTTTTTTAGTTATCCAGCTGTGGTAGGTAAGTGATGGTATGTGATGGCTATTTGGTAACGGATTATTCACATATATTTCATGCCTTTGTTAGCTTGATTTCTGTCACCTGTTATGTTATACCTTTTGACATGGAGCTCTTCAGAACCGTGTGCTTACATGTCTGATGGTGCAATATATCCCTGAGCTGGCTGAGGCTCCTAAGCCATGGCTCTAACACAAGCCTTAAATTGGCATAATAATTTCCTGATTTATTATGAGGTTATTTATCCCTTCTCATGGCAACGGTACAATAATATGTGCTACATTTGCCCTTGGAAAAGTAGCGTTTCTTGGGTCTCTTCATTCCATGGTGCTCCTAATTTGATAGGTTTTGAGGTTTTGAGTCTCACTGAAATCTCTTCTGACTTGGGCCTGAAAGTTTATAGAATTGCTCCCTCGTGTTTTCATTCTTCTCCTCTTTCTTCCATACACATGCTTTATACACTTCAGAATAAGCATTTTCACACATTATTCATGATCTTTCTAATGCTTTGTCTCCCATCTGTGCACATCTGATATCAATTTTAATCAAATGTCCGTAGTCTTTATTTATAAGATGGAAACTATCTCTCAGTATATTGGTTATTTTTTCCTTATGCTGTTATTACCTTCACACTCTGATTCCTGAGACAACTGGTCTTTTACTAAGTGTTTCTTCCTAGTTGTCGTATGTTTAGGGTATTTTTCCTGCATGACAAACTGTTCTCTTTTTATATTCATTTCCCATTTCTACATACTTCCTTGCTCATCTTGAAATCTTGAAATTTATCTTACTTCTTACATCACATCAATATCTTTAGTGTGACACTGGTCATTGGCCCTAGCAAGGAACAGAAAAATAATCATGCATTCTCCTAATCACTCTCCTGTTTTTAATCTTCCTTGAACACATCACCAAAGCAATTTTATCCCTGAAGACCTGGGGCACTATCCCAGCCAACACAGGGTACATGCTGAATGCACTCAGAATATAGTCCAAATTTCTTCTCTACCAACCTGTGGAACCCCAAGCATTGCCCTTAGGTAGTCAGAGGGGAAAATAAATGGGAAATTGGCAGGTCATATAAGGTGCGTAAAGCTATAGCAGAAAGCCAAATACCACCATTTAAAGCAGTGACTAGGAGTGTGCTGCCTTGAAGAGATGCTCAGAGCAGGGGCTCTTGGTGCCAGTACTGGCATCCCACGTGTTCTGCATGTTTGATGCCTGAAACATCATGCAGAGGGACTGGGTGTGTTGTGGGAGACAAAGCCTGTGATGTCCCACGCTTGTAAACACATGCCGTCAGCTGTTTTGTCGAAATGCTGCAAAAGAACCTGGCGGTCAATTTGAATGTAATAAAGATAGTGATTTACAGCTATTGAGACGTGGTTCAGTAGCACTAAAGTTTCCATTGTGGGATGGTGCAGGTATTTTAACACCTGTTTTGGTAGAGAACTCAACCACCTTCATTGCTTTTATTGTGACAGCATCTGTTACTACAAGTTTGGTGTCTGAGAATCTGTGTTTGAAAAGAAAAGTAGTTTCGGCCTTAGTCTGGACTTGTTTTCCTCAGCAGCTTTTGAAGATGAATTCTGAATGTTAGATATAACAATCTCAGGGATTTAGGCTTGAGAGCAAGAGACTCTGGATTGAAATGAAGACAGGCAAAAATAAAAAAAGATAAATGCATGATCTTATAATTCTGCTGAATCCCAGCAAGCAAGTGCACATAAACTTTTAAATGCTAAAGTAAGGATTTTAAAATCAATGGAGTGTTTAATAGAATTCTGTACAATGCATGCAAAATGGGGGAAACGTGGCAACAGGCAAATTTGGAATGAGTGAAAGCTTGAATGTGGCTTGGTTACATAATTAAAACTAGACAAGCAAAGGACATTGTCAATAATTCAACCAAGAAGTTACAAAAATAGTGAGACACCACTCACTTGAAATGGCACCAGGAATAGGATCAGCCAAAGGAGGCTGATTGTGTCTGAAATTGGATCTCAAAGCTTGGCTTCAGCGTGAATCCTTTGATGCCTGAGGAAGGCTGAACTTGCACATTGGTGTTCCCCTCTGCAAGACCACCAAGGGAATCAGCATGGCCTTGGCTGTCTTCACAGCCCTTTCAGAAAGGTGCTATTGTGAGATCTTTAATTTCTGCCATGTTTGTGGAAAACTGTTCAATAGATTCCAAAGAAGAGATGGGGAAAGGCTGGTACCCCATCCTCACCCGCCAGCCCACCCCCAAACACATGCAATTACATGGACACTGCTTACTTAAACCAGGCTAAGACGTCTGTGCACTGTACATACTCACAAATTCATTTCATATAAGCAGTTTAAACTCCTAAAACAAACCAATTTTCTCTCCTTTCTAAAAATAGCATTATTATACATCATGGCCAGCACTTATTTTTTCCTCAGACTGAAAAATAATTAAAAGCTTCATCCTTTCCGTCCCTCTCCCTGCCCAGCTCTACAATACCTCAATCCATTTTTACATTGCTATTACCTATTTTAATCCATCCATACTAATCCTGTGGTGATCTTCAATGATTTCAGTGCAGTGAGTCCATGAGATGAGCCTGTAAGTCTAGGATGATTTGTAGGATTGTCTTTTTTTTTCATTGCTGGTGTTCTTAAAGAAAAACAATATTTTTCCCAAAGAAGGATGTAGATACATTTTCCTGGCAGGCAGAGAGGAAAGAGTTTTGTTATGATTGAAAAAAATCTCCGAAGTTGTGAGGATAAAAAATGATGAAATTGGGTTGCAAAAATATTGAAAAGAGACTAGGCCTACTCGTCGCACAAACGAAAGCGCAGATATTCTGTGCCTGTTCCTGCCAGCATGGATACTTAACAGGAATTTTGCACGGTACATGTTTCTGAACTCACTCGCATACATATTGTAGCATTAACACATCAAAGCTTATCTTTAAGGCCCATGAATTACCCTGGCATGATTATGCTGCACGTAAGAACAGAGACGAATGCTGATCTGGGGTACTCTGTATACCCTAGGGAGCTCACTGTTGGCAACTGTGGGTAAGGCTCCATGAGTGGGAATCCATAGGATAAAATAATACGGATTTACAGCGAAAAGCAGGCCAAGTCACAGTACAGTTACTGAGGGGTAAAAGCAAGTGGTTTTGATGTAGAACAGACGTCTAGTATGACACTAGAAACATATTTCTCTAACTCTAATTTGAAAAGTGTTTTTCCCTACATGAATGAGCACATAAAATTACACTTAATTTCATCGATCTCCTGATCTAGGAATGAACCATGAATCTCTAAAGACTAAATAAACAGGTATCTATAATTTGACTTGTAAAAACATTCTTTGCATCCTGTTTTCCCTGGATAAACAGTAAGGATGCAGGAGAGTACCCAACCAACATTGCCAGTGATGCAGTGTTGCAGTTGTCTGAGGCCAGTTCCAGCTCACCGATGGACCTCTGCTTTCTTTTCAGAGATGGCAAAGGCAGAAGGGTGAAAACATAACTGGGTAGAAGAGGTCTTAACTCTCTTTGCATCACCCTGTTATAGCTGCTTTGCTGGATGCGGCAGTGAAGGAATTCCGGCTGCACACAGGGTCGGACTGTCCTTAAGGACAAAGCCCCTTAACATTGGTCATACATATGTACTATACATGTAGCTTCTCTGACTGCAGTGAGTTACTCTCACATCCGGGTACTATTTAACCATCAGGAATGCCAAAATCTGTCTCTTTATTGCTGACTTTAAATTCATGTTTGATCAAAGCCCCGTTGATACCTCTGTCAAACTCGCTGCTAACTTAATCCCTACTGCTCTCATTTTAAGTCACTGATTCGTTTCCCCCTGTTATGTTCAGCCTGCTGTAAACACCAGCACTTTCTGTAAGTCTCTTTTTTCTCCCTTCTGTTTAATAATCTCCCCAACCTTTTTCCATGATAAATGTGTTCATATTTCTAGAAAACTTCATGCTTATTGCTTTTGTCATTTAAACCCTCATAGCACTGTTGCCCTCTGTTATCATCTCTGTTGAGTAGCTGTACCACGATGTGATGCGAACAAATGCTCATTTCTCTGCATTTTCATGCTTCCTTCTCATGTGTGTTTCTAGTTATAACCCACAATTTACAAATAGGCATCATTAGCAGGCTATTCTATACAAAGATTATCTGTGATGAAATTGGCCATTTCTCTGGTTAAAGAACAATCTCTACATTGCATGGACATTTGTTGTCTTTTATTCTCTATTTACTAAATAATCTGACTGGAAGATGGTTTAATGTATGGATTTAGTGAAGCTCTTAAATCCGTAGGCCAGTTTTGAGGTAAAACTTGACACATCCTTCCCAGAGCTGTGTGATAGATCCTCAGGCAAAAAACTGCTTAAATCTTTTCAAACTCTTGAGTCTTCCTGCAAAGTATAAGCATAGACTTCTAATTGTCCTCATTTTACATTTTATTTATATATTGTTGTGCAATAACTGTTATGTCATAAGACTGACTAGAAGTAGACAAAAGTATTTTGGAGAACAGTAAACTTCTAAAATTGTTCTAAAGTCAAGAAACTATCCATAAATCAGGGATTTAGTTGTGGAGATGCTTTTATACATACACACACTATATATATATTTATATTGTACTGTACTTTATTAATATTATTCTATTTTATTATTGTTTTAGGGAAGCAAGTAATCAACCAACACATATTGTACTGTGAATATACATAACCTCTCTATAAATTATGATTTGGATTAAAAACATGTTTAAAAGCCAGGAAATATAAGTTGGTATCATGATAATTGCATTTTGAGAGAAATTATATGGTTGCTTTTTTTTTCTTTTGTGTTTACAATGGCCAGAATAAAAGTCCTCATGATTGATGTTAGCTTTCAATTCTATGACTTGTGCCAGTTTGTGTCACAATATTTGACTGATGTAAGAGCGTACTATTTTTTGTTTGGATTTTTTTTTTTTTCAGTGATGTGTGACAACATCACTTCGAAATCAGTACAGAAGCAGGGCAACATGTCAGCTTGATTTGTTTAGTTGTTTTACTCTTAACACTTCTCATCATGTTGGTAGAATGATCACGTAGCTGGCACTAATGTCATAATGCAAGGGCCATTTTAATCATTCAAGGGATCTATATAACTTTACAAAGAAAAATAGTTTCTCCATATTTGGGAAAGTATGTTTGCAGGAAGTTATCCAAGACATGCCCTGAATCAGCAAGAGAGTTTATAGGTTAGGTCTGGCTTAACCTTTTCTCTTTCCTTTATAGACCAGATAGGATGAGCTAGCCTGTCTGATTCAATATTATTCATACATTTTGCAAGCTGCTGAGTCACAAGAAAATGCTGATTTTGATAACAGCCTTTTGCAAGAAGTGAATCTTCATTAGTCGCTTCTGTAGACAGACCCTCAATACATGTAGACTACTAATTTGTGCTACGTTTTTGGTAATTGTATTTCACTGGAGACCATGGTACCTGGATTAGAAACTAGTCATTGATATTACTCAGTAATTTAAACTGCAAACAAAGCAGCACTTACAGCTGTTGTCCCTGGTTTGAGTCTTTGTTATTAAATGTTGTTTTACCTGGGTCTGGTTTATGTTGGTAGTTTAGATTGCCTTTGGTGGGCTTATCCTTGAGTCTTCTGCACCAGAAATTGTAATGTGGAGTCCTGGTTAGACGAGAGAGGACATAGTCTGGTGTATTGAGCAACCCAGGCTTTGTCCCAGAGATAGACCCGGAAAGCAGCGAACGCGGAACCCTGCTGAGAGAATAAAGTGGCGAACACGGAACACTGGTGCTGCGGGACTGCTGCATCACC
>Ga0065711_1001882_pt1 | contig 38484 bp, 13 predicted proteins | sample Hoacrofraction12_FD_59098 | JGI IMG/M metagenome (GOLD analysis project Ga0065711, IMG submission 59098) | Hoatzin crop microbial communities from Cojedes, Venezuela - Epithelial fraction 12 v2 (version 2) | ecosystem: Host-associated > Birds > Digestive system > Esophagus > Crop | place...
TCGCCCGGGGGGTCCCGGCGCCCAGGCCCGGCCGCCTCCTCCCGCCGCCCGGGCCGCGGGAGCCCCTGGCCCAGGGCTCGCCCGGCCCAGCTGTGACTTGGGGAGACGCCGGGGCAAAGGAGGCGGTGGTGCAGCTTTCTCTACCCGAAGAAGGCAGGGCCTTGCCGAGGAGGGTGTGTAAGAGTCGGGCCTTACACAACTGTTGCCCAGATCCTGGAGGACAGGGAGAAGACAAGGCAGCAGCGGGGATGGCCGGCTTCGCGCATGGCCTGGCAGAGGCACGCAGCCATTCCGCACCTGCGCCCCGTCAGCAGCCACCAAGGTCTGAAGCGGTCCGGCTTCTGGGTACCATGAGCCCGCCTGCCCCTCATGCCCGGGCTGGCACCGACCCTTCTACCCCAGGCATTGCTTTCCCGTTTCTGGCTCTTCTCACTTCTCTCGCAACACTCTTTCTGCACACAGATCCGCAGGAAACTTTGGGTGGTTTTTTTTGAATGTGTTAGCTGGGGCAAGATCTAGGACTCTGGCAAACTCGCTCACCATTTTCGAATACAAGTCCCCTTACAGGACAAGCAATGGCAGATCCACCTGCACAGAAACGGGCTCAAGGAACCAGACCGTGCTGCTGTCAGGGGCTTCAAGAGGGCTCTGGCAGCTGCGTGCAGACAGCAGGGCTTGAGGCTGAGGAAGCCTGAAAAGTTTCCTGAGATCCACTGCCAGCTTGAGGGAAGGACAGGCTACAAAAATAGTTTTTCGAAGAAGTCATACAAAATATTTTTTAAAAAAGATAATTTTTCATTTTAAAACTATTTAAAATTTAATGTGAAATTATGTGTGGAGCAAGCATGTGCTAAGACTTGCATTTAGTATAATTTACTGCTAAACAGAACTATGTTTAATTAATAAGTACCCTACCAAAGAATGAGTTAAAGAATGTCGCTTTTTAAATTACGTGCAGAATCACTGAAACATTTTTGTATTTCTGCGTTATCTCAACTGTTTTATTAACAACATATATAATGTGCTACTGACTAAATGTATTTTCTATGTCTGTCTTTATAACAGAGCAGATGATGGATTCTGTTTACTTTTGTAGGTGTAAGTATTTCCAGGACTGCAGAAAAGCTTTCGGCCAAATGACTTTGTGCTGCAGTTCAGCAGGAATAGAGAGAAAATGTACTTCTTTTCCACAAAAGTCATTCATAGTAATGAGATCAGTTTGGAGTCAAAAAGAACAGCTGATTTTGGTATTTTAAAACCCAGGAATAGACACAGCGAGCAAGGATGAACTCAACTGATCTCAGAAGTTTGAAGGTCCCCAGCACAGGTTTTTGAGAGCATTTGCAAACAAATGCCTCTGGGGATTTTCAGGACTGCCTACAGGTCACCTTGTATCCATTGATTTCTTTGGAAGCAGGCACCTGATTGCCAGTGCAGTTTTGAAAATCTCATTACCACCTCTACTGCAGATTTGGAGTCCTAGTATCTGGCTTATAGTGACAAGAAACAAGCTTCCAATTCACTGTGTTGTTAATTCTAATATAATGCTAGTATTCGTTTTAATAAATGATGCTATTGGATATGTAAGAAAAAAAAGGGGTTAGAGCATATTTTTTAAATCTCAATTTGTACATATTTTGCACTGTAGTTTTACATTCAGCTTTATACAAATTAAAAAAATTGTCTACTAAAATTGAAGATGTAGTGAACTATTTTCTAATGCAAGTTAAGGTTTTTACCATAGAATTTGAATAAATATATGTTAAATTTTCTGCTTAAATAAACACATATATGAACAGTGCGTAGTAAGAAATATCCATCTGGAGTAAAGGCTATGTGCAGTTGCGATTGTGAATGATTATGCACACCAATAAGAGCAAACATTTTTAGAATAACAATAAAAAGTACAAATGCAAGCCAAGATTAAAAGCGGTTATTCAAATCAAGGTTCCATGATTCAGATCTGTGATTTATATCGCTTTGATTTACATGTCAATCTATCGTGCTTACAGTATTTTCCTCCAATGCAATTAAGCTCACAAGTTGGAGACCATATAGTTGTGTTGAGCTGCAAAGATATCTTTCTGATCTCTCCGATTCCATTTTACTGATCTGTTAAGAGAGAATAAAAACTGTTGTCTTTCATGGGTGAGGGTACCATGCAAATGCAAATGATATTATACAAAATGGTAATTGAAATGGTAAAGGAGCAAAGGGTTTTAATAAAATGACAATTCAAGACATATGCAAGTGTCCCTGTGCGAACATTGATTGAAATGAGGAAAGTTAAGAGTGAATTTTTAAGTACCCATAGAAAAATGCATTGAATGTTAAGAGTAAATTAGGAAGTGCACAGGGCGAGGGACAGAGCTGTCTCAGAAATGGATAAAGAAAGAACTGAAATATTCCTTTGAGGATTTGGGACAAAGGATCGCTCAGTCCTTGATAACAGTGCAAAGCAGGTTGGGGAATAGGCTGTGGGGAACACAGGCGTACTGACACTTCAAAAGACCCAGGAACTTGAAAAAGTTGAAAATGCAGTTAGCGACAGATTTGGATGTGAAGAGGGGAAAAAAGCAATAGTGAGCACAGCTGGATAGGAACTTTAATGCTGAATTACACCAGGTTTAAGAAGAATTAGGGCCTTTAGAAGATACTGTCATTGGAAATTCTGAGGGGTGACTCCAGGGCAGAGCAAAGGCCAAGTTCTGCTCAACGCTCCCCAGCCCAAAGCTGCTGCTGGCAGCTTGCTCTGGTGGAGGCCAGTCCAGGTGGACCTGGCACACATCACCGTGCAGATGCTCACAGCTTCTGCAATGCACCTGCTCCGAGGTGTCTAAAGGAACTGAGCAACAAAGATAAAGGCACCGGCGATGGCCTCTCAGGTGCACAAGAACCAGTTTTGAGATACTCCTGCTGACCCTTTCGCAAAGGCTGCGTGCCAGGCAGAGGCTTTCAGAGACTAGTTTAAGGTTCGTGGTATGGGAAGGATGTACAGATACCGATACACAGAATGACAGGTAAGCTTCCAACCCTCTGGATAGGCTGTGAAAACTATCCTGTTTTCCGGGGCACTAGAGTTGTGGCAGTAGTATTTCAAATTTAACTCAAAACTGTGGGAAAGTGGTACATTGTTGTGATGTAGGGAGAAGAAAAAACCATGAAAAGATGACTGAAGAAAAGAAGGATGTAGTCTGGCCCTTCTCATGCTGACGTGGGCATCCATACTAGCAAGATAAGGCTTATCACTGCACAAAAGGTACTGCTGAAAATATTTTATGTGAATTCTACTTATTAAGAAAACCTTTTTTTTTTTCCCAGAATGTACATGAGAGTGTGTCAATGGGGCGAAAGAACACAATGGGGAGAATCTGGGACGCGCTAATGGACACTCTCTCAAAAATGGGTGAAAAGAAATGATTTCCAGCATGACCTTGCTTATGTGAGAGCTGAGGAGGAAGGCAGGAGAATCTCACCTTCTGGGAGAAGGAGCTCTTTGGCTGAGGCAATTTAATCCTGCCAGGGTACGGAACGCTTACTAAACGTGAAGAGAACGGTGTCTCTGTGAAAGGATAGACCTTTGTAGTGAGCAGGAATTTAACGCCAAGCAGCCACATATTGCTGCTGACATTAAAACTTTCCCAGTTGGTCTGCTTCCGAATTTGCACCCCAAAGTGGAACAAGCACCAGTCCAAGAGCAGGGACCATCCCTGTAACTCCTACTGTCTCTCTAGAGACCGCCTCAGACAGTAAGGTCAACAGTAATCAAGAGTTTCAGTGTCAACGGACATTTTCTCTGATAGCCCAATCAATCAAGTCAATCTCTCCTCTCCTCCAGGCCTTCCTTCACCCCTCTGAATTCTCACAATTGCCACTACTAATGGAGCCTCATTGGTGAAGACAACAGCTGAGAAAACACCAGTACTGAAGTTTTTAGAGTGCCCAGTTTAAAAAAGGCCGCTTCCTTTGAACTGGAAAAAAAACAAAAAAAAACACCCCACAGTCATTTTAATGGATTCCAACTGAGAAAACTGTAGGACACTGAGATACACTCTGCTTAAGATAAGGCTGTCTTCTCACTTTTCATCATTTTGCTGTCTGCTCAACTCATTGGCAGTTATGATGCTGACAGTTTAATCCTAATTTCTAAAGCAGTGTCAACAACTAATTCTTTCTCTGGAAATGATACAGAGACCATAAACGACGTAGAGCACGATGCCAAACAAGCCCTTTCCTTTTGGCACACCAAGAAAAGAAAAAAAAAAAAAAACAAAACAAATGAAAAACCCAAGAAAATATATCTGCCACCATTCCTTATTCCTAGGAAACAGCAAACCAAACACAGTGCAAGAAATATTTTCCCAGCTAGTGTGGGCAGTTATGACTGTCAGAAGATGTGACCAACTTACATTTGATCCCTTTGCTCGCTTAAGTTGCAGATAGTCGTGATTCTAAAAATTAAACTGGCAGCTGAAGAAATCCTACTGGATCAATGATTCTGTGCTTTTCCTGAATCAAAATAGATCATCACTACAGGAGAGACAAGGGGTACTAATTTTAATCTGAAATCAAATTAAATTTATGTTGATCAGGGGAAGAGGGATAATACAGGACATGACACAATTTTTTATGTATCAGTGGAATAGGTTCAGTGCACTTGTATTTGAAAAGCAGTTTCTAGTGTTTCTAAGATTTTAACAGGTCCCAGGGACATATGAATTCACGAACTTAAGCAATGAGATCTGGATCAAGTGTGTACATAGAATAACTCACTTGCTATACATCCTTTGGGTACGAGGTTTTGGTTGTACTGGCTGTACTCTGACCTTGGCATGAGCCTAAATGTGTCAGGTAGGTAGCTGACTTTATGCTGCTGCGTAAAATGCAGCTTAGGAAGTAAAACTGCACCTTGTCGCAACCCATTTCTTCTTGCAGGCACCATACCTTGTACCAGCCTACCCCAGTGGAATGGATTCCTTTCAGCTCATGCCTTTTTTATCCTATATTGCTGTCTGATTGCATAAAAAAGTCTTCTTAATTTCAGTACGGATCATGTGAAGCTTATTAAAAACTAGATGCTCGTCAACAAAGGCTTGCTTCTGCATGTTGCTGAAAGGAAACGCTGTCCAATATTTCCCTAGGAAGCCTTATTGTGAAACCCCTGTCAACAACCTCTTCCCAATTAGCTTGTACCACCCTGTCCTGAAGCCTGGTACTGGGAAGCGCACAATATCCTGAGCTCCCACTGGAATCCAGGTGATCCTGTTGCCTTCAACGTGTAGCATGTTCTCCACATCTCACAGGATGTGGTCTTCAGGCTCCAGTCCACAAACACATGTGCTTAACTTAAGCATGCGAGTAGTTCCATTAATGCTGAAGTACTTAAAGTTAACCATGTATGTAATTGCTTGCAGGGCTGGTTCCTTAATTAGCTACACTCATCCTTTAATCCTCCCTATCTTTTAACCTTTGTACTCTTACATGCTTCAATTTCTTTAATTTCTTTAATCAGATAATCAACGTTAGGGAAGTTGTTATTTACTGCTTCTGCTTCAGGACTTAAACTAAAAAAAGATGGTCTGTGTGTAGAAACTTATTATTGGTAAAAATGGTAAAAATAAAATACAATGGCATAAAAACATGTTTGCTACTGCTGAAGAACACCTTAATTTTCCCTTTTTTAAATAAATGACTCTTCACGCTTCCTGAAGTCATGCATGGATTTCGTGATGCGATTTTTCCCTGAGTTGAAAAATCATGCATTCTTTGTACGATAAAGTTACAGGTTTAAGTACAGTCCTATTAAAGTCCTAAAGTCAAAGTAGCAAATCAAAACTGAAATGCAGCAATGTGAAGACACAGAATGGCTACACTGAAACAAAACCCAAAGACAACAAAAGCCCAGCAAAAAAAAAAAAAAGTACAATGAAGTTCTAGAAACACAAAATAGCACAGGGGAAAAAAACAACCCCACCAAAAGAAGACCCTCTGGCAAAAGTAGTTTTGAAGAGGACATTTTCCAATTACTGCTTTTCATTAAAAGTGTCTGCTAGTTGCACTTGGATATGCTGGTTGCGCGCCTGCTTTCTGTCAATCTCTCCTTATCAGGTCTAAGGCTGCCAGGAGGGCAGGAAAGAACATTTGCAGTCGTCAGGTTTCATTGCCTTTTCTACTCCCTTGACCTATTTTTTTCCGTAATCTTTAAATTTTCTCTTTTTCTTGGTTCAGCGCATTAGCATTCCTCCAAATTTTTAATTATTCTCCCTGGTAGTTCCCTGGAGCCCTCTGCTTGAACTTTCTTTTTCCACTTGCTTTACCTCTAAGTAATAAGCACCTATGCTATCCTTTACCGTAGTCTAACCCCCTGTAGTTTTCTTTATTTCATCTGTATGCTGCAAGCTATCCCTTCTGGACAGTTGCCTCGCAGTTTGACAACATTGGGAGTCTATTCTTTCTCAGATGATTTCCCTGTCAGGATCACTGCTACTGAGAACAGGACCACTGACAGCATAAGTTTTGAATCCAGCCATGAAAATAGCTTCGTGATAATCTTTACCAAATGCTGCATTACATGGTACTACATTTGCTACTGGGCTGGGAATTATTCTCTCTGTTTGTAAATCTGCTTTTATGACCATATTATTTTGAACACTTCATTTCATGCCTAGTACTGAAACAGGAATAAAGTACCAGAGTGAAGCATTAGATGCTTACCTAAAAAGGGGATGTTAGCCTATCCAATTTTCTTACAGTATTGCTCACTTAATATAGCGAATAAGCCCGAGGTCTGATATGATTCCTTTAGAATGTACACTGAACTGTATCACTTTCTTCCTCACACCGGTTTGCCATCGAGCCAGATGTGCTCTACCCATCTTCTCGTTACTATGATCAGTCTTCTCTCTGCTGATCAGCGTTTAATCCTATTAAATCACCAGGCTTGCAGTAAAAGCGTATCACACACACGCATGCTTGCTGCAGCAGATTACTATAACTGCCTTTATTTTTGGAACATGCTCTCAAGGCCCCCCTGCCTGATCCGTACAACCCTGCTGCATGGCTGCGGGAAGCCGAGAGCGGCACAGCCCTCCCGCAGTGGGGAAGCGGGGCGCAGGGACTGCGCGGAGGGCACGGACCCGCCGTCTGTGCTCCCGGAGTGCCGACATCGAGAACGGGTGGCAGGGAAGACGGGGCAAACTGCCTGGACATCGTGGGCCTGCTTTCCACCTCATGCAGCTGCTCACCACTGCGCTGGCAGCTGGCACGGGTCAGCACCTACGGTCTGTGCAGGCTCCTGTACGGCTTGATACAGCCAAGTTTTCTCAGTTTTATTGAGATTTTTGATTACTTGCCCTAAAACAGTAATAGAGCGATAAAGGTCTTGACTAGAGGAGAAGTGTTCCAAGTCATTTTGTAATTTGTAGCTGCCAATGTTTCAACTCATTTGGGTCACTAGAGGGTGCAGATTAGCCTCTTCAGTCTCAATCTGGACATTTGTTATGTGACATACAGACCCAGCCATCCTCCTGATTTACAGTAGGAAGTGCTTCAGAGCGGAGGTGTGAATTACTCTTTTTGAGGCTGCTTGCATGGGTCTAGTTTTCCTTTTACAAGGACAGTTTTCCATTTACAAAGCACACACTACCAGGGTGTTGTGTTATGTACAGTAAGGCATTTCAAGCCTGTTCCTGCTGTATAAAAGGAAGGATTTTACGAGATTACATTTGAATTAAAATGTTAGTAACTTCTACATTTGGGTATATAAATACCTGCAATCTAAAGGGTATCTTCTAAGCTATAAGTACACAATTGCTAATGTCTTTCAGATTTTATGTAAAAAAATTACTGTTAAGTCCGAATCTGTTTTTTGTTTTATGTGGTAATAGTTTTAGATCACATTTTCATCTAGCTGTTGTAACAAACAACTTGGATTTACAAATATTCTTGCCAAGGAACTAGTGGTTTGGAAAATAATGGGGATGAGAAAGCCTTCCTTGTTCTCTGTGCAGGCTAGACTCTTAATGAGAGATGATGGTGATGAGCTGTAAAGCAGAATGGTTCAGCAATGATCTCCTGAAAGATGATCATCTCATCGTCCCAGGAGCTGCACACGACAGCATCCTGAAACCCCTTGCTGAATAAAAGCATCTGTCCAGGGCTTAATTAACAAAAAATTGTGCATTTAAGACTCCTTAAGAAAGTTAAGATCAGTCAATCAAGAGCATACCTCTGAGTTCATGTGGTCATTAGTGGTTCCATTGAAAATCTAAGCTATTGCAACAAAGAAGCAGAGAAGGTGTTTACAAACTTCAGCAGAAGGAAGCAGATGTGATTTTTGTAGGTTATATATAGCTAGATTGACTTACTGGACCACAGGTAGCTCAATAAATACCACGTAAATGAAAATCTTTGACTGTGCCCACACTCATCATTTTGCTCTTTAACTTGTTAAAGAGAAATTTCTTGTATGAAGTAGCCAGAGTTCCAGTGTGAATTTAATTCTTGACAATACTCAAACCTACCATGCTGCACAGGAGTCAAAATGTCATAAAACCTTACTAACAACATGAAAAATAAGGCCCCGTGCAGGGTATCCAGCTGCCAGAAGTACATGTAACAGCATAATTGTGGCGACGTAGACAGCGTCTGGATGCCAATTTGTCTATTACTGTTTTTATGTCTACAGTCTCCGATATGGATCACAAGGTCTGTTCCGTAGCAGAAATGGATTGGCAACTAAGGAAGCTGAAACGGGTCCAACAGCCTGTTAGGAGATGGGGCTGCAGAGAAGTAAAGCCACTGACCCTTAGTTGCTCTCTGTCAGAAACAGAGAGGTTTCAGTAGGGAAAGAGGCTCTAGTAAAGACAGAAGAATTAAAATAAAAACATCATCTTTTTCTACCTTGAAAAATAATATCCTCACTGCAATAGGGAGCTGCTAGCACAGAAGGGGAAAGTAGGAGCAGCAGTGTTTTCAACTTTTCCAAAAGGCACCCAGAAAAGTTGATGTCTTTGATAGAATGATTTTCAAGACCTAAATTCACAGACTTCATTAATTATAGAAATTTCATGTGCTATCCAACAGCAAACTGCATGTTTAAGAAAGTCTAGTTCAAAGTTTGTTCTTTACCCGACCTGTCAGATGACCTCAAATAGTTAAACCACAAAAGGAGAGTGCAGCATTAGAGAAAGGCCCTCTGAGAAGTGGGTGACGTGAAGGGGAGATTGGGTGCAGGCCCGGGACCTCTGCAGGTGGGAGATACCCCTGGCTCCGGGCCGAGCTGGCCCGCGTCCGAGTGCTCTGCAGAAGCGATGCCAATGAGGGAGCTCTGCTTTTGGCCCCGTGCGGGCAGTGCGATGTGGATGAGCTCTGGTGAATTGGTGCGTGGCTCTGCACAGCCACATAAGGTGTCCCTGCAAAGGTGACCGTGATAGAAACACTGAAGTGACTCCGAATGGAGTCTCATGGACACGGCAGGGCTTTCCAAGTACAGCCAGGGCAAGGGCAGTGCTAGTAAGGTGCTGAATCAAATAACAAGCAAAACATTATTAATTTCCTCAGACAGTTCTCATCTCGAAAAATGAGGAAGCCCCTACTCCAGAGTTGCAGACAGGTCTGGGACTGGCCTCAGTTCTCTGCTGAGAGTTGGAAGAATGTAAAACCCGCTGACAGCAGAACAGTGACTATCTGGTGGGGAGATGCCATGGGAAGTGCAACAGTAGCCTGTAAGTAGATGTATTTCAAGGACTGATACTGTATGGATTATTTACATGAGGGTGCTGTGCAGAGAAGTTTATGGTGGAAATTTAAAGCACACTTACATCCCCATGTGGATGTCTCCTCATAGTCAATATTTGAAAGTGGAGCACAATAGGAGGCAGGAGAAAATAAGACTCTGCATTTCTTTAGCTGTGGAATTCTGCACAGAGCAATTGCACTCTAATTGATTCTATTCTGAGTCAAACAGAGCTTAGGAGAGAGGCAGTTTAATCAAATCTTAGTTGGTTCTAGTTCAGTAGACTGTGCCCAGGAAAAAAAAATGCACAACAAAACCCCCCAACATCATGTACAAAAATAACATCATTAGATACTTGAATCAAAATTCCTAGTCTAAGATAGATGCTAAAATCACATTCTTTCGCTCATGAGTTAGGAACATGCATTGCAACATCATACTATCTTTTAATCTATTCATAGATATATAGTCTCTGAAACGTAAATATGACACATTTCTTTCAAAGGTACCTTTATAAGCAAAGACAGTTCATTTACTTAAGGAAGAATTTTTCAGTGTCTTGCTTATATCCTTGCTATGCTGTAAAAGAAAAGAAATCACTGCATTTTTCTTTGGTTTTTTTTCTTGTTTTTTCTTGTATTGTTCTTGCCATTTTCTGAACATAAGTGTCTAGATCAGTGAAGAGATCCTTGACCCTCCACTAATCATTAGCATTTGAGACAGATTCAAGTCAATGACCTTACGGATTAAAAGCACTATAGCCCATTACCAGTTCTACCTGGACAGTTTGCCCTAGTGTTAAGTGTAATTTGGCAAAGAGGTCCTCTAGTTTGTGATTTTCTACATTTACTGCTTAAAAAGGAATTAATCCTAAAACAATTATTGCCACATTATATTGTTATCGTGTTATCTGTAGGCTTCTGTTCACTGTAGCTATACACAACGGGATTCACTCTTTTCTGTCCTTCATGGTTCAGTCCCTGTAATTTTAATTCATGGTCAAGATATCTGTCAACACATTGCTTGTTTTGCTGGTTGATAGTTCATACAACAATGGAAGCTATCTGCCAAGCAGCACCTGTCTTTTTAATAATTCAAGATATTAAATAAATAAAATGGAGTAGGTACCCACTGCCTTATTTTCTTTAAACTTGCTCATCCCTCTCATACACATTTCATGATAAAAGCTGTAGGTTAAGAGACCTTGATTTGTCACCACAACAGAAAGTTGCAACTGGGGAAAACTTTGCTTTTCTAACTTACAGTTTCCCTATATGAGGAAAGACAACTTCAAGCCGCTGTCACTATGAGTGTGACAGTTGCTGAAGTTAGCCAAGATGCATGCATAAAGTCAATGTATTTACACTGCCTGTGCTTTTAAGCAATTGTAACAAAATTCAAATCCCTTCATATGAAATTAAGTTCAACACAGTATTTTTTAGAAAATCAATTATTTTAACTTTTTATTGAACAGAAATCTCTGCATCCTGTATGTTATTTCTATTGTTTTATTTTCTTTAATATTTCAATTGAGATAGCTTACTATATAAAGTTCAGACCTAGGTGTTGAGCACAGCAAAGTTAGAAATTTGTCTGTTACAGCCACAACAATGTAACTGTTCTGCTATGGTCTCCATCATGGAAGTATTGTGATTATTCACAATGTACCTGCAAAGTGTAGTTTCAAACAGAAAACTACTTTTTGCTGTTTTAGAGGTGGGAACTGACTCACAGGGACCAGATCCAGATCCTCAAGAACTGCTTAAAGACCTTCATACAACTGAGTTGATGACAATGTTGTGTGGCCACTTTGAGCATCTGACCTGGCAGAGTTGTTGGGTGCCATAGATGGAGACTTTAGTGCAGAAATGATCATGAATATGAACCTTTCATGCTCTAGGCCCTAAGCATGAAGACATCTTTCCATTTCATTTTTAGTATCTACTTTGAGTTATTTTTTTCAATCAGCATATATTTGAATAATCAAACATATTTATTTTTATCAAAAGGGAGTCTGAAATGTGAGATTTCAGTGTTCCATACTTTTCCGCAAGCAATCTACGGAAAGGCAATAGCTGTATTTCGCAGATAACATGGCCATTAGCAGCTCAGTCTGCTTCTTCTGACCAGAAGTATTATGTCACATGTGGTTTTGCTATCAGAATTGAAAGCAGCAGGTATCCACTTTAATTCGTTTTTGCCTATTTGAACTATTTCAGACATGTTCTATCTAGGCAGATAATATATGTTGCAACTTATAAAAAAGCAACAACGGTTTTGATAACTGAAGAATGGTTACAAAAAAAAACCCAAACAAACAATTGATAATGTCAGTGAGAGCCAGGCCTGGCGTGCATGGGGAGGCGGGAAGTGGTTTGCAGAAATTCAGATGACAATCCTCCTTGCGTACAGCCTCTTCCAGCCTGAGGGTTTTCAGAGCACGTCCAGAGTTACAGCAGAAGCATTACTCAACTACTACACTGTGGTGTAGAACATTTCAATGGCAGAAATGGGTTCAGATGGTCAAAATTCTAGCATGGCCTTCTCATCCTATGCTATGAGGTGGTTAAACCTCATGAGGTTAAACCTCATGAGGTGCTATGAGGGTAGGACTAGATGACCCACAGAGGTCCCTTCCAACCCCTACCATTCTGTGATTCTGTGATTCTGTAAACAAGGCTTGAGGTTCAGAGTAAAGAGGTGTCAGTCTTCCAATTTCCGCAGCAAACCACCACTGTTAGCAATCAATTTAGCCTTTTACATAAGATCACACTAGGTTTTTTTTCGGATGGTGTTGAAGATAACAGCTCTTTTGGAGAGATGACAAAATGAAACACCCACAAAGAGAGAAGAGAAAAACAGCACTGGCAGAAGCAGCAGTTCATTTCCCTGAGACCATCTCTGACTTGCAGACTGTAGGCCAGAGAAGGAAGGCACTTCCCATTGCCGTATTGGTCCCTCTAGATACAGCAGATGACTTCTAGTCTTAAACTGAAATTGCTTTGTTTGATGACAGGTTCACAGTATCATGGGCAAGTCACAGATGGCAGTAAAACGGGTGATGTCATGTGGTTTGCTTTGATACGTATCTCCTCACTCCAGTGAGGCCCCTGGTAGCACTGACGAGCATAGGTGGCGGCTAGATGGGATACCCATGATAGTAAAAAAAAAAAAGAAAACTTTCTTGTGCTCTATCTGCACTTTTAGCACTGATATCAAATTATATATTCCCCAGGGACTTGAATAAGTCTCACCTTTTTGTTGACTAATTTCCTACATACCATTTTTAGTCTCCAGGCTTTGCTCACTTTGAAGGGTTTTGTTCTGTCTAGCTGTTTATATAACGTGCACAATGAGATTCTTTGCTCCTGCTGGAAGACTTAGAAACAAGTGCTTTTGGGAGTCTTGAGAAATGCTGTGCTTCACGTTCCCGGAGCTGCTTGTACCCAGATCTCCGCATGGACCCATACAGGCTTACCTCTTCTCTGGATCAGGCCCTAAAACATCTTCATTTTTACTAGCTACATTTTGTGATCAGCAAAATAAACCAATGATGTTGCCACTTTGAAAGCTAAAGACTAGGGACTTTGGACCCATTACGAAGGATTTAGGAAGAAGCGAAGCACTCTCATGCAGACCCATCCGGTCCTCCACAGCCTGACGGTGGAAGCATGTAAACTCAGAATGCCTGGAATTTTGCTTGTGTCCTAAATCGCTGCAGCCTGAGCGGACATGAGCCTAAGCACCCCTCAGTTAAATGGGATCTGGAAGTTAGGTAGAGGTCTAAACTTGTCAACCTTGGCCTAAACTTGTTGGGGGAGAAGACAAAGATTCTTTTCCTCTCCTGTTGAACTGCTTTTGAGCTACTCAACATGAAAAATTATGAAGAAAGAGGGAGAGAAAGAGGGAGAAAGAGGGAGAAAGAGGGAGTAAAAAAAAAAAAAAGATTGCCTGATTGTCTTTCGATCTCAGAGGGACTGTGAGGCAAAACAAGATAATAAGCCATTATAGCTTATATCCCTTGGGTATTCCTCTGAGCAGCATTCTGAATGAACTGTGTTTCAAGGGCTACTTAACCTAAGACATGACTGTAGTCTTTGAAGTAGTCTTTGAACCTCTGTGCTCTTTCTTGAACCCCCATGCAAGGGCCCTTCACTTGGCAGGAATGGGAGTTATGCTGCTTAATGTGTAACTTACACTCTCACATGCATTCTCACTCTTTAATTTGACAGATTTGCCTTCTGGGCTGCTGTAAGGCCCACACAAAATTCCTCAGTGATGCAAGGATGAAGCCTGCAAAAACTCGGCACGCGTATTACCAGCAGCATGTCCATGATTCTGTGGATTTGCACCATGCAGCATCATTAGCACGTAGACTGCAAGTTGCTTGGGCTAAAGACCCTGTCAGTGGCTAGTGCGTGCAGCTATGACATTTGAATGAATCATAAAGCAATATCAGACTGCCACGCGGCATTGCTGGGCTACCAGGTCAGGCAAAACATTGTATATTGTGAGACAAACTAAATGGAAGTGAAAAGAGGCCTTGGCATATTTAAGGAAAAGAATGGTTTTACTCCTGATGTAAAAGGAGAATTAAAAAAAAAAAAAAAAAGATTGATTGCCCAAGTACACACATGTTATAAAGCTGTCATTTACAGGAATGAAGCAAAAATAAACTCCCTTGCTACTGCTGACATAGTCTAATAATCTGTATTGCTTGATGCAGAATCTGCACAGAGCTAATGACTTCAGGTCTTGCTGACCCTGTATGGCTCACTTCCCAGAGTCCTACTGAGCACATGGGGAAAAGGTTTTGTACAAACAGAAATGTTTGCTTGAGCTGAGCCCAGGACCAATACAGTCTAAGCATCATCTTGGGAAAGAAAGTTTTGTTGCCAAGTAAAAATTTAATCTGGAAGCTGAGAGTCAGTAAGAAATAGAGTTGTTTCCTCAGACAGTCCTTCTCTGCTATGAAAATCAAATCCATGGTAAGAGGTGCAGATTGTAAAAAATTCTACTATGATGATATCTAAATACCTCCTAAAAAAAGATTTATGATTGTAGTCTAGTCCTGAAGGGAATTTGCAGAACTGCAGGGCCACTGGCACTGATGTGGGGATTGCAGACAGCACAAATCAGGCTCTAAATAATGTATCAAAAAGAGGAGCCTCAAAAGCTACTTTTTATTGCTCTTTGGGGAGTAGTGCAGACTATTATAAAATACTGCAGGTTGTGAAGCTCCAATAGCATTGTGTAGTTTAAAGGAAAAAAAGCCTCGAGGATGATGGGGAAAGCTCAGTGGCAGTGAGCTGGGTAGAGCTACACCTTTGTGCAGAGTAGACAGTGGTACACGGGGCAGGGATGACGGGACGTCTGGGAGGTGGACACATCCAAACTTTATGCAGTGTTCATCACCCTGCCCCTCAACCTTGTACAGCGTCATGTAAACTCGCAATGCCTAGGCGATTCAGCTGGTCCCTTTCAATTCTATATTCTTAAAATGAAGGAAAGGTGATTGTATGACCTGATTAAGCAAGAGCAATCATGGGATGATGATATTCAGGTATATTCATGTGGTTGCTCCTACCATGTTTTATCTGAGCATTATCATACCAGGAACCATCTCTGTTCCTTCTGTCAAAAGGGGCAGGCATCATCAGCATAAAACAGCCTTTGTTCATTCAAGTTGTATTATAAGATGCAAGACAGACCTATCCTTAATTGAAGTCCTACAGCATGCTTATTCATAGCGCTGGGGTCTTTTCCCCATTGATTTTTGGTTGGAAAAAAGCAAGAAAAATACAAAGTCCATTATGATCACACATAAATTAAATAAAAATTAAAGATCAAAAAATACCAGATGAAATATAAATTAAAATACAGTGGAGAACAGTAGTTTACTTTCACCTGAAACTTAAACAGGTCAATAGCAGTGAATGCTTGGCTATCTCCAAGCAAATCAAGAGCTTGCTTGCCAGACTCAATCTCTGGTGACCAGCTCTTTGCAGCTACATGCAAGATTCAGCAAGAAAACAGATGGTACACTGGAGCTTTGCTTCATGAAGAATAATAGAAGAGTAGATAGAGCCTCTCAATCTCAGAGTGGCACGCAGGGTGATCAGAATCCTAATCACAACCACGCTGTGATAAAAGACTCTGGATGAAGAATGAATTAAGGTGGTTTGGTCTGTTTTATCAATAAAAGTAATAGTAAGATATATTTCTTACAATTCTTTAAGCAGAAGACGACTCACAGGAGTGATACATACTGCTTAGAAAGCAGTGTGAACTGGGATAAATCACACTGTCCATTTAATGGTTGTGCGTTTGCTGCCTCTGTATTATCAGCAAGATAATTCTTTGCATTCTGGCAAAATGGATAAGAATATATAAAAATATACAGTCCAAAATTCTTCTGGCATCTTTTGTTCACTTACTGTGAAGGCTGGCACAGGTTAGAAAACAATTTATTTGCTTTATGTTGCACTGTTTTGTTATTATGATACATTCTAGACTAACGCAGGACTGTCATCTAGAAATATTTGAGCAAGATTTCCATATTTGAAAAATTATTTCATGTCAAGAAGGTAATATCAAGTGAAATAACATGAATATAACTAGAATATCAGGATAGCCTAAAAGTAATAATATTGCAGCCTAACGTATTAGAAGGGAACAGCTTAAATTATTCAGCAAGTAAACTCGTGTCATGTGGTCAATACACTACGTTTCACATATCCCAATTAGAATTAATGTAATAATAAAGATTGATTACTAAGTAATAAACACTGGCCAAACAAATTACTGTAAGCATAAGTCAAATCTGTTAGGACAGCATATCTCTCTCCTGCTGGTTTGCAGAACAGACCTTGACGCAAACCAGAACCAAACAAGCAATTCTTCACGAGTATTTTCTGACTTCTTTGTCCATCTTGCAAGTACGGATCAAGCTATCTCAGAAGTCGTCACTGAAAAATGTGTGCATGCTGTTTTCTCACTGTGTTACTGTCCCAGATGTGATAATAAGAGAAAAAAATATTTCTTTGGGCTTACCTATATGAATGAGACTGCACTACAGTTACCTATGCAGGTTGTAATGAAATGTGATAAACTACATAGGAAAGTCACACATTTTTCTATGTATTGTGGCACCAAATTCATTTGGTAACAGCAGACTCATTTATGGACTTCCAGTATTTTTACTGGAAGTAAATAATGATTTATGCTACAGAGATTTTAATACTGAATGGAGTCCCTTCACGAATGGTGACTCAATCATTGTGACAAACTACAAGGCCTTGCAGCTTTCATGAAGCACCATTCCTGCCTGCTGGTCTCTCTGATGGTGTCAACTAGTACAAAGTTGTGCCACGATACAGTTAGTGGCAGAGAATCTGTCCTAACAGCTTCCTTCTAATTCACTGTAAATGGTGCATTTTCATCCTCAGATATAAGCTCGCCTTGCCCACAGATACAAAAATGAAGCTGAATCAGATTCCATGGGCTAATACCAAAAGGATTTATTAGCTAAACCACGACTCTTCATCCCACAGTCTTCAGACCGTGGGATGGGATTCAATCTCATTTCATATGCAAGAACTGACAGAAAAGCTATGAACCACCTATGTAAGCCCCTTTGAGTCCTTCATATTTGTTTTCACCTCTTCCGAGTGAATAATTCCCATTAAACAGAACTTCTGGCATGGCGCTATTGCTGACCTGCTCTTTCATTGCTTCGTGTCGTGCAAGCCTTCAGGCTGCATAAAGTCCATCGTTCTAAAGGGGTTTATCACTAAGAAACAACCACAGAAGTAGAAACAGAAGAATTTCCATCTCATGGTGGACCGCAGTGCTGTGAAAAGGCATTTTTGAATCCATGTTGCCTGTGTGGATCAAAAGATAGCCAGCTTATACAGACAAAACTTTTTCTTTTTTTTTCATAAATATTTGGCATTCGATCACACAAAGAATTCAGTTTGAAGTATTCCAGACCTGTTACAAAATCAACAATGCAATACATAATTGGTTAGAGGGTAAATATACCTGTGCAAGACTTAAAGTAGCATAGAGAGTACATTCCCCACTTCAGGATGTTAAAGATGAAAAAATGAAAGTCTTTGTTCCAGATTTGCCTTATTACAAATGTCTGTCCACATTGCATATTGCTGTGGTCAGCATGTGTAAGAAATACTTGATGAGATGGGAATCCATTTAGCCTTTTCAAATACTTATCTCCAAAGTTACAGTACACGAAGTACTCTCAGAAGTCATTGGTAAAGATGACAAGCTTTAAAGACACAACCTGTTGTTTCTAAATGTTCAAATAGCAAATAAAGAAGTAGAAGACCACCGCTTGATGCCTTAGATACTTTACAATTCATGACCACTTAGTAGAGAACTTAAGTGAAATGTAGTGCTTTTGAGACGCTTGTTCAAACACACGTTGCTTTCACCGAACCTCTCTCCTCTCTGTCTCATGGCATACCGTGCAGTTCTACCCTCCATCAGATTTATATGCAGTATACTCCTAGATCTTGAGATAAACTAACAGGCATCTGAAAGAGACCCCAAATGAAATATTCATGAACTGTCATAACATTCATTACCATTTTATGATTCTCTTTACTTGGTCGAACAACAACGCTTTCTAGCACTCTATTAAATCAGCTAGCAAACTTTATAAATCACCAGCTAAACCACATGAATCTGTCACTTCTTAATGTACTGTCTGGGCTCCAAAAATACTTGAGCACATGGCAAAGTCATACTACTTTTATGGCTATCTTTGCTATCTGTTTCAACATTGATTTTTCTTGGTAAACTCTTACTGTATTAGGAATTTATCATCTTTTTATGGTTGAGTTTGAGTTTAACAGACAGATAAGCCAAAGAAACAGGTAATATCTAACATATATTTATTTTTGCAATGATGAAAATATATTTAGCTTATCGGGGGGGGGGGCAGAAAGAAATGTGCATGGATTCACCAACTAACATCAAAACTTTTTGCTGAGCTGTAGCGAATAGAATGGGGATGTTCAGATCCAGCTAAAGCTCTGCAAGACTGCTAATGCTGGACAGGCTGCTAGAAGATGATGCTAAATCCTAGTGAAGGAAAGTGGAAGTGACTGGAATTGCCGAGGACAGAGATGACCTAAAGAAGAATCAGACCTGTCCATTTCCATTAACATTGTCACCTCTCATTTCGGGGCCTTCTGGGCAGAGATTATCCCGGCTGTCTGTAGTACAGTTTTTCCACCTATCTCTGCAGTCTAACAATAGCTCTCATACAAACTTTTATCAATGGCTTGCTGCCCAGGATCAGCATGGTCCTTTTATCTGTTGTATTTGCTGGAACCAACACCTCACACCTCATTGTCTTCCTGGTGTCTTCCCTAGTTACACAGTGTTTTGTGTAGCCTGTCTCTCCATGTTGCTTGTTAAAAGCCAAGAATCTACATAGATCTTAGTCATGACAAATTTTCAGCAATTCTGCCATGTCTGACTTTGGTCACATCAGCCTAGTCAAATAATGTAACTGGGGAAATAAACCCTGTAAGTTAGCAAATAAAAAAAATTTAAAATCTGCATCTACACTGAAATAAAACTACCAACTATCTCCTGAATTTATTGGCTGTAATTGCACCTGACACTTGCAATATTTTCAGCAGTATCTTTTCTGTTGATAATGTTCTACAAGGTCACAGTTACAATAAATTTTGTGTTCTGAAACTGTCTGTATCTGAACCTTTGGCCTCTTTTCTGCTATGCACTGGCTCTTACTGATTTGGGTGACTTTTGCCCCTGAAGCTATGGAAGCCTACACATATATTGAAGCTAATTTCTTTCCTCCAAGGAGCTGGTAGATAACCTAGAAATTATTTACACACAAGGTTAGCCTTTGGATGCCAGTCATCTATTCTCGTGCTTGAAGTTAAGCGGTAGTTTAAGGCCTTTGCTGGGTTAGAGAAACAGAGCTGGTTTCAGGGCCCCTGGCATCAGCAGGAGACATTTACAGAGGCAAAATAAGCTTTGGAGTAGGCCAAGAGTAGTTATAACCATTACAAGAACATTCAGCATGTCTATATATTTATATATCCATTTAAAAATCTGCCAAAGGCAGAAAATTTCAGAGTAGATTGTAAAATGTTGGTGGATTTATTTAAAGTTATATGGGCTTTTAATTGTTAGTACAGAAACATTGTGCTAAGTGATATGAAGTATAATTTTGAATTTCAAGTTCAGAAAAGACAAAGCACCACAGAGAAAATTTTTATTTTGGACCTGTTGACATACTAGCTTTTTCTTTGAAAAAGATGAAACTAAATCTTTTCACAAGTGTGTCAATTTTTGTACTTCTTTCTTGTCAGTAACATGCAGCAGACCAGAGAGTTGCCTTCATGTTGATTCTGAACAATCGGCAAGAAACTCCAGACATCATTTAATAAAAAGCAGCTACGTCCAGTCTGGCATCCTAGTTCTGGCTTCATTGAGAACAATGAAAATACTGTGGTTATCTTAAATAGGGGCATATTTTATTTTTAGTGATTATATGCTATCACAATAAGTTCTAACATCTTTCTTATTTTTTTTATAAACACTTGTCTGTAGAGCATGTTTCCAAAAGATGAGTGTACAAGGATGAAAGAGCTTTACCTGGATCAGGTGTGAGCTTCTTTTGAAGAAGCTTGCAGTTTACATTAGAGATGTAGCAAGTAACAAGAAACTTATATGTACTGCCAACTGAACTCTAGATGTTCGACTTTTTCATTTAGGAGGAACTTTGCTTTGCAGATGCCTTTCTAAACATGATTTATTATACCTTATGGCAACAGAGTTGAGTGTTGCTGAAGTTAACAGAGCAATATGGCCAAGACACTAAACCAACAAAGCATCACAGGATGGAAATAATTGCAGATTTTCCATTGGAGTTTTTTTTTCCGGAGGAGAATTATTTTTGATTAATCAAATATTTCTATAGAGGACAAGCTTTTTCCTCAAAAGATTTAAGGTTATGAAATTTTTATTGTTAAAAAGTTTATTTAAAAAAACCTATTTTCTTTCACGAAATCTCACTTTCTTGCTCCTATGCTTGTTGTATTGCAGTGACTTCAAACCTGGTAGCAAATTACGCAAGTAGTATCCTCTGCAGGTATTTGATACAAGACAGCAATTTTATTGTGCTTTATGTGTAAGGGAGAATAAAACTCAACATGAGAATTAGCAGCTCAAGTTTATTGTTTTAACTAAACTTGGAAGACCACTGCTTTTCAGTTCAAGAGAGTTTGTATGAACATTCTAATTCATTATTGAAGTTATGGATCTGACAGCTTTATAAACTGTCAGACATTCCAATGGGGATAATTCATTACAGATCAAAAGTTGATTTGGTGTGAATTTTCACATTCCATAGGCTCCAGCTGAAATTTAATGCAATGATATTAAAATTCTCTGATGCACAACACAACACATCATAATGGTACCAAGATTATCCTGATTTCCAAATAACTGCCATTTTGCTTTAGGCATTTAATTGTTTTGTAACAATATTATTACTTGGCTTCCTGAAACAATGATCAAATTTGCTAAGGACTCGCTTTTTCAGTTCTGGGTTGCAAAGAAACCCCCAAATTCAACAACAATTTAGAAGAGTTGCTTATAGGTTTCCATCAGACATAGCAGTAGCTTGGAAGTTACATTTGTTATGGATGGAACATCCCGGTGGCAGTATCTCACACCAATTCATGTTGTTAAAATGAAATATTTATATTCATGTTGGAGAAGGTGAGACTGTCGTGCTCAAATGTTTTTGTCTAGTGACATTTGAGACATGCTAGGGTATCAGTGACATCCACGCAGGACTGGCAGTGGGATGCAGTGCAGAGGAGAGATACAGGTTGCTCTGAGGCAGCAAGCAAAGGCTAGACAGGATACCCCAGCCATCTGAAATGGCATTGGATGCCTGGTTTTTTGGTATCTGAACTGTTTCTATAAAGTATGTAACATTATATCATTAATCCTCCCAGTCACTGGGCAGCTGGACAAAAACTTTCTACTGAATTAAAAGAGAAGGAGCTATGAAGTCCGTGTTTTGCTTCTGACAGACATACCTTGACATAAGTAGGTTGGTTATGGACCTTGTCCAGACACCTAATAATATAAGAAAATGTCATGTTTGCACACTAACAAATCAAAACATGGAGTGCCTTACTTGGGTAAAATCACAGGGGAGTGAAGCGTATGAAAGTCACAGGCTTGTATACCATGTCTGAAGTAACTATTTTTCCTTAATCCTGTGAAGCTCTGTCTAGGGAAATTTGTCCCTCTGGTTGAACCCTTAGGAGAAAAGGGGTGTTATTCTCATCTGAATTCAGTTATCTAATTTACCGGGAAATCTAGTTAGCAGAGCCCCCTGAGACCCTCTTCTGTCTGTAGAGACAGGTGCTCTGAATTCCCTTCGGAAGGAGCCCGGGTTAAGCTTTACTCAACTGCTTCCTGGAAGGCTTACATTTAGGGATGAGATCTCAAGGTCAAGTAATCTAGTATCATTCTTGATGATCAAACAACAAAAACTTTAGGTTTCTTGTGACTACAGCAAGGATTTTCAAGTCTGCTTTGGTGCCCTAGCTACTTTATTACCCACTGCATCTTTCACCTCCTATGAGAAAAGCTGTTTTCTAAAAGTGCACATTCTTTCATGTGACAGTAAGGAGACTGCCTTACATCAGACTCCCACAATAGTACAACAAAATATAATGGTCTAGACTCTGCTTTCAGTTATATCAGCTTGGATTTTGAGTCACCAGTGAATATAATGAAATTATACAACATATGTATTATGATAATTGGCCATAATTATAGTGCTGAGAGATAATCAGATGAAGAATTACTTGAAATACAGTAGTGTAATCAATAGACAGCAAGTAGGAAAACAATTAGATAACCCTTTAGGAAAAGTTTTTTTTTTTAAAAAAAAACCTAATAGAATTTATTTAAGGGGTTTTGGATTTATGGAATCCTGGCTTAAGAATATGATCAGCATTTATTAAATGGACACTCTAGGACTCAGTAACATGACAGATTTGTATCACAACTATGCCTAGGTGGAAAGGTGGGAGAAAGATAACTTTGCAAGAAAATAATGACTTCTTCCTTGACCACTGCCTGACAATAAAAAATTCACCTAACGAAATTAATTGTAAACAAATTGAGAACACAATAGAATCTCCAACATCAGGCTTTCTTTGATAAGAACTTTGATGTACATGGGCAAGATGGACAGCATAAAGCCAGCTGAACCTCATGAGACCTTTTTACTGCTGTGCTTGGGCATGGTCATAGATAAGCCTCTGCAATTTATACTTGCAACACTGGTTCTGGTGCTCATTTTGCAGGCTAGATTTTGCTAGTGCACATAGGGATGTTCTGCTGGCTGCAAGCCCATCCTCACTGACTTCTAGCCATGATCCATTAGCCAGATAAAAGGAAACTTGAGAGAAGAGAGACAGGAAGAAGGGAAGGACATAAAAAGAAGGGGAGCTGGCCTGAATCCAGACAGCATGGTCTCAATGGCTTCTTTAGGGTGGCTTTGTGATCACTTCAGTGCCAGCCGTGAGTACTGTTGGACCTTCAGCAAGACCAAGATGCTGGCCCACAGTTTGATCTGCTTTGCTTAGCAAATGTCTCTGTTCAGCCTTTCAGTACGGTGGATGCCTATCTCCAGCTTCAGACAACTGAATGCCTTCCAAACCACCAGCATCAGAGAACAACTTCCCTCAAAGTTCCAAAATAAAAGCTACAAAAATGGGGATCAGATCACTACTAATGCTGGGCTGGTGAATGAAAGGGGTGCTATTCTTTGAGCACCATATGGCATTACATTAATTGGTACTTTTCAGGACCAATCAGGTCTGCACCAAAATCACTACATAATAGCAATATTTTCATAATATTATTCAATTAATACAGATATTTTAAACATAGTTATGTAACATACCTCCAGATACCTCAGACTATCAAACCAATACCTAGTCTATGGGCTGCAGCTTCCCACCTACAAATTTCATGAAGTACCAACACAGTGTAACAGCATTCCAGTGTCACTTCTCCAGATTAAGTAACCACCAAAATTCTTGCAGTCCTAAGAAAATCATTTTGGTCTTTAAAAAGACACTTGGTGAGAGGGCACTCGATTCATAACACAGTATTTTATTAGTTAGCAGTGCTCTATGGAGAAGAGGAGCAGTTGTTAGCAACAGCCATCTTTTCCCTACAGCTGGACCACCTCCACTGCCAGGTCAGGGCTGCATTGCCCAGGCTGCAGCTGCCTGTGTTCCCTTTGCTGTCCTCCCCTGCCATCCTCGTGTCCTTGCCCTCAGAATTTCCAGTGCCTATTCACTGCTTTAGCTAATGCACTTTCCCTTCTGTATTTCATCCTTTTTTTAAAAATTAAAAACCAACTTTTATGAGCATATCAGTTTTCTCCACTCTTTATAGCAAATAATTTATATTGCTAAAATAGCTGTTAGAAAAATCTTTTTAAAATTAAACATTCTGTGAATAACAAAGTTAATTTTAAGACATTAATGTAGACTCAGATCTCATATTGGAAGACAGCCTTTTAGTTAGTGCAGCAGAGCAAAGGAAACCTAGGAGTTCCCCCATATATGAAAGATGCTACAATTATGTTTCTAAATATCATTTGGTCTGTTTCCCAGAGCTACAATATTCATTTTTTCTCCTCTTACTTCCTAGTTTTCTTTATATGCTAGAGATCTTGCTGAAGGCGAGAAGCGTAAGTTACAAATAATATTTTCGGATGTTAAAACAAATAGCTTGAGTAGGTAGGTAAACAATTTTGCAGCACATTTTCAATTCTTTGTATTTGTTTTCTTTGTCCCCATACAATTCAGAGGCTCGATTAATCTTAAAGTATGCTGATTTTTTATTTCCTAAAAAACCTTGTGTAATTCATTTACAAAGACATAAACCTCAAATGTAAATAAATTGGTCACTATAACAACTTGCAATAGATGAAATTAACATCTGAAAATTAAAAAGACTGAACTTAGACTAAGTTCCTCAAGTTCTATATATCACAAAGTGATGCAACATAGTTTGTCATAATCTGTACAATAGTAAATACCAAGGGAATGGAAACATGACTCTCATTTTACTCCATGCGACGAGACTTAACTTCTTAGTGTGGTAATTTTGGTTGTTTCAAGAATTTGGGTGGTAATAAGGTTCTTGTGAGTTAACTAGCTAGAACTAGTCTCCAGATACATGCAGCAAAGGAGTTATTTGTCAGGAGATGAGTCCCATGAGATGCTGAACATTCTGGATCCAATTTAACAGAGTATTTAAGCACGTATTATTTCACTTTAAGCATAGGAGCAAATCCTTTATTTAAGCTATGGTTCTCGGTGCCTTGAAGAACTAAATTCTCTTTTCCTAGATTTGCAAGCAATATAACCAGTGAACAAAATAACTTGAACAGACAGATGATGCAAGTCAAGCCATAAAGAATGAACAGCAACAATAAAGACTACTTTTTCCAGCAAGCCTGTTTCCTTTTAGCTTGCAACCTCTCTGCTTTGCAACTGTCATCTTATATCCATGTTTTCCCTATCACAGCTAATTAATTCCTAAAAATACAGTACACAGCAATATTAATTTCCTGAACAGCTCTCCTCCTTGAATGACGCAGATGTTCTTCAGTTCCATACTGGCTGTCAGCTTCAATTATTCTGGAGCCAGCCAAATGCTCACTACAATCACAGTTGTCATGCTAGTTGACTTGGCAAGAGCAGGCTTGGTCTGTGAGAAGACATACATATCCCTGCACTCTCCCCACTTTCCTAAGGATCCAAAACAAATTCTCCTGTAAAAAAATGTTTAAACCAAAACTTGAAGAATTGTCGCAGAGCCAGTTGTTTTTCTTGAGCATAGTTTTAGGGTAAAGAGTGACCTTAGCACTTCTTTGTTTTGAAGATTTCAATATATTGAGGTCCTAATGAAACAAATCGGTTTAACTGCTACCCCTCATCAGAAGAGCCTTAGGAAGCAGGATTTACTAGCCTTGGGACAACAACATATGCAAATAGCATCTGAACTGAAGCACGTTTTAATTCTGGTGGCTGAGATTAAATTGACGCATCACCACCTACCTGTACCATTCCCAAGTAGGATACCTCGAGTAAACTTGAAGAAGGCAACTCAGATATTTATAGTGCTGCATTCAGTTTTTCAGATCAGTAAGACAATTTCTCTTTTTCAGAACTGTTAGTGTCTATTCTGTTCTTGTTCTCTGAATTGTAATGAGCAATTACAAAAAAAAAAGAAAGAAATACCCACACCAAAATGAAAGTTTAATTTCTCAAGCACAGAAATATCTGGCACCTGACTGATACCCTGGAGTTTGGAGTGCTTCAGTCCCGCTGTGAATACAACATCTATTTGATGCCCAACAGAGGAAAGAAGAGTACAGTATTCACTGGCATATTTTAGTCTTTTCATAACCTAATGAATATACTTAAGCCTGCTAAAGGTGTTTTGGTTTTTTTCCCCCTCATAAAATGCTTTCTAGAATACATGATGGGTATTTATGCTTTTGCGTCCCAGTTGTTGAATGCTGTCCTGTGACTTTGGTTAAAAAATTAAGAGATAGTCTCCGATAATGTGTATTTAAAGAGTAAATGAATTAGATATTTTCTCAAAAAGACACATTCCAGCAATAGTTTTTTTCATTGCATCCAGCCCATACAAGCACAAGTTTGTTCAGTTAGCTTCTGGCTATGATCCAGTCAGATGGTTAGATGCTTGGATGAACTCAGAGAAATGTTTTTACAGGTTGAAGAATTTGTGCTTAATCAGTTTGTGAAAAAATACTCTATTTTGATTCTTGGCTACAGTACTTATCTTAAATTGCTTAGTCACGTGAAAGTATAATTTCACTAGCTAGCAGATAACGCTTTGAAATTTCATTTGCAATGTGCTTTAGCTCACCAGCTTTGACCGTTATGTAAGGTCGTCTATACAGCTGTTTAAATAAAAAATACACCATGATAACTCACAGTATTCTCCAGTCATGCAGAAGCGTGAGTGAACAGCTTATTGATTGTAGTGTCTGACATGATGTGCTTGTAATTAGGAAATCAATAACCTGGATTCTTCCTCTCTTCTCCACCACCCACCGTTCCCCCAAATTCCAAAAATATCTCTGCATTCAAACAGTGATGATGTTTGTTTCCCATCCCAATTTCTCTAATACTTAAATAATTTCACACATTCTACTTTGGTCCCAAGGTCTGAATGGTGGTTGTGGATGGAATTTATTAAATAGTATAGAAATAATGTTCAAAAGCAACCTTAAAAAAAAGCAGAATTTGGCTGATATTAAAATCATAAATGACATGAGCAGAAAATACTCAGCTGACAACAGTGGTCAAAGTATTGACGCCTCATCATTTCAGCCAGTTGACAAGATAGCTACAGAGCCTGGTCTCCTCCCATCTTGCCTAATCCCTTCCTACTACATTACCGCATGGCAGGAAAGTCTTACTCCTTTGCAAGGTACTATTTTTGAACTTTAACACTATTATACCTAATTGACATTTCCCAGTCAGCTTCTTGCTAGGTACTACTGGTCTCTTTCAGTAGGTTTACAGAACGTTGTGGGGCTTGAAAACATTTGAGGTTATTGGTGAGGAGTGAAACAGGGCATGCAGACAAACTAATGGAAGAAATCAAATATTTAAATAACACATGTAAAAGACTTCAGGCATCTTATATGGCATCTCAGAAAAGAGTCAATTACGGTGCACAGAAAGAATCTAATAATAACCAAAGTAGGCCAAATGCAAACACTGTCATCCTTGCAAAAATTTGAAAGAAGCTATATAAATAGCAGTGAAGGAAGACAAATATGCACACTCCAAGCATGCATACCCCAGAGTACCCTTACTGAATCATGTTATGAGACCATGATCTACCAAGCTCAGGGAATTCTGAATTCAGATACAGCTACATTTCACCTGAAAAGCCTGCCAAACCCAAGCTACTTTGCACTCCAAAACTGCCACAAATAAACTCAGAAAAAATCACGGCAAGTACTTATGTACTGATGCGGTTCTTAACACCGGCTAAAAAAAAGGAACACTGCACAATGTTGCATCATTTCCACTAGGCTTAAAATGTAGAGGCAGCAGCTAAAAGCAGTGGGAACAGTAATCAGAACACAATAATGCTGCAGGAAGCACAAAACAAGAATCTGAATTTCAGCAAGTATTTAAAAATACACAATTTTCTTCCTCGCAGCTTCAGGTACTGAGGGTTTTGCATGCATATAAAGGTACTGACAAAATAGCAGTGTATTCCAAGACAAAACACAAGCAGAAGAACCCTCAGTGAGACACATTGGGAGTTATTCAGTGAATGGTGAAAAACAGGGTTGACAAAAGGAATTTTTTATTAGTGTAAGCTTTTTAAAAATAAAGATACATTTTTAAAACCAGCATTCTCAGAAAGAGTCTAGTTCTAGTACAACAGGTGTAAAAGTTCATCCTTTATTTAAAGTACTGTTCACTAGCCTATAGTCTTTTAAGCACTGTATAAATTTCTGCTTCGTTGTAAAAGGATATAAATTTAGTTTCCTGAAAGAGGTCAACATATTAAACTTCAGGCAATGCATTTGTACCATTCCAGGCTTTTGTGTTGAAAAATTGGTGACTCTGGAAATTGTTTCCATGGACTCAGTTGTTTTCAGTGTAAGACTTCCCAAAAATCTATCTTTTGAGATAAAAGTTTGTTTACACCTTAACTGGCTTTCACTGTTGTGTTCTCACTTTCAGACTGCAGTACCTGCGCTGGGTTTTGGAGGGCTCTGGCACATGCCCAGGCAGTGATGCTCTCCCTGTCTCTCTGGGGGACATTCCAGGGCTTAAGCTCACAGTTTCCCAGAACCCGAAGCTTTATGCGCTGATTTGTAATTTAGCATGTAGGACACACACACTGCCCTTTGCAAAGGTTTCCATGTTTTTTCTCAGAAGAGAACTTAAATATTATTGTGAAGTCAGCATGGTAAATTGGATCAATTCAGTGATATAATTTACGACATGATACTACTGACAGCATTTTTGAAGCACAGCTAAACAGAAAACTTGGGAGTGGAAATGAGGTACCATTTCGAAAGCAGGAAAGGGGTGTGAGAATTTGAAGTGGGGAAAAAACATCCAGTCATAGCTGCTCTGCTCGAAACCCAGACAAAACCAGGAAAATATTTCCCCTGTTTCCTCCTCACTCTGCACTGATCTTCAGAGTCTGTAGAGTGATACAGAACACTTTTCTTCCAATGCCTGTTTTCTTACTAAGGAGTCTCTTGGCCCAGATTTATTTCCTCTGATCTTCACATTAACAATACTGTGGCTAACCTTGATAATCCTGTTGCAAAGTATCCCATCCCTTCTCTTCCCCACATTTTCATATAGTTAAGAGAATTAACTTGGCCTATCAGAATTCATTAGCATTTAAAAATAAAAATACATTTGTTCTCTTCTTTTATGGGTTTATCAGTTACTCTTAGTTGTGAAGTAGTACAAACGTTCAGCTCCCTCTGCTTCTAGCTCTCAAAGCTTTTCCACAACGATTGAAAATACAAAGTTTAATTATCCTAGATTGGAAAATATAGCTCTACACCACGGCCTAACGGCAAACTGAGGTATTGAATGCTACAGCAATCTGATTAAATTGTAGTGTAGAGGACTCACACCATGCTATATTCTAATCCCAGGACTAGGCTTGCTTTTTTTCTTTTTTAAAATAAACTTTGATAATACTCGATTTGTCACTTCTGTACGGTAAGCTAAATCTTACAATAGTCAAAATAAGTCCCAATCTGAATGCTGTGAAGATTTCAAAGTACAGCATTTCACAGTCCTTTCCTCCCGTCCACCACCTTCTCACACTTACATTTGACTGATGCTTTCTGATATGTGGAAACATTCTCTTTCAAACACATTTCTCATCTTTCAGTGAAAACCTTGCCTAGGCCAGATGCCTTGGTCTAGTTTTGCATTTATTTAATTGGTTGCTGCTTAATGTGAAATAGTTAACACATGACGACAAATGCAGATCTACCCCTTTGCAATAATTTCTTTCAAGACACAAATGCTTGTGCCTCATTCTGGCTTGCCTTAGAACAAGCAGAGACTAGAAACAACTATTTGTTTCCTAGAATAAATTTTTAGGGAAGGTGTGAATTCACACTGCCGTTAATTAGGTCAAGCTAATTGGCAATTGACTCCATGTAAAAAGGAAACAAATGTTAAGTCTAAGCAAATCCTGGTCTGTGTCTGCTTAAGAAACAGAGTTACCTTCTCTAAGTGCATCTCATCAGGTAGAAAGAGAATGAAACCTCGCTTAGAGAACTAAACTGGGACAGAACAAAAAGGCATATCAGAAGCACCCGTTGCTGTATTTCTCCTCCTGAGGGTCTATATGGCTGGTTTTCCACTGTTTTAACACATTTTGTAACGAAGGAGGGCTGGTACTTGAGGCCCTATGAAAGAAGTTCTGAAGCAGTGGTTTTAGAATCATAGAATGCTTTGGGTTGGAAGGGACCTTTAGAGGTCATCTAGTCCAACCTCCCTGCAGTGAGCAGGGACACCTGCAGCTAGACCAGGTTACTTAGAGCCCCGTCCAACCTGGCCTTGAATGCTTCCAGGGATGGGGCCTCCACTGCCTCTCTGGGCAACCTGTGCCAGTGTTTCACCACCCTTATCCTAAAAAATTGCTTCCTTGTATGTAGTCTAAGTCTTTTAAGGAAGAAAGCATCAGCGAAGCTGAGATAAATGAGAATTTCCCTCAGCAGTAAGGCCAACTTAAGCCTTCCCTGTGCCCTTGTAACCCCATGCTCCTCTTCTCTGTGGTGCTTATACCACAACTGGTGTGGCTGCATGGTAACTGAAATCAGGGCGGTGATTCCATTTAGGAAAATTGCTTGAAAACAGCAGTAACCCCTACAGGTACTATTATAAAGGAAAGACGTAGATGGGGAGAGTAGAATACATTACAAATTATCATTTCTCCCTAAAGATAGGTCTTGGAAAGCCTTACCGTGAGGGAGGCTTCAGTCTGTGCTGTGGCTCTGCAGACCCGCAGGCAGGACCCACATCGGGGAGCTGGCGAGGGGCCCCGGCACGCAGCCATATGAAGTGCAGCAGCAGCAGTGGTCAGCGAGCTGTCCAGGAGCTGCGAGGAGGAGCAAGCTGTGCTTCAGCATCCCCCGTTTATGCCTTTTCCAGCTCAACTGCAATGACAGAGCATTGAGCCGTCTGTCAAAAGAAAGAGGGATTTTTTTTTTCCTGGTTGCGTAAGGAAGCAGTCAGACCTTGCTGTTCTTGTCATCTGTCTCCAGCTCAGCTAAGATGTACAAGTCAGGAACTGACATCTTTCTTATCAGTTTTCCAATCATTTTTTATAGGTGCTGTAAACTACATTGAAGCTATCCCTTCTCAGTTCACTGCAGAGGGCTGTGAGTCTGCAGCAGAACTCAGTCCATCTTATGTAGCAAATTTCAAATATTTGCCACATAAAATTATTAGCTGATAATATTTATTTAATGTCTTTATGGAGCAACAGTAGATTATACCATCCTACTACATAATTATTAACAGTCCAGAGGATCCTTTAGTCGTTAATGACATGGAATATTTGGATACTACAGCAGTGTTGCTTGAATGACTCTTTCTTTAAAAGCTGTATTATATCAGAGATTTGTTTCAATTTACATTACCACTGATGGTCTCTCTTCAGCCTTTAGACAGAATTCCAATTAATGTCAAAGAGGAGTAATCACACATGAAATGAATGGAGAATATATCCCTTAAAATTTAATATGTACACGAGATATTCTTATTAACTATGGTCTTACTTAATTTTTATTCTAGAATATTAACTATAATTTTCAGAATAAGGAGTTTCTGAGGTCCCTCCCCAAAGAAAATGAAATGATGCTGTTCATGCTAGTGTAGCCTTGCTGAGCTCAGAAATGTTACTGGAGGCTGTAGAGAAAATGATGCACCGAATTCCCCAAACAACTGTAAAAAACTCTCAAAGCATCTCATGCTAAACCCACACATGAGATTAAACCTCTGAATTAAGATTAGTTGCCATGAAAGCTGATAGGATATAATCTAAACCAACAAAACTCTACACCTAGATAATGAACTAGTTAATCGGAAATTGAGGTGGAGGATTCACTGTGAAGAAGCAGAAGGCCCGAGCAGAATAAAAGCAAAAATATTGAGTAGAAATCTTCATAAAAGGTAAAATTTTTTTACTGTATTGGGATGAGCAGGAAAAAAGAGACAACAGCATAAGTAATATATGAAAATATGATAGCAATAACGCTGCCAAGGAGTAAAACATGGTGTAATTTGACATGACAAAAAACCCCCAAAATGATGCATTGCACTCGAAAATGCACTGCTTCACTGGAGCATAACTGAACTAAGGCTAAGTTTAAGGTTAAAGCCCTCCAAAGTTTCACTTTCATATTGCTACTTATTGCACCAGCTTTACTGCGTTACCCTCTGTTGAAGGCTTGGGCACTTTTCTTACAGACACAGTGAAGGACTACGTGCAAAAACCTCAGCACTGAGGAATGCAGCACCCAAGGCCGTGCTCTCAACACCTGCTCTCAGCAGTGCGAGCTGAATCAAAGCCTCAGTAAGCCAATGCAAGTACAGAAGTGGCTGGGAACAAATTGGTACGGGAGCGGATAGTATTGAAAGACAAAAATCTGTCAAGGATCATTGATTTATACCAGGGAGAAACAAAAGCAAACCAGAAAACCTGCCACAGCCCTTGCCTGGCTTGTTCTCTTATCTGCATTTGGCCTTCAAACGAAATTTTTGCACCCCTCGAGTACTTCTAGTACAGAATCAGTGATAGTGCGATGAAGTGCAGCATCCAAGAGTTATTTTTAAGTGCTTTCTTGAACTCATCTAAATCTAGTATGCTCTACTTGAGCATTTCGTTTTTTCTATGTGGTTTCCAAGTTAAAATGTTGTAAAAGCATAGGCAGTAGCCTACGTAGGCTGCATAAGTAGGGAGAAATTCAGTTTGGAGAAGACTGTGCTGCTTTCTAGAAACACTGAGTCCTTGTAAAGGTAACAAACCTTACTAGTGTTGTTTTAGAGGCTTCAGCTTTTCAGTGAGCAGACTGGAGTGTTTAGTGAAATTCAGTCCTTGTAGGAAGGACTCACTGGCCACTTCAGTTTTGTTAGATTCCACATCAGCAAGCAGTGACTCATTCAAGGACTATTGTAGCTAGGAAAAAAAAAAAAAGAAAAAGAAGGGTGTCAGCTAAAGTTGAAAGAGATGCATTAGGCTTGGTGTATGAACAGTCAGTATTTCACGACTATAGGTGTAACTTTAAAGTAAAAAACCCCACAGAAAAGGACTTGGGAAAAGAAGGATCAGGGAAACAATGCAGAAGCATGAAGTGATTCCTGTGTAGCAGACCTGGCCCTACTGAATACCAGAAATGTATGATTTCTAGAGTACATGCTCCGACTCCATCACATGGTCAGTCTGATATGAACAAGCAGTAGACCTGTATGTGTCATAAAGAGAGCTTCGTGTCATTATCTACACCCACGGGAAAAATCTGAAGATGTATAGTGCAAGTGGGATATTGGCACACATGGGAACAGCAGCCATTAGCAACCGAGGAAAAAGAAAGCTTCAGCATATCCCCATCTGTAAATTTGAACTCTAAAAGGGAGCTTTCAGTAACGGCAGGAATACTCTTGAAAGTTACACAAATTGTGCTTCTCAAAATGAGGAGAAAGAAAGTATTGGCAGGGGTTCCCAAATGCATTGTGGGCTGATCAAATTAAATAGAAGAGCAGACACGGAAGAAATGACACAGAAGAAATGGATACTAAAGTAGGGAATTTGTCAGAAGTATAAGGATTTCCAGAGAAAAGTGCCAATCATACCATCTCAACTAGTCACAAGTGACATTGGCCAGAGTGAAAATGGACAGCTTTTGGTTGAGGAAATTGTGCGCATATGACTTAGAGTGGACTGTGTCACCAGCCTTCCAGCAGGCATTGTGCCACCAGCTCAGGAACAGCAAATTCCTGCAGCGTGCTTGCATTAGTGACTTTCATCCTGAGACCTCTAGCCAGCTTCCTTCTAGTTAGTGAGTTAAATGAATAAATGGACAGTGTATAGGAAAGAATTTATATTAAAATGGAAGGGTGCAAACCAAGTTTCCACACAAGAGCCGTGAGTTGCACCATGCAGCAACTGTGATGGGCACGGCAAGCCCCCATCCAGCTGACAGCTACAGTAGGAGGGAGAATGGTTAGGGAGACAGATAGGGAGCAAGAGACCATGGAAGAAGAGACTGCCATAATATCACAAATGAAAACAATCCCAAATGTAGTATGTTGACAGTGAAAATCTGGCCACAGGAGCTGAAGCAGTCAAAACTCAGTAATCATCTGCTACATACTCTGGTCACGTATGAAGGCAAAAGTAACATGAAAAACACAGACATCCTCTCAAAATATCCCAGAAAACAAATGCACACACAGAGAAGATAACCTGCAAACTCATTATGCTATTGGCTGAAACTAAATCACCTCACTCTTAATGCCTTCTACACTTGCCTACAAAACAGCACATTGGGAAAAGTTGAAGACTCCGCCCAGTTCTCGTTGGGCCATGGTAAACTTGTGTTCGAAGTAGCATGAGTGGTTCAGTCAGTTATCACGTCTGTTCAAGTTTCAGCTTAATGGAGTTTCATTTTAGGCCTAGTTAGACACAGATCTGAAGAAGGGAAATTATGCAGCAGAACAAGTGCTGGCAGTCCACACTGCCTGTCAGCTCGGCACATGGGCAGTGAGAATATCCTTTGATGCCCTGAGTGCTGGTAAGGATGTCTGGAAGTTTGTTGCTTACTTTTGTGTGTAGTTTTTGTTCTTTAAAGGTTTACTTTGAAATAGTCTTGCTCAGCTAGAGTGTATTCAATGGCCACATCTACGTGAAACACTTGCTAGCTGTTGGCAGAATACTGATACATTACGTATCCTTGTAAAACCTGTCAAAAAAAGATGCAAAGAGAGGAGACTAAAGCGTTTGCTTGGCTGGAGAGCATTGAGTAACGGTACTACATGCTTTGAAAGTCAGTGGCTGCACAGTCCTCACTGCCTCACGTGAGTGCAACTTTAGTGGCAGAGATTCATTGTTTGACATGGCTATAAGAATGCTTAATTTCTATTTAAGGCATAGGAACAGAAACCCATGTAGCATACTGAGAGCAAAATGCGCCTACTGGAGAAGCCAGTCCTGGACCACAGGCGTAGCGCACTGGTGAAATACACCTCTTGTAACTGAATCTTGCTTAACTATGCAGTGGGTTTAAAGGATGTGGGCTCAGTTCTCTGCTGGCTGGGTGTGAGCATCATCCGCTGAGATCCATTCCATTACATGCATCTTGCAGAGCAAGAGTTGGTCTGTTTGTATGTGATTTGAGAACACTTGCAAAAAACACTAACAGCCTACGAGAGCTCTCAGTTATCCTCTGAAGACTAGGCTGTCTGCCAAGAGAACAGCACATTAGACAGACACATCAATAATTCCCATCATCTATCCATCAAAAAAGAGATTCCAGTTACCTTAAAATGCATCATATGTGGATTTTACCATGCTGAAAAGGGCAACACTTGTAGGTCTCTGAACTATCATAATATAACAGGATTGGTTCCCCTTAGTGCTGCTCAGACGGAGCTACTGCCTAAAGGAATTTATATTAATTCAGCAAATTCCATCCCTTCCTTGACAGGAGTGGGCTATTTAGCCATAAATTGGCTAAACTCTATGGCTATAACTGATCAAATGAGGTGTGCCCGTACATAATGTTTAACCAGAAAATTTAACTAAAGAAATAAAATTTGAACATCAGCCAATAAAAGCGGATGGAGAAGTGGCAGCAATGGTCTGAGCAGCAAAGCTATTCCCAGTACTGCGTGCAGGACAAGCCTCTCAGAATGTAAAATTAGCTGAGTCGAATTCCAAGCTGGTGATTTAAATATACCTTTTAGAAGGTTAAATTTAAACTGAGTGCTCTTGAACATGCTATTTGAATGTCATTTGCTCTTTTGCCGCTGAGTATTTCAAAGGTCTTACACAGCCATCTCAACAGAGAAACAGGCCAGCTACGTTCCCTGTCGCGTTTTACCTCTTACTGGGTCATTTTGGCTCACACCATGTTTTCAGCTGACACTGCCTGTGCTCCTGTCTCTGAGGAAAGGCAAACAATTCTTGCCACATCTGAAAAACATTTTGATTGATACACACACAAAAAAAGCATTTCAATTTGATGTGCTATTGTTTGACTAGGATTAGAATTAAAAGCTGAAAAAGAAAAAAGAACCTCCCCTCCAACCCTTCCTATGAAACTTCTAAGCATTTTTACATCTAAATACGGACTTAGATCATCTGGAAATTGGCAACGTGTAAGGAGGATAAATAGCTTAAGAGTGAAGATATGTCTGGACATACATTGCTGTAAATAAAGTCTGATTAAAGAGTTGCTAGGTAGCCCATCTGACTGTAACTCAGTTATTGAACTTGAACCAGATGCAGATATTGCTAGGTCAAGCCCGAGTCTTGGCAAAAGAAACAAAGACTGATCTAGGTTTCTGAATATCCTGGTTTACATCTGGGGTGACCAGTTTTGCTGTCAGTGGTTGTTTGCCGTAGTACTGACATGTTAATGGGAGGAAGTTGCTCATCTGTGCGTGCATGGATCAGTTTGGGCCTGGGCAGTACCGACCTGTGGATGAGACACCCCTGTAGCACCTCCAGCCCCGCCAGAAGCTGGGATCATCGAGCTGTCAGAGATACCGTGTGTATTCAGCATATTCTGTGCTATGTACAGTCGTCATAACTTGAAAATTCCCAGTAGTTTGGTATAAATGCAAGTGATTAATAAAACAGACGTGAAATGCCCTTATGGGAATAGAGATTAGGGAAAAGAGAAGTTGGGAAGGGGGATGAAGGCCTCGGAACTTGGGCAAGTAAGGATGGGCAGGACAGAATAATTAGATGAGTCAGTACCAGGGGTTTGCATCCCCCGCTCTGGTCCTGCCTTGTGAAAGCTGGAGTCTGGGAGGATTGCACCTCTCTGAACGGGGAGCAGAGAGCAGATGTTCCTACCCCAAGCAGCTACTCCTCTTCCTTCAGCCACCACCTGCTTTCCCAAGCTACATGCTATGCAGGTCATCACGCCCTCTTTACTTGTCTTTAGAGAACACACAGCCTTGATAAGTAACTCGCCTGTAGGGCAGGAGAGCACACAGGCACTGTAACACTGTCTGTAGCCAACAAATGCCTTTGTCTGCCCTGCAGCTTCTCCTCCTCCCACTGGGCTCTCTCCTTCCCAAGCTTTTGAGGGCTGTCCTTAAATACTCCTCTGGCAGGCCACTGGCTCTACCTTCTTCCGCCTGAGATTCCTAGTGAGATTGGGCAATCAGCATTTGTCCCTCAGGCTAATTATCTACTCAGATCTCCTGGCCAAGACCCTAAATCCCTGCACAATACTTCAGTAATGAAGGTTGCAACCTCTTGTGGAACAACAGCAAAAGGGTAGACACAGAGCAAGTCATAGCTACAGTAAGGAGAATTTCTGAAAGCTTGGGCATCACACCCACTATAAGGTGCTGGGTTTTAATGCCCCATTGGAAGGAATGCAGTTACTAGAGCCAGCAGCACAGCTAGTGTTTTCTCTCTGGGATATTATGACTCATTAAATGTTACTAAAGACGTATTTGTCCTTGCAAGGTTTAAAAGCAAACCTTTTCAAAAACTGGTATGTGAGGCTTAGTGCGGTAATGAGTAATGTGAGAGAGACAAATATTAGATTCCAAACGCTGTAGTATGATTGAAATTTTGCTTTACCTAGAGGATAAGCTAAAATATCGTAACTTGTTTTGAAACAGTGTAAGCACAGTAGATTTCCGAATTTTATCAGTGCTGTTTGAGATTTGTTTGAAGCTTGCATGCAGCAGAGGATCATTTCCTAATATGACATTCTCTTTGCATGGTTCAGATGGTTACCATAAGCAAAATGAAATAGGATTTCAAAATAAACTGCTTCTTCCTTGACTTCACCCTGGCAAAGTCCAACACAGGGACATAGGTGGATGATTTTCTATTTAATCAACGGCCAAAACTTCGCTTGCTGGCTTTTCCAGGAGGCCATGATGTCCTCTACAGCTTGTGAGACTGACAGTGGTACTAGAGCAGGCAATAGTTGCCTGTCAAGGCAACAAGAGGTTCAGTCATCAAGATAAGAAAAAGCCTGAGGAAGCAGAGAAGTTGTCCTGGGTTTGGCCAGGACAGGGTTAATTTTCACCGGACTCCAGGAAGGGGCACAGCTGGGGGGTGGGAGCTGACCCCACCTGGCCAAACAGAGCCCGGTATTCCATACCATGTGCCGTCATGCTGGGTTCCGGTGGGGGGGGCGGTGCGGCGGGAACTTTCTCGCGGTTTGGGAGCGCGCGGTGCCGGTCCTGTCCGGGAGAGTGGCTGTCTGGGTCTTGCGGTTCGTTGTTGTGTTTTCTCCTTATTTGTATCGTTGTTGTTGCTGTTCCCTCTGTTTGCTGTTCTGTTAAACTGCCCTTATCCCGACCCACCAGTTTCTGCCTCTTTCTTTTCATTCTCCTCCGCAC
>Ga0065711_1028930_pt1 | contig 38483 bp, 19 predicted proteins | sample Hoacrofraction12_FD_59098 | JGI IMG/M metagenome (GOLD analysis project Ga0065711, IMG submission 59098) | Hoatzin crop microbial communities from Cojedes, Venezuela - Epithelial fraction 12 v2 (version 2) | ecosystem: Host-associated > Birds > Digestive system > Esophagus > Crop | place...
GTAACTGTGTCTCTTCGGTGCACACGTTTGGAGGAGAGATCCCCCGTGTGCCCGGCGCCGCAATAAAGAATACCTGCTTAATAGTCTGCCGACTATTGAGTCTTCAATTCCGGCTTTTCACGGCATCAAACTAATGTTCTGAGAATTTCAGACCAAGAAGAACCACAAGAGACAAAAGACATCAAAAGTCAATGAACTCAAAATATCTACAAGCATATTCAAAATAACAAATGTCCTACTGAATCAGATCAACAGTCCATCTAGCCCAGCATGTTTGTTATGGTCAGGCTATTTACAGAGGGCATGCAAGCCCAGACATTTCCTACAGTTCCTTCTTCCAATACTTGTCCAGCATCCAGAACTGTTTATGATAGATGTTAAAGATATTATCCCTACCTAGCATCCATTTAAGGATATACTGTTCATGAATCTGCCAAATCTTTTTAAACTTTTCAATTAAAAAACAAAACAAAAAGTAAAAACACAGAAATTTGTCTGGATTATAATTCTTAGTAGCTCAATAAATCAAGAGGAAAAGCACTGGCATGAAAAGGTACAAAATCCTAAAGGATGAAAAGAGATCTGGAAGAGAGCAACTCTATATCATCAAGGATCAGCCCATTACAGAGAAGCAACAGAAGCCAACCCTTCCACACCATTGGGAACAGAGGGAGTACTAGTGCTTAGTTTGGTGGTTTATCAGTCCTAGCTCTCTATTGTGCCTATCAATCTATCAATCAATAAACAATTTTTTCCCACTACTCAGTTTTACACATACCACTTTCAGAGTCTCGTTATGCACAAAAAAAGTTGCCCACACAAAAGTGAGCTGGAAAGACAGGGTTGCAACTAACGTGCTCATCTTTTTTTTTCTTTTTTTTTCTTTTTTTTTAAAGTTTGAGTGTAATGGCACTATGCATGCAATCTCACTGGTAAAAATACAACAGGGCGTGCATACACATTGAGACCAACACTGGAACTGGGTTACAAAAATGCTTACATTGTATAATCATCTGCAGTCAGGTAAATATTTCTTAAATGCTTACATTCTAATAAGTAGAACTTCAGAAGTTCTCCTCGTACCTCCATAGGTTAGGAAGTAACCAGAGTGTGAAATCAGATTATACAGGTTGATACCACCTTTGAAAAACTGTCAATAAGGGCAATTCTCTATTAAGCAATGGGCATGACCACTTCCATAGGAGTAGGCAGTTGTTGGCACCTTGTAAGGAGAGCTTCATCCAGGCAAGAAATAATGGGCAATTACCTTGGCTGGGGTACTTACTGAAATAATTCTAACATAATCCCTTTAACCTTCTCTTCTGCTAGGACTGGTTTTGTTGTTTCAAAGCACAGCCTTTGTTCCTTTCAGTTCTAATTTCAATGAGATTTTTGAAAACTAATGACTTTCTAAGATTACAAAGCTGCACTGAGAGTTAACAGGAAGATACGTACACATTATCCTCACCTCTGATATTTTCATTTGATGATCATCCAATGACAGGTTTTTTTTACTTCATAACTTCACAATTATCTGTACCATATGTACCCAAACAGTATAATACTTAAGATCATCATTATCACATATCTTAATATGTTATTAACATCCAGTTGTGAAAAAGGATATCTCAAATATGAAGCATTAAAAAATATTTTAGGTTTGCGGGTTTTTTTTCGTTGGGTTTTTCTGGCAAGTTTTGTTTGTTTTTTCTTGTTTTGTTGTGGGTTTGGTTTGGGTTCTTTTAAACAAAGTGAATACTTCAGGACAAAAGCTTTATAGAGCTTCTATCTGATTCTATATTTTAGACACGACCCAGTCTTTACAGAACCATAAAATTGCCCAAGAAACACAAATAATGTAATTAATTCTTGATAATATGCAGTATATGCAATAAAGCAAGAAATAAGGTAGGCTCTTTCCATCTGCTGCTTAATGGAGGAATCACTAAGGGACAAATTCACAACCACCCAGAGGGCTTCATACAACTACAGCTTAGGTCACCGCTGAAGTGCAACACCTCCTGGCTTTTTATATTGCACATAACATCCTTGGTGAGCTGAGGTCGGCAACAAGAGCTTATTCTTACAGCTCAGGCCACTGACATGTCCACTCTGTACTCGCACAGACAGGTGGGTTTTTTTTTTATTTTTATCTGTAATGATTCTTACTGTTAATACTCACTGGCTCTTTACATATGGAAACTAAAAACAAAAGTGAAACCAATTTCTCAACCATATAATTCTTTGGAAATATACTACACATATAATGATATAAGTGAAGTTGGTAAACCTCAAGAGTGAGATGGCTAATACAAAATGCAATCTCAAAGGGCCAACACCTATTAACTGCATCATTTTATTGAACAGTGAATATTCGGAAAGGTTCTATGTCTGCAAAGTAGACTAAAATTCAAGCTTCCTTACTGCTACAGCTATATAGTTATTTCAGCAATTCACTGGTTCTCTAAATCTTTGGCTAATACTTTAATCTATCCGCCTTTTTTTCACATTACAAAAAAAAAATCTTCATTATATTGCTGGTTCACAACCCTTATCTTTGACATTTTCACAAGCATACCAATATACAGGTGCTTCCTGAAATCCATCACAAGAGTTGCAAATAGATGGTATCAGTTGTACTGTGAATTTTTTTCTGGTCAACACGTACATCAGTTGCAAGGAGACAGGTAAGAACTGAACGGAGACAGCATTTCATGCTCCTACTGAGGTTTGAAGAAATCGCAGGATGACTTTCAGGTTATTTTTTCTGCAGATACACTAATGCTTTAACTTTGCAGTGCCTTCCCCTCCACTCCTTGATAGAAAGGTGTTAACGACTGCTTTACACAAAATTCAGAAACAAAACCTTTGCTGCTTGCAGCAAGAGCTGCTCCCCATTCTCGCAGGACAACTTCCTATACTACAGGTCACCTACAACAATCAGACCTTTTCTAAAATTCAGCAGATAAAAATGTAGTTGTAATTACAGTCACTTTGTCTTTCTAGAGATCACTGTGCTGCAGAATCCTACCACTGAGCAGTCTCAAACTTGGGAATTATTATAAACCAAATCCCATGTTTGCAGATCAGAAAAAATGTGCATCCATGTGTTGTGACTTTCCCTTTTCCAGGGTCTGGGGTTGTTTGGGGGTTTTGTTGGGGTTTTTTAACTTTAGCATACTGTGCACCATAAGCATTTTTATTCTTTGTTTGAGCCCTGGCTTAACTGGCTTTTGAACTCAACAATAGCTTTTTAGCCTTGAGTCAGGCCCGTAACTTACCATTAACTGAAAGTCAATCACACAAATTATCCTTTCTGAAAATTTCAATTATATTCTAAGGTATAAATAACGTACTTACGGGCTCATCTGCTGATTATAGTCTTTTTTTTTTAAAAAAAGTAAAATTCTAATGCTTCCTGAAACTTCCTTAAAGCAGCCAAAACATGAATACAAGCTTGCAAGCCAAGGCAGTGAAAACTACAAAATCTTAAATTATTTTGATTCCTTGACTACTTATTTTTAACTTACCAGGATCTCCTTACTGTTATTTACCATACCAGCTAATCAGTATTTAAACAGGTTTTTGGTTTTTTGTTGGGTTTTTTTTAAATCAAGGCACTGGTAATAAGTGATAGAAAGAAAAATAGGCAGACAGTGAACATCATTCTGGGGTTTTCCCTAATATTTCCATTTAGAAAATGAACTTCTGTCCTTCCAGATCATCTTCATTAAGACAACAAATATTAGAGCTTGCTTCAGGGAAAAATGAGAATCACAGTCCATCTTCTATTTTTTTAAAAAGCATATGTCTACTCCAGTATAATATGCCCTTTAATTACAGCAGGGATCTTGACCGCAAGATATTTTAGTAAAAGGCTGCTATAACCTCGCACCCCTTTATATTAACCTTTACAGTAGGCAGTTTCAGCACTGTAGACCAGCGGCTCTTACAACATTTAGGATGTTAAGCATGTGTCACAAGATACAGTTGTGTCTCAGAACAGCCAGAAAAGCCACCACCTGCACACTCCTACCAAGTGCTAGAAACTTTAAGATAATGAGAATTTTGTTCTTTCAGCAGACCTGTCCAAACTGAAACTGCTGAGTCTTCTGGTGTAAGAAAAAAAGACACAGGAAAAACAAAGTTTGCATCCATCTGCAATACAATGTGAACATAGCACCTGCAGCTTTTAAACAATCTATAAGTACACTGTACACAGGCATAGATTAAGTAGTGTCAGAAAGCAGAGCCAAAGATATTCTGCATAAATTAGAAAACATTAACTTTAGAATCCATTTCCTGCTAGATCATTAGAAAGCCAATAGCACATCACTCACCTATCCTAGAATATAAATGGTCCATATTCAGCACTAAAGCAACTGTCTATGTAATTTCCTTGTGTTAGGAACTTCAGTGCAACTGCTATGGCTCACTATTTGGCTTCTGAGGCATCTGCAAGGGACAGCATGACAAGCTCTCCAGTGTATTTCGGGATGACTGACAGGACATAGTGGCTGCTGGAGGGGTGGCAGGGGGATGGGCATCCTTAAAGCTATACACTAGAGCACAAATATGTTAAAAAAATTTAAAGTTAAAAAGCTTTTGAACAACTAGATTACATGAAACATGTCATTACTGACACTTCTGGTGCTTATTCTCGTAATTTTCAGCACAGCTATTGTTTTCTCTTACATTCTGATTGTATGCCAACTTCTGTCTCCAGGCAACAACTCAGTCTCAGACTTTTGAGCTGGACAGCAAAGGGATTCATAAGGCTCTGACCCAGTAACTTGGCACCAAATATGTTTTCTTTGAGTTTTTTTTTCTATTGTATGTTACTTTACACTGACATACAAGATATTATCCTATCAATTTCATAAAATGCACAGGCCTATTGCCTTCTGAAAAACAGGGAAGACAAGAAAAAATATCAAAACAAAGTAGTCTGGATTAGTATTTTTAAACAAGATACACATCGACATGACACCTGAGGGCTTCCAAGATGTGAAACACTGCTGAGAATATGTAATAGAATACGTTTTATTACTTGTTCTTAAATACAGTATTTATTATACAGCCTCATCAATTGGTGCCAACACCCCTCTGGGAAAAAAATTTGTTAGTCCTTTTGCTACAGAGTCAGTACAGCAAGTGCAAATCAGGTTTTACAGAAGCCACAAAAACAGTCGCTGCTGTTTTCTTTAATCCACTGATACATGAAATAAGGTATTCAGAACGCTAAAATGTACTAGTTCTGTTTGCAATACAACAGCGTGGACTTCTTTTGCTTGAAGATCTGCTGTACTTTGTGGGCGAGACCATGCCTCAATACCTCTGATACCTGGGAAGGATCCGGCCCATTTAACACCAGGGAACACCTATAACGCACCTGCCAAATTATTTAAATTTGCATATGAAGCTGTCAGGTTACACTCTAACCACCTCAGATCTTATCACTTCTTGTCACTAGTCACAGGAAACATGTCCGTCAATGCAAAGGCACCACAAAGGAAAGAAGAGCTGAAGAATTGAAGAAGGTGGCAAGATTCAGATCTGCTAATAACATTTATTCACTGGAGGCTACTTTATTTAAACAGGCTTTGCATTTAGGTTTAGATTTGCAGTGAAGTAACTGGAAGATAACTTTTAATGCTGAGAACAAAAGAGAAAACAAACTTTTACATTCCTTTTCATTTCCCTCTGTGTCTACTTTATCCCTGGAGTAACTTTTTAATCCAGTATCCAACTTCACCACAGCTGAAAAGCAGCTGAAATTCCCAAGGACACGAGATTTCCACCAAGTTCTTCAACATAGCTCTCAGCACAGAGTCATACATCATCCCTTATAATGAATCTATCAAGGAAAAGGATGCAGGGTAAGCCTAGTTCTTACTGGGTACCAGAGAATCCACATGGCAAGGAACAGGTTATAACTGACCTAATGGCATGAAAAGCTTTAATTAAGGTTTATGGAAAAAACATTTGAGATGGCAAAGTATTACACCTCAATGAACTTGTCTCATGCAGACTTTCTGATGTCTAGTGAGATAGCAAATTAAGATATTTCCTGGGGTTATAAAATTCAGAACATCTTCTCTTTTCATTGTTTAATAGTCATGCCTACAGTGCATTCCATCAAAGCACTTTTTCAAGCAGAGGACCTCTTCCAATATCACATAAGGAAACAGAATCATAGAGGAAAAATTATTTACTCAATATCACAGAGAATGCCGGTGGCAGAATCAGGGATGGAGTGCTAGGATACAACCATCTAGTCACCAGAGCACCTTTCTCACCCTTTCTTTAACTGAGGCCAATAAACAGGCTAAGAAGAGTAAAATGTTTCCAAATACAACTTACACTATAAATCTCATCTCCATACTCCTGTCAAAGTTACCCATATACCAGTATTTCTTATTCTTAGTAAGGTCAGCTAATACATTCCTCTCCCTTAAACACACTATCAAAACTACTGCCTTGGTTGAATGCACGCCCTTCCAGCCAGTTGCGACACACTGACAAATTCTAGGAGACGCTCCAGCAGAGGTGTGAATCCCACACAGCCTGACCAGCTACAGAATTTTTGGCTTTGCACTAGCATACCAGACTCTGCTTTTCAACCAACAGCTATCCAAAAATGTGTGTTATGGTCCTGAGCCTACAGCCACAGCAAGGAAAATATTCTCCACTGAAGTGTAACCATGGAAACTTGTGAACCTGACAATGCTCTCACTATATTCGCAGTAAACTAAATAATTCCACTGATATCAATGAAATTCTAGTGGTTATACATCATTATGGGTGACAGCAGAATCAAAACAATCCTGCTTGGCTTAGAAATGCTTTACCAGTCTTATCTTCATTGCACTTCTTCCAGGTACATTTTTGCAGGTACTGGGTTTTTTGGTCTCCAAACTGCAGTTGTAACATTTAAGATGCTGAAAAAACATTTACCTCATAAAAGACAAAAAAAGAAGATGATGTAACATCCGATGGCAGCATTTCACTCAAAAAGGAAAGGTTTTCATTAACACTCTTTAGATCCATTTCAAATTCTTAAAGAAAAAAAAAGATCCTTTCACATGAGCCTCTGTGCTATTTTCACTGCATGCACTTTGAGCGTGGAACAAGGACCCCCTCTATTTAAGTGGCATAGAGTTCCTACATGGATGGCTATCCTTGGCTGGTAATGATAGGTTAAGAAGGTCTGGCTCCAAGCCCGCTCTTTTGTTATCACTTTTAAAGTGTTCCTATCTCTATACAGAGCCAGAGGCTCTGTTTAAATAAAGTTCAAGTTGACCTTCCACTAAAAATAGGATATTGTTCAACTCATTAAAAAAAAATAGACAACAAAAAAATTCCATGATGTGCTACTAAAACGCTTTTGTTTGTTTGTTAAATGCAGTCCCCCCATTTACCCTTTTTGTTATTTGCTGAGGGTTATCTACTGCAACATTATACTGTACTGTTTTGCCTAACAAATGTCTGTCTCTTCCTCAGATGCAATGAGGTAAAAAACCACGTTTTTCCGTTCTCTTTGTAGAGCTGCTACTCTTGCCAGCTGGTTTTGTTGTTTCCTACTCATGCATTACCCCAAGATGCTTCATTGTCACAGACCATTTTATGTAACTATTTTCAAAGTGATTAAAATGTTTGCATTACTTGTTTTGTCCAGCGACCCAAATAGTATATTTCTTCTTCCCTGTTGTCTACAGACATGCACAAACCTACCCCAAGATTAAGGGTAGCATATGTGATTGATACTTTTTAAGTATACATTAATATTGAGATATGCATGAAAATAAAAGAGAAGTGGTTCTCAGAAACTGCGTCATTTTGGATGCTGGCAAGCAGCTGGTTAGCTAGCACCTACAAATGCACAAGCTAAAAAACAGTATTTAAGCAAAACCATAATTCCACCACACCATGCCTGTTTACATGGACAGGCCTCTGACATGCAGATTAATTACTCCAATGGGGCTCCTGCTGCTGCACAGCACCGTATTTCATCTGTCAACTCAGACAACCAGTTTCAAATTGAAACACAGCTCAGAAAAAAACTCTTACTTAGTTGATACACCATTTCTGGTGAAACATTTCAGAAATAAAGACTAAAGACATTCCTGCCCATTGTGATCTCCTCAAAAGGATTTGGCTAAAGAGCAACCTTAAAAAAAACAAAAACAAACAAACAAAAAAAACACCAAACTTTGTTCCAAGGTGGATTAGTTTCCTCACATTGACCAACTGGTTCAGAACAGGAGAGAATAGCAACAATTCATTATGCATTTTTCTCTAAATGCCTGTCACCAGGCCCAATTCTGTGCTGTTAGATGCCTTTAGGGCTTCACTAGCTCTGAACATTGCTCTTAATAAGAGAAAACCAAATAGATTTTACATAACGGAAAATTGTCTTATTGTACATAAATTTTTTGAAATATGCCAAGTGTTATATTGAATGTAACAGCCCTCCATCACCCCTCACTTATAAACAAGTGCCTTTTATATTTTAAAATAAAAAATAACTGTATAAAATTGCCTTGTTTCCTAATTCAGTATTTTCAACACGGAGGTGATAGAAGTACATTTACATAAATCTTCCTTGCATTAGATGCAAAATCCAGCTGGGTACCAGGAGGCAAGTTAAACATTCTAAAACAACAGCATCCATGCAACATTTTATCCTTCCTTTTCCAACATTCTAGTATGTTTTTTTCATGTTTGGAAAATACTCAAATACATTGCACAACTTTGGCTACTAGTTTCAAGCAACAAGACCATGATGATTTAAAACATTAAGAACATTTTTAAAAATGTGTTTAAAAGTTCTTTTTCTAAAAAAAAAAGTTGGTTAAGAAAACCAGCTTTTTAACTCAAACTTCTGAGGCAATTCTTCAATTAAGCAACTATAGTTCCATTCACAGGTTCACATACTTTCACTAAGTGGAAAATTCCCTTCATTCCTCTTCAATCTTACCTTTTGAATCAAGAATCTAACAAGAGAACCTAGAAACAGCTCTGTGAAGAACACCTCCTGATGCAGCTTGACTCCAGAGGCACTGATAGAGAGACAGCAAATAGTTGCCTGTCATTCCTAGTCGATGAAAAACAAAATAGCAGGGGAAGAGAGTCAAAATGGGGAGGGCAGTACCCCTTTGGGACCTCCTTCTAAATAGTTAGTTCCTGACTTCACTAACAACTCGCTACTGAAAATACCACTTAAAGAAAGCCCAAGCTCATTCCTGGTCTTGCAACCATAGTTTGGCACTGAGCTTTTAGACCCCAAATCAGACACCATTGAAGTCAATGGCAAAGGTCCTTCAGAAATCAGCGAGGTTTAGGTTGAACATGAGGGGGGAAACGGGAAGAGGGAAAGCAAAGGCCATTATTGTAAAACGCAGGTCAAATATAGTTGCAATGTACATATGATAAAAGCTCATACAAATCATGCTGTACATGATAATCTTCTTCATTTACCTTCACAAAATACTCCAAACATACATCCAGATCGATAATCCCACATTTATAAGATTTTCCACCACGGCAGCCACTTGAGAAACAGACATAATTGAAGTTTTGCTAATTTGCTACTACAGCAAATTTGAGTACCCTGAAGTGTTGTATTCAATAGTGCTCATGTAAAAAAAACCTCTGGAAACTCTGAAAAGGAACAAGTTGTACTTATACCTATTCTGCTAGAGACTCTCTATTCTGCTGCTTTTGATCTTAACAGTCTTAAACCACCCAGTCTGAAAATTTTGTAGGAGGTCCACGCGTCAGACTGAATTTTCTTTTTGGAAAATTTTAACCACAGCAGTTTGGCTATTTTTAGTTGATTTAGAGGTAAAAAGGGCACCGGCAGCCTGAAGGCTGAGGTAATCTGACACCAGCACTGGAGAGGCTCAGCTAGAAGAAGAAAAAAAAATGAGAGACCTGAGGAATGAGTACATATGTGACCATTCACAGGTGAGGGAAAAAAATAAGACTTGGGTGGCATAAGAGACAGTACTGAAACAGTTGGAGGGAATGAAGCGAGAAAGAAAAGAAAAAATCACCTTTGGGCCCTGTCATGTAATGGCCAACAGATTTCAGTAACATCTTATGCAGTTAAAGCTACATAGAAGGAAAAGATTTGGAAGTCAGACAAAAGGTGTATACAGAGTATCTCACAGAAGATTTTGTTCCCCTGCAAAAGCATCAAATACTATTCACAGAAACTAAGCAGACTTTTCTAGACAATATAAGAATTTATTAAGGGGAAATGTACCCGGTATTTCCATGTTAACTTACAATTTTATTCATAATTCATTCCTCTCAGAATTTTTTCAAGGTTCAACCTCAAAAGGCAATTCTTTGTTTACTCACCTTCAACTCATTAATTTAGAAGGCATGAACAACAATACCCAGAGAATAAAGCTGCTTGTCTAAGAAAGATTTAATTTTCTGAGCACTATATTAAAACTACGTGATGCAATCCAAGTCTAAATCTTACTAAGTGCAACTAGTATTTCTCCACACTTCTTAGCTCTCTTATTTACTTCATGAATGTTATTTGAAAGTTCAGAACAAACAAAAATGCAATCCACTTAACTGCAAGATTAAATATAGACAAGTGGAGTTATGTAGATGATCTCCATTATGCTTTCTTTTAGATCTTTGTAACTACATCAGTGCTTCATTTGTGAAGGAAATTACTACAGCAGTGAAAAGAGACCCTCCTTATTTTAATAGGTACACTAAGGAGAGATGTGGAAAATGCTAGTTTTACTTAAAGTTCTTTGTCCTGTCATTTGCATTCTCAAACAAGGAACAGGATTCAGTTGCTTAAGCTAAGCAGCTGATGACATTTTAGATACTGTAGGGCAGCACAGGTCTCCCACAGACTTCAACCACATATGTCATGACTGGATATGGGGCTGCTTTATGAGGCCAAAACTGTCTAAACTGGCTCTAGACACCTATGTTCAAGTATCTGAATCCTTCCCAAGTTGTCTTCACCTTAACAAATCCTCCTATTAATTTGTTGCTGTAAAGATTTTCCACTCAAACTTGGGTTTGATAGGTCACCTGGGAAACAAAGTGGTAGGCACACGTCGTGACAAGCAAGCACTGCAGATTTTGAACTTCTGCAGTACCCACTGCAAACACCACTGTGGTGGGTTGACCTTGGCTGGACGCCAGGTGCCCACCAAAGCTGCTCTATCACTCTACTCCTCAGCTGGACAGGGGAGAGAAAATATGACAAAAGGCTCGTGGGTCGAAATATGGACAGGGAGAGATCACTCATCAACTACTGACATGGGCAAAACAGCCTCAACTTGGGGGAATTAATTTATCACCAATCAAAGCAGAGTAGGGCAATGAAAAATAACAACTAAACCTTAAGAACACCTTCCCCCCACCCCTTCCTTCTTCCCAGGTTTAACTTTACTCATTATTTTCTCTACCTCCTCCCCCCAAGCAGCGCAGGGGGACAGGGAACGGGGCTTGCAGTCAGTTCATCACATGTTGTCTCTGCTTCTCCTTCCTCCTCAGGGGGAGGCCTCCTCACACTATTCCTCGGCTCCAGCATGGTGTCCCTCCCACGGGAGACAGTGCTCCATGAACTGCTGCAATATGAGTCCTTCCTACGGGCTGCAGTTCTCCATGAACTTCTCCAGCATGGGTCCCTTCCACGGGATGCAGTCCTTCAGGAATAGGCTTCTCCAGCGTGGGTCCCCCACGGGGTCACACGTTCTGCCAGCAAACCTGCTCCAGCGTGGGCTCCTCTCTCCACAGGGCCACAGGTCCTGCCAGGAGCCTGCTCCAGCACAGGCTGCCCACGGGGTCACAGCTTCCTTCAGGCATCCACCTGCTCTGGCATGGAGTCCTCCATGGGCTACTGGTGGATATCTGCTCCACCGTGGACCTCCATGGACTGCATGGGGACAGCCTGCCTCACCCTGGTCTTCTCCATGGGCTGCAGGGGAATCTCTGCTCTAGCGTCTGGAGCACCTCCTCCCCCCTCCTTCTTCACTGACCTTGGTGTCTGCAGAGCTGTTTCTCTCACACATTCCCACTTGTCTCTCTGCCTGCATTTGCTGTTGTGCCAGTTTGTTTTCCCCCTTCTTAAATATGTCATGCCAGAGGCACTACCATCGCTGATGGGCTCAGCCTTGGCCAGTGGTGGGTCTGTCTTGGAGATGGCTGATATTGGCTCTATTTGACACAAGGGAAGCTTCTGGCAGCTTCTCACAGAAGCCAACCCTGTAGCCCCCCAGCTACCAAAATCTTGCCACACAAACCTAATACAGGCACCAATTCTTAAGTACCATTAAAATATTCCACACACAATATCTAAAAATATGTTCATGGTATGGATTACTGTAAACTACTATTTACTATACTTTTTCACCTTGGCTGTCTTCCAGATTTCCTTAACAGCCTTCTTGCAACCTTGTCCAAGCCTCTTTAACATTCGCCCTCTATTAACTAGTTGTAACTCCTCATCTCGTAACTTTACATCTTGCTAAATTTAATCCTCTGTCTTCTACACCTAGCCCATCTTTCACTAACTTCCTTGAGCAGTTTTAATCTGTTGTTGTGCAATGTTTTGCTGGTCAATCCAATCCAATCGCATCCACACAGAAAAATGAGTTCTTACCACAGAAATCACAGTCCTTTTGCTGTGAAAACTACACTAAAGTAATCAGAAAACAAAACTTATCGGAGTTTTTCCTCAATTCCCTTGCTGTACACCTACATTTATTTTAAAAAAAAAAAGGTTTATTTTTAGATAGAGAAGTTATTCCTTTGCTCAAAAATTTCTGTCCTTTTCTGTTATATTTACAAAATAGGTGATCACTTGTACAGGTACTTGCATAATTCAGTAACTTCTTAGAGGCCAGCAATTTGGCAATTCCTCTGACGAATTACACAGACTCTACATGCTGGAGTAGTTTCATTCTCTCATACCAAGGGAGTTTATTCTTCAGTTAAAAAAAAAAAAAAAAGAACCAACCAAGCACTATATCCATGATATCCATGAAGCAATATCAACAGGTTTGACCCAACAAAGAAGCAGCAGCCAACAGCAAAAGGACACAAAACCCTGCTCCCAACCCTTCTTTCTCTCCATTCCTCTCTCCAATTCATGGTGCTTGTTCAGAGGGACTACTTCAAAAGCTCTGGTAACTTCAGGGCTGCAGTCTGAATCGGCAGGTTTTGAACAAGGGTCTTGCCATCCCAAACCAATAAAAATAAGCACCTCGTTACAAAAGGTGCTGAAAGCACTTTCAAATTTTGCCGAGGCAGTTGCTGGTAAAGATTTGGAGGAGTGTTTGCACCAATATGCCAGAAAGAAGTCAGCAGAGGCAAGCACATACATTTCCCTGGCAAGATGGATGAAAGCAGAAGACTCTACACTAGAAGACATCTGTCAAAACCCCTACATTTTTTAATAAAACATATTTTTGCCTACTTACATGCTCATACCATTCATGCCACATAAGTCAGTTTAAAATCCCAACACATCTCTGAGCAAAGAGTAACCAGGTCCATGATACACTAGAGTATTACCATTGCATCTAGAAATGCCACTCTGAGCCATGTTTTCTCTTCAGTAAGAGAGGACTATTCATATACCTCTTCTTTGCCCTTGAGAGTCTTCTCAGTTTCTACGTCGAGGAGGGCTGACTGCCTCGACAGCCTGTTGAAGACACACACTCCTGTTACAACCTGCATTCTAAAGTGCCCAGTCCCCTGTTCCCACCCCTCTCCCCTCCTGCTCTCTGCCCCTTCTCCTCCGCTTCCACAGGGGGACACAGGTACTCTCGACCATTACCTGAGGCCGGCAGGAAAACGCACACGGACTGAGACTGGGTCTGAGGTGAGGGGAGCCCACGCTGCCCTCTGCTCCTCACCCTGCTCCGGCCCTGCCTCCTTCCCGAATGGGAGCAGGACGACGACAGAGTCCGCATTAACCGCTGACAGGTTACCCTGCCATCCCGCCCTGCGACAAGGCCCAGCGCCTCTGTGCACCCCAATGGCCGCAGCCCTGCCCCAGCAGCCCCCTTCCCCTGACAGGCATGCAGCACGCTGAGGAGACGCTTCCCTTCACTCTCTGCTTGTGCCCTGACAGGTAATTTATACAGCAAATCTCACGCTTTTAATTCACCCACTGCCCGCCAAACTGCTGCTTCATCAACACAGTTTCTTCTTTTACACCGTGCGATAAACAGCTCTTCTTCTGCAGTTTGTTTGCAAACAGCACCTACCAAGAAAGATGTTTCCTGAACAAACCTGTGAGGACACCTGCCGCCACAATGCCACTTCAGCTCCCAGGGAGGGGAAACCAAAATACCCACAAACAGATGCCACTATTTGCAAACGTCCCTGTCAGATCCACTTCCTAGCTGTAGTTGTAAGAACTGAACATACCAATGTGCACTAAGCCTATGTGGGTTGAAGTTAAATCATTTTATGCCAGTGTTCATGTATCACTCCTTCTGGCATATGCTATTTTTTCAGGTAGTAGCTTTTCCTGTCTGTTTTGTTAACTGTCATGATTTTTTTTCCTTTGGTTCACAAGGCAAGGTTCTGCTTTTGTATGTTCTCCTGTAGGACTCTGGATAGAACTTCACAGCTTTGAATGAGACCTAGACCCAGTCAGACGCAGCACTTCTGGCAAAGCACGTTGGAACTTTAATAAATCAAATTTCAAATCAAACCAGGTATCCATAACAACAAATCAAATTTCAAACCAAACAAGGTGTCCTGCTTTGCGTAGACACAATCTGCAGTGCATCCCAGTCTTGCTCTGTGACCACCCTGACAAGGAACCTGGCTGATTAACATCAGGGTTTCATGCATCTCACGTACCTGGATTTCATTCCCACAGAAGTCAAGTCAAAAATTTGTAACCGGTGAGTAGCTGAATCTAGCCCCAACATGGCATCAGGGCATGGACAGAGCATGTGACCAGACCCAGGACCTTAGACTTATTCCCGTGTCCAGCAGTTCAGGTGTCATCATGCTTGCTTACATAATTCAGACTACACTAGGCCAAAGGAATTTTTTAAATCAAAATCTTTAACCAAATTTCACACTGCTGCAATAACTTCTGATGCTGTCACTTGAATCACTCCAGAATTTTTTTTTTTTTACAGACACCACATTCCAATATTCTGCCTATTTGCTTTCAACTATTTTCTGTAAGTAAATTCAGTAATTAGTAATTTCTTTCTATTTTCAGCTGCTTTACTAATTTATTTACTTTTAATGGAAGTCAGAGTTAATATATTTCACATTTGTATCATATTATTGAATCAAACTTGTCAGAACTGTAACTTAATCCATAAACTACAATTTTATACAAACAATAGTAATATTATTTAAAAAGACAACTCTTTAAAAACAGCCTGCTTACAAGGCACTACTTCCCACTACTACTGAGAAGCCATGCAATATGAAATTGGCAATACGGAAGCTTAAATTGCAAAAATATATCACTATGAGCATCAGAAATGAAACAGCAGTGCCTGGATTTCCTGAACCCATGTTTAGGTCTTCTCGGGATCCACACAAAGAGAAGACACAAATCTCAAGACTGCCATCGCTTGAGGTTTATTTCTTCAAACTATCTTTTGGAATTTTCACCAGGAATATTTTTCTTAAGTAGGAAATGTAGGCTATAAAGGTGAGAATAATCAAAGATATACATATATGTAGAAGTTTAGTTTGAAAAAAAGAGGACATTGAGCTGAAAGACCCACGGTAAAAAGACTTTAAAGGGTAATGAAAGTTGCATCTATTCCATCTGTAACTGAATTTTAGTTTCCTACATTCAAAGTCTTATAATTCAAAATACACAAAGTGTTTGATTTTACATGTATAAAGAATTGCAAAGGTTTATTGCTACAATCTATCACTGAGGCTTAACAGGAATTAAAGTCAGAGTGGTCATTCACCCAAGATAATTGCAACCTGTCAATACTACAAATAGATTTCATGTTTAGGCACAAATGTGTGTTTCGGGGTTAAGCCAATCCCTGATGAACAGGGAGATTTTCTGACGAGGGGATTTTTTCATAATTGCCCACTATCATCTCATTTAAACTTTCTTCTAAAGCATTTGGTAATATGGAGGTACTAACAAATATCAGGATATTGCACTAGATGCACCTGCTGGTTTTACCCAATATCATAGTTCCTCTGTTTGTGTAAAGACAATGAGAAAAACAGCTTGCGAAACAAAACAAAATCACAGGTTTTAATTACAACGCTTAAATAGACTGTATATATTATGTTTATGGGGGAAAAATGTCTATCAAACTGGAAAAATATGGTAAAATGAAGAAAAAAGTCTCGTATTTTAAGATTTGTATCATTCAAAAGGGAACAACTCTTTGAAGTAAACCATGGTCTCCACACCTACATAGGCATCTGTGCTCAGAACAGGGACAAAAGTCAAGAAATACAGCATGGGAGCCAGAAGTATATTTTATTTTCATACAGGTGGTAAATATTTTACTCCTCATTTACAGCATGGAAGTTGCATTGTGGAAGCCAGGTCTAATTAATAATCTTACCATGAGGGTATTTTGGGCACACAGAATAGCATTTTCATATGATATTTAGCAGTCTCAGATTTTGAAAGCATATCCACTTACCTGCAACATTGGAGGTATCTGCCTATCCACTTCCCTTATTTCTGTTTTCATAAAAATATAGTAAATGTGTGTATAAAACAGTTGCAAGTAGCAACATGGAATATGCTTTTTGCAGAAAACCAAATAAATCTGGTAGAAATGCATTAAGGAGAAACGTCCCAATCCAGTAGTGCACTGCACACATCCCTAAATTTAATAGGATTATTTACTCTAAAAATAAGAATGCGACTAAACATTTGGATGCATTGACACCTACAAAAATGTTCAGTGATGTAATTTGATAATTTTGTAACACTGACCCTATAGTTTCATTATAATTTATAAACAAATCATAGCACTTTTCTAAAATGGATCCATTACTGAGTATACAAGGAGAATAAAGGGAAAGCCAGACTCTACACAGTCCGCTAACTTTAAGAATCACATTTTCAAGAGTTAGATGAATGCTTCAACATAAAATTGCATGCCTCTCATTGGGTATGCACGGATGTTTAGACGCCTAAATTAATATTTAGCTGCATAAGCAGCATTAGCAAACAGTACATGTTTATTCATATACTTGTGTTGACAGATGTCATACTTCCTTCTTTTAAAATGTTGCTTTAACTGAGATGATTAAGCATCTGTGAGCAGAGCCAGACAAATGCACAGCAAACTGCAGCTATGTTTGCATACAATGAACGTGTCAGTCAAAACCATCTGAACTTTTTCAACACTATCCTGCCGACAGCCTTAAGTCCTTGACCAGAAAGGACCAGCACTAGAAGAACAGTTTGGTTTATAGAACTACCAGGAATTTTTTGCAATTTTTCTAGATAATGTCTATAGAAAATACCTTGTAATACCAATTAACTCCATGGAAGCTGTCCAGCAGCTATTACGTTGCAACACGTTTTGTCATCAAATTTAATTTTGACAAATTTAAAATGATGAAAAGTTCCATATGTCATAAGCAGGGACTGGAGCCATCTGAGTCCTCCAGTTCTTGGCATCCTCTAGCTGCAGTTCAGTCACAGAATAAATTCCATATTCACAAAAATTACAGCTATCCATAACAGAAAGAGAAAATGGCAAAGTAAGATATATTCCATAAGAATCTTTCTCTGTTTCAGGACAGAATAGGTTTTATTACAGTTGTTCTCAGAGATTATATCAGTACTCTTTGTATCTGATGGAGACCAGCAGAGGAGCAGTCAGAGCAGAGCTCTGACTTTAAGTAACAAAGGTGCTAAGAGTTTCTAGAAATGCTGCCATCCCCCAAACAGTAATTAATGTCTTAATCTCAATAAAGGAAAGGGTTTTTATCTTTTCCATTATCCAAATAAACGTCTGCAATATCCATTACACAGTCTTTTGGTTTAAGCTAGCAGGATTCCATTCACTATTTGCAATGTTAATGCATAATTACTGATCAGATTGTGTCAATTCTTAAGCACTTCGGTTGACTGAAAGTTCTCTTGCATTTTGTCATACCAGAAATAGCATTCCAGTCATTAGCAATAGATCTTGGTGCTGTAAATGTCAAGCAAATAAAGCAAAGCAGGTAAAATACTTCACAAGCTAGCAATCCCTTAATACGGAATTTTAGTATACTTCTGTCAGAATGTTTTCAACCAAACAGAAGGAAAGCAGAGCACCGTTGTACTAGCTCGAACAAAGAGGCAGGAGCCACAAAACAAGGAAGCACAATGCTAAATCAGGGGAAGGGACTGACCGTGTTTGATAACAAAAGAGCTCAGTACGGGGTACTGAACTAGGAAGGGATGTAGGAAGCATACTCATGTCATGAAAGAATTACCTAGGTCCTTTCTAAAATAAATTTTGCCAGAAAGCATGGTATGATGAAACACAAACTCCTTGAATCTTGACAACTCTACTGACTACTTAATTAGGGAGATTTCTCATAGAGCATGCAAAAATCATACTAAATTAGTATCTGCTTCACAGGCAAGTTAATTTGGTGGTTAGAATTCTAGGTGATGAATAATAGCTTTTCATTTTATTTAGCATTCATATCTAATAGTCTCCAAATGTCTTAATGGAACTAGCAAGAAAAACTTGGAGAATAGCTACATAAATCACTGTTCCCCAAATGATCCTAAATGATTGTAATGATATTGTATAAGAAAGCACACCAGAAATAACATGCATTTAACATCAGTCTTACACCATGAAGATATCTATTATGCATAAGATAGATGGAAACAGCAAATGATCCTTAAAGGGCTTTTCAGTGATACCAGAGATGCTGTAAGAACTCCCAAAGTTTAGGATAAATCAAATACAGAATGTTTTAGTACAGAGGAATAGTGTTAAAAACTAATTCTATATTTAAGAATTTGACTAAATTGAACTAAGAGTGTACAGCACAGTATGAACAAACTGCTATGTAGGGGAGCTTGTGAAACAAGGCTATAGGTGCAGGCTATAGCGTGATTATATATAGCAGCTCCCAAATGAAGCCACATTTGATTCTGTACCTGAAACTGGTCCCCGAATCCATTCTTAGGCACATAAAATGGAAAAATTTAGCCATATAGAGTTTTATGAAGTAAATTCTTGGTTTTATTGATTGCATGGTTTAGGCATTCAGCTTTTTCAAATTATCTGCAAAGCTTATAGATAGAATGAGAGAAAAATGGAAGAAATATAATTCAGTATGCAGCATTATTTTTGCTATTGTTATAATCAGCTTCTTTAGTAAGAAAATATGAAATTATGTCGTCTGGTGGTGCTAGCATTATCTGTTGTAATACACAGTTTGTGTTGGGTTCATCAATTCATTCTCATTCTTCAAAGGAGACAGAATATTCAAGAGTAAATTTTACAAGTTACACACAAGCACAAAGTTACTGTTCCACTGACATTGCTGTGAATGTTTCTTGTTAACAGGCAGAATCTGATCTAATTTTCCTGTTGCAATCATCACAGACATAATATATTAATAGATTTCTAACAGGAATAAATGTTGAAACTAGTGCATTTGTAAAGCTGCAGAGATCGATTAAGTAAAAGGGCACAGAGCAAGAGTGCGAGAAGGGACGGATTAGGCATTACCAAATGAACATTGCACTCGAGGTCACAAAGGCAACAAAACTGAAGTGCTGAAGTGCTTGGGGCACAATTCTGTATTTCTAAAGACAGTAATAACACCGAGATTATTTAAGGTCGAAGAATACGTTTGCATGCTGATTATCACTTGCACGTTTTTTCTATTGGTCGGTTAAGCTGCCCATATTCTCACTAAAGATTTTGCAGTATCGGTCCTCTTTACTTACAGAAGTTAAAGATATGGAAAAAAATATGGGCAAACCTATCCTAATACCATTATTTTACACACCAGTCCTAAATCAGATTTTTCTCTTTCCTGTTGTCTATTCTAGCATTCCAGCTCTTGCTAGTTTTAAGAGACTAAGAAATAAAACTTTTCAGATTCCTTTGGCACATAAATTTACTTTTCAAAATACACTTACCCATTGGGAAATTTTATCTGCTATCCTATGTTCATTTTTGACCAGTTAAATCCTCTCTAATAGTCCATGAGATACACTACAGTGTTTTTTAGTGTTTACTTCACATTTCGTACTGCTGTGAAGAAAATCTCTAAGCACTGATGGTTTTCGTTTAGTTTGCATTTCCAAAGCAAGTATATTATAATTGCATTTTCAGCTTATGAAAACTTTCTAAATACCACAATCCCTCCTGAAGGCTGTCGGCTGTAGTTTTTCTTTAAAAACAGAGGTCCCATAGCCTCAAAATTCTAAAATTACAGAACAATAAATTCATAAAGCAATGTTATATGCATGATATCTGATGATGAACTAATTCTTTGGTAATACCATTGCAAGCAAATTAACCATATACATGCATAAACATCACTAACTTTACCCTATGACATACAAAAAGCTTTACTTCGGCTTTTAGTCTCTTACCTAGTCATCTTCAGGGCTACTTAATGGCTACTGAAAAGTATTTCTGAAGAATTGCTCCTTCCATTCTGAAACAGGTGAGCTCTTTGCCCACGGGGGACAAGGATCTCCCTCTCTGAGGTCTGTAAAAGGTGACCGGAGATGCTGGCTGAGGCACCTGAAAGCCAAGTGCCTACTTGAATGCTGGGGAAGCTCCATCGCACTCAGACTGCCTGAGACCCGTTTTCTTTTTACCTCTCTCCCCTTACATTGCCTCAGCCTCTTCAAGGCAGCCAGATATCTCGGACTTTAAAGTCTTTAAAAGAAGATTATGTTCAGTAGACAGCATGCTTTGTTAATTAAACACCTGTACACACAGAGGCTCTCCAGCACTTGGCAACAGATCTCACTACATTTCAGGAATTTCAGAATTTTACTTCAGGCTTATATCTTAAGGATTTAATTACTTTTTTAGCTATTGTTGAGTATCTAGGTCTTAACACTGCAATTCTATTTTAGTTGAGGCTTTATTTAAAATATTTTTAGTGATTTGTGTTGCAGTAAAATCTCTGTCTTGGGAACAGAATAGCTTTGTAATGAAGAATAGCTTTGTAAAGAATTCAAATAGCACTCTTCTACCATTCTTCCCTAATTCCTTTGTGACCGCAGCTCATCTTCAAAGATTATTATAGGAAAGTGCTTAAACCTGCTCCTTCTGCATGTGGTACCTGCAACACATTTTGGCTGCTCTTTCACTTGCAGCTTGCACAAGGAACACTGGAGGTCACTCTAGCACTGTGCTACCAACAATTTTCTCTAGCGAGAGACAGTTTTTCAAGATTTTTGAAATCGAATGTAGTTGGTTAAATACAACACTTTGTGTGTCACTTACAAAAGTCAGCCAACTCTCATGATTTACTATGTTTTACTGAAATTGAACATTTAACTCAAGTCCTAGATTCATGTGAACACAAAACAAAGGCAACCGTCATTTAAAGAAAAAAAAAAAAAGCTGCTTCTTAGTGCTGCTAGGCAATGAAGGCTCCTAAATGTAAAACATAAAACTTAGACATTACAAATTGTGAGCAAAAGGAACACTGAGTCTATTTCCATGTTTTAATAGGTCAGGACATGGCACGTACATTGTAGACGTCTCTCTACAAGTCTGTGCTCATTACAACCTGGCAAAAGCCTACGGGCCTGGAATAGTTAGGCTATAGCGGTTTCACCTTCCAAGGAAGGCCTGATGGAGAGCAGCTGAACTCCAATGTTCCCTCCAGCTCCAGACCCCAGTGGTCTTAGAAATGCATTGGCTATTCCTACATAGCTGTCAGCCACCCGCGGGTTTCCAGGCGGACAATCTGTAAGCAGTCCATGTCTTTGTGTCACCACACAAAACTCTGCTCAAGCATACAGTGCTCCAAAGGATATGGTCTTACCTTTCGTGAGCCCAGACTGGCAACTTTGGCTTTGGCATCACGTAAGTTTGGTTTAAAGAGGCAGCCTGGATTCACTAATAGGTAGTGGGGGCATTTCCACTGAATCCAAAGGCTGAGTATAGTCTGAGCTCTGCATTCAGGCAATGTCTATCGCCACCCCTCTCTTTCTTCCAAGTAAACAAGTTCTTTTGTTACTAAGACCACGCTGTAATTTATTTTTGCTGTGTCTTGTTTGTGTTTTCTACATTTTGCACGGCTTCAGAATATAACTGTCTTTCCAGTGCAATTTTCAGTACATTTAACACACATCTTGACAAGGAGACCTAATAAAAATTCTAAAACATGATTCCATAATTTAGTATTAATGCCAATTAACTTCATTCCTGAGACACAGGAATTGTGCTCTTACAGTTTGGGGCAGCACGAGACCTCCGTTGATGTGCATATTTGCATAGTACAGACATTAATGATACCATTCACATTGATTTTGCTTGCTATCCAACCCATGTAAAATAGTAACAAACCTACAGACTCTTCATTTTCTCTTGACACTTTCCTTACGCAGCTCAAAACTCTGTAGATAAGTAACAACTTCCATATTTTCTCAGCTTACAGAAGAATTATCCTAATAATAAAACTACCAAAAAATCTTAACTGAAGAACTGTAATTAACATTTCAGCCAAGAAAAGTAGTATTTAAAAAAAGACTCTCCTTCAATAAAGCACAGGAAAAGGTTGTCCAGAGTTCTCAGAAACCACTGTACTAAGTACTGCTTAGTACTAAGCACTACTTCAGTAAAATTAAGTGCAAGGATTGTTTCTGTAGTTTAAAAACAAGACCATTTTGATTTAGACTTTTAAGAACATTGTAAAAGTATGGCTCCCAGTAAGATAATAGATTTTTTTTTCACTTTCTTCTCATTCAAGGAACAAGGCATCTGGAAAAGCAGGGAAGGCATATTTCATACAGATAATGGCAACTTATCCATCTTACAAACTGTCCTTAATAAGTGAGCAAAATTCAAAATGTAGAGCATTTTTAAGTTTTCTGTTAATGTCTTCTGGGTAAAATAACTTTGTGCAAATAAAAGACTCGGGTAACATGCCATTTACTGCATAGATCTCTAGGTAATTAAGCAACCTTAAGTGGCAAAAGGACTTCATTCATGACCAGAATATATGTCTAAGTTACTGCCCCTTACTCGTCCTGGCAATGTCATCTATTCAGAAGGTGAAGATTTTGTGTAACCATCCAGGATTTATAAATATCCAACAGTTCACTGAAAGCTTCAAATCGCCTGCTGGATGACTGGAAAGCTCAGTCCTATCCATCATGCACGTGCTGTGAGGCAAATACCTTGAGCAGCACATAAAGACAGCACATAAATGTATAGCACATACGCATAAATTTGTGTCCAGGGGCGGGGGAGAAACAACCACGAAAGAGCAGCTGTGGTTCCACCCCTTCAGGAACAGTTAGAACAAATACCCTTACTTGAAGGGGTATTACCAAATCTGAACTTTGATGTGCTGTTATAATTTGGTTTCCTTTGGCTTTGAATCGTAAAAATGTCCCTGCATTTCATAAGATCTTCCTAAAACAAATTACTTGTGTGGCTTTCAAGTAGTCTGTTTTCTGTAAAGAAAATAAATCTGCAGCAGAACCATTAGTGTAGAAGCAAACAGCTCTGTTCCTTGTCCTGAAAGCAATTTAAAAGAAGAAAAAAAAAAAAGCTTTGTACTGAAAGCTCCAACAAGTCTTTTCTGGCATTACACCCAAGAAACACTTGTTTCTCCACCAGCAAACATGATCTCTGACTGTCTCCACTTCTACGTCTGTCGTTTAAGACGTTCCCCTTGGCTGTAATGTAATATACTGAAAGCACTACATTTCCTCACCCTGCTCTTCACACATTTTCTACTCATATAATCATAAAAATTTGGTGTAGTCATGCTTTTTGTCTTCATGTATATGACATCAGGTACACTATGGGATAAAGACAGCATCTTCTCATGCATAACGCAGACTATGAGAGCCTCACCCAAACACACAAAACCACACGGACATCAGCAAAAGAGTCCAAATCACTGTGGGTATAAGCACATTAAACAACTAACAATTTAAACAAAGATTATTAGATGCTAAACTACTGAGTTACAGAATCACAGAATGGTCGGGGTTGGAAGGGACCTCTGTGGGTCATCTAGTCCAACCTCCCTGTCGAAGCAGGGTCACCTACAGCAGGCTGCACAGGACCGCGTCCAGGCGGGTCATGGCGCTCCCAGCCCGGAGCTCGGCGGCTGCAGCGGGAGCGCGCCCGCCTCACCGCCCTCACGGCGAAGGGCCCGCGGATGCGGAGAGGGCGCGCTGAGGGCAGCAGAAAGCCGCTCAGGGGAGGCGGCGCCGCCTGAAGCCTCACGCTGCTCAGCGCCCTCGCACTAACTCGAGCTGCGCAGCACAACGGGAAGAAAAGAGGAATAAAAAAGGTGATGGCGGCGAATAACACGTCTGCTTCCCCGCGCGCAAACATTATTTCAAAAAACGAAATCCACCACCAGCCCCCAGCTCGGCATTACCCTCCGACAGGGCGGGGCTGCGGCGGCCGGCTGCGCCCGGCGGGGCCGCCATTACGGCGCGGCCGCCATTACAGCGGCGCCTCTCCCTGCCCCGTGCGCGGGCGTGGTGTGCGACGGCCAGGCGCGACGGCGCCCATTGGCCCCTCGCACAACTGAGGGCGGGAACTTCCGCCGCCAGAATGCTCGACAAGGATTGCCGCCGTGAAAAGTACTGCCAGTAGCAGCGATGGCCGAGTGGTTAAGGCGTTGGACTTGAAATCCAATGGGGTCTCCCCGCGCAGGTTCGAACCCTGCTCGCTGCGGCCCGAAGGGGTCACGTTTTTTATTTTTTTCGACTCTCACACTTCTCTGCAGCAGCTAGAGGGATTACCTAGTATTTATGCTACTGCAACTCGTTAGGCAATGCCTCCACGCCCCTCCCCTGCCTCTGTCAAGAAACAAAAGCAGTAGCAAAGCAGCAACAGGGGCAAGTTTCCAGTATTGCATCTAAACCTCTTCTGATCACCAGCACTTGGCGGAGGTGGGAGAAGGGCTCACTGGGATCAGTGTTCTTTCCACAGCTCACCTTCGAGGTCCTCCATAGACAGGACGGGCACTGTCCAAGTGCAGAGCTGAGGATTAATCCGACACGTTACACACAAACAGTGCTCTGCTTTGCCCAAAGCGCTGTTGTCCTGCCCCCATGTCCTACAGCTGATAAAAGATAAATAAAAGCTCGTCAGCAGCGGGCTACTCTGTACCGAACGTCTTTGTTCCACCAAAACTTCCCTTGCACGCAGGGAGCTGGTCGGATTGCTCCCAGACCCCCAGCGAGAGGGCCCTAGGCCATCTTTTCCTGCCCGTTATGGCCTTCTGCACAGGCATGAATCAGGCACACGCCTGATCTGGCAATGAGGGGGAAAGAAACCCCACAGAAGTTACTGTGCAACTAATAACCAGGAAAAACGTAAGAACAAGGCACTTCCCCCTAGAGACTGGCACACACATTCTCTCTTTCTGACTGGCTTAAACTGAGTTTTCACCACTCGGATCTGTCCACCTCCTCCGATGTGTGACCCCAGCATCAGTGAAGAGCTGAAATATCTGCAAAGCCAGCTAAGAGAAGTCTGGAAATAAGAAAAAGGACACTTCCACGCAGGCCAGGATAGGCTGGAGTAGCAACAACCACCTATCTCTCCTCTCTGTTACAGACACGACAAAAACCCAGCACAAACACACATGCAAACCTATTCTTTCTAGCATCACATTTTGTTGGTGCAACTTAATTTAATCAGAAAATGGAGGTGGGGGAAGGAGAGGAAGCACTGAAACCTCCCCGCTCAGAACAAAATAAAAGAAAGAGGGGACAAACAAAAAATTGGTTAAGCTGGGAGCAAGATGAACATTTCACAGTGCTCCCTAACAAGGCTTCCAGGGACTTTGGGTGTTTGTTTCTGTTAGGGTGCACGCAAACATTAGAATTCACACTTAAGAGGGAATCTTAAACTGGTAAATAACTGACAATGGTACTGTGTAATAGGTGACCATAACATTTCCCATAAGTTCTCACATGTGAAGGTACTTGCCAAGGGATAATGGAATCAGACATCTTATCTCAGACGTTGCAGAAGAGACAGTTTTTAAAGTCAAGAGTACCAACCTAAGCATTCTTTGCTAAGGTGCAGTACTCTGCTGCTTTCACCTTATTGTATTTGTGTTCTATCAGCATCTTAAAATTGTGCATTTAGAACAGTACATGTTAGTCACTCTGCAAAATATCAAAATGTTTAGTCATTGTGCACATTTCAGGTAACAAATTAAAAAATACGTAACTTTTTTCCACATATAAGGCTTGATTTTGTTTAATCTGTCAGGAATTTATGCTCTTTTTTGTTCTTTTATAACTTGAAGATCCCACCCACCACTGTAACCTGGAACAGATGAGAGAAACTCAAATTTTGTGTATTGCAGTTTTGGATAGTGTTTCAAATTAATAAAATTACAGTATTAAAAGAGTCAAAATACTAAACACAGTGGGCAAGCTTTGTGCTAAGTCCTGCTTTTCCACTGCGTCACTGAAGAATTTGTGAGTTTTTGTACTGACTACCTTAAGTGTTTTATTTCCAAAAGACATTTCATTTCTTTAATAGATCTGAAGACAAAGCACTTTATTAGGAAGTCTGCAACTTCAAGATGTCCTTTTCACTGTGACCTTGCTGGGGACGGAAGTGTCAAATGACCAACACTGAAAGACATGGTTATTTTAAATTTTACATTGAAAAATAAGAGGCCAGTCTGTCAGAAAAGCAACAAAAATCTCCTCTGTCTAGGGAAGTATTTGCATTTGGTGATCCTTTTCTCCCTGAAACTGATTTTCCCAAAAATTTGCAGTTGAAAAATAAAAGAGCAGCACCAAATGCCCAAGTTATTTCCCACACGCACCCTTCAACAAGATTTATGAAAATGCTCCCATCAAGGCACTAAAGGGAAAGAATCATATGGGTTTAATTACAGCTATTTTTCAGGTGGTTTTGGAGGTTTTTTTGTGGGTGTTTTTTTTTTTTTTTGTAGTTACAAAGTAAGTTAGGACTACCAAACAACCTACTACAGCTATATATGCATCAACAGCACTAATGCTCTGGGTTCAGTGCTCTCCTCTTCAGCCCTATCAGTTTTCATCTCCATGTTGTAGCAGAGAGTTCAAATGCTACTGTTCTGATATGCTTCCCTTTTTAAACCTCAGCTGTAAGAGTGAGAAAGAGCAAGGCAGTAATGAATTCGGTGCTGGAGTCCAGACCCCAAAAGCTACGTATGGACTCAACACGGTACTGCTCTGTATCTCTGGCACTTGGTGCAATTTTCCTCCTCAAACCTGGCTCAGGCCCACTGCACAGTACCTTCAGGGACCAAGGTGCCTTCAGCCAGCTAAGCAGAGAGATGGTTAAGATGTCCAGGCTCCTTTTCATCATCAGCTATCCACACTGAAGCAAGCAGCCCAGTCTTTTGGCAGTGGCAGGCCAAGGATGGACATGTGAATCCTGGGGAAGACTCAGATCCTTTGAAAGCGAGGACTGCAAGTAGCAGAAAGCACCAAAGGCACCCAGTCCCAACCAGCTGGAAGTCTCTTACTTCCCTGGACGTTTCTGCTCACTCTCCTGCCCGCCATCCCATCGATATCACTGACATAAAGTTGTTTATGAGAAAGAGGAGGAGCCGACAGTCCTCTACCCCACACAAATTAGGTGCTCCATGGAAATTAACTGCTAATAAAGGACCAGCTCTGACAATCCTGACAGAGTAAACTTAATTTCTGTAAGGACTGATGCCCAAGAGTCGACCTGCATCTCCTTAGAAAAGCTGTCTGCCCTTGGTGCCAAGCATCCTTCGATATTTTGGGAGAAGCAGTTTTGACAAAGCAGCAAGCAAATGAGTTTGTCCAAGCACTGAGAACCACATCGCACATCATGACTAGAAACTTTATGAACATCAGCAGCAAATTTCGTTTTCTGGAAGAAATCCCTCTCCCTTACTGCCCCACCAGAAGGGAGCAAGAACAAACTACTGTGAAGATGGAACGGAGAGGAAAGAATATTAATTTTCTCCAGCATCCATCACCTGTGACAGGTTAGGATATCCGTCAGAGACCCAAAACGTGTAAAAGTTCCCGGTCTATATTGTGCACCACTGTAACGACTCAGCCACAAGCCTTTCAAAGCTGGGACAAACAGAGCACATGAAGCGTCTCATCTTCATTAACATGGGAGGGAGAAGAGGCTAATACAGTGAAGACAAAAGAACAAACACACGCAATGCCTACCATTGGGGTGAGGCTTGGCAACTCTTATAACAGCAGGATGAGCATGTACACCAGGCTGCAATAAAAATACCCAGCATAAACTAACTGATAAATATCACCCCGTCTAACAGTGACAGAGACCGACAGCTTACTGAGTTGCTTTATCTTTCGCTGTGTAATTTCATCAGCTTTACAACAGCTTCACTGCTTACCTTCCCAGCAGTCTTGTCTCTCATTTCAGGATATGAAAGCGTAAGATAGCGATGTTCATGCTCAGGAAATTAAAGCTATGCAATATCTGTTTTAATCATCAGGATACTTACTTCTATTATAGAATACATAAACTGCCTTTTTCTTCCCCCCCCCCTTCTCTCATTCAAAGAAGAAAACAAGCATTCAGGAAGCGACCCTACCTACCATTCAGCATTACTCAGCCTGAGATTTTAAGTCATATACTATCTGTATTCCTCATCAAAACTTTAACTCTTGCAATGCCACTTGGGAAATGTTGGCAAAGCACTTGGCAAATACTAGCGAAACAAAAACTTTGTGAAGAACTAGAACTTTCTCAATCTTATATACTCGGCATTTGCACAAGTGCAGCCATGACAGCAGTAATTAAAGATATATTAATTTTATACAATTCAAGAATCCCCCAGACCTGTTCACTTTCATTGTAAACAGCTGGCTAAATAGTTGCTTAATTTCTGATTTTACAAAACTTGTTGATACAGTTTCAGAGACCTAGAAACACAGTGTTAAACAACATGCCCTGTTGTCTGTGTTTTATTATCATCATCCACCTGCACCTCCATCCACTAACTCATAACTTCCAGCTGAAGTCTCATCAGCCCTCACAAGTCCAGTAACGGCCATGTTTAACCAATACTTTTGACTAGACTCCAGGGCATCTAGGCTCACTTCACAGGTCTCTTTACTTTCATACCAAGCAAAACTAAGTCACTTTGAGCTATAGCTAACAAAACACTCAAGCATGGAAACACTCAATCACCATGTAGCAGAGGCACGCACCAAGTCAGACGCCCAGAAGATTCAGGACCCTTTGTTATCTACCTAAACAACTCAGGGGACGTGCTAAAGAAGAAAGCAGGACTTTACCAGTCCCCACATGCAGCTGCCCTCTCCCTCAACTTGAGATTCCCAGACCCTACTTCTAGTACATAGTGTCTGGGTTTGTTGCCGTCGTTCCCCATCCCTACAACTGTCCTTTTGCAGCTGTTTCCACTTTGCAAATAAAGTTAACTTCTGTGTTGGGCACTGAAAAACCATGTACACCTTGCTCTGTTGCCTCTTCATCACATCTTAGCAGAGCTTGAGAGATCTGCCTTACAGCCCCTGCTCCAGTTAATATTTAAGCATGTTAAGTACGTTATGTGCTTACAGCACAGAGGCCAAGGCAGCACGTTATAGTGGATAATGTCACGTGGGACATTCGCTGCATCTTTTCATCCTGCTAGCAAAAAAAACTTCCAAAAACACTATATACTTTTTTTGAAAAGATAGGCAGTTTATACCTGGGGAAGGCCCCAAATGCTTTAACACTGAGTAATTTGTCAGGTGCTTATTTCTTTCTAACACGGGGGAGAACTGGGCTGCCCACTTATTCCAGTTAACTGTTCTTAATGGCCAAGAGGTCAGGTCCCACCAACGATCTCCCAAAATCAAAACAGGCTCCACAGCTTCCTCTCGCTTTCCAGTACCTCTGGGTTTGCACTGCGAGGAGTAGCTGAATTCAACTCTGGGAGATACAGACAATTGGACCATTTCAAGTTAAATATATGCATAAATAGGAAAAAAGTCCGTATCAGTGTACTGGAGCACCAGTTAATAATCTGCCCCCTTCACTAGAGCAAATACGAATTAGAGTACTGATCTCTAGCAGGCATGTTGCGAAAGCACAAGTTTTGCCATCAGCCTTTGCTGGGCGAAGAGTCTTCCAAATACCTGCAATTATTCATCCGGAACAAATACCTAGAGATGCTTTGCCAGAACAAACCATATAATAATTGGCTAATAATGACATCAGTTTTAATGACATGAAAATTTAGTTTGCTGTTCAAGGGTCTATTGTACACTCACTTTTCAAGGGAAACCACCTGGTTAGGTGCTAAATCATCCATCCAGCTACTCTCCGTTACCTTTACCAGCAAGTGAAATGGGGAGAGCGGAACCAGAGCTGCATCTGATTCAGAGTATTCCAGTTGGTTGCATTTCCATCTTTTTCTTAGAGAGAAATATTGTACGCTGTTACTATGTATCCTTCGCATGAGCTCTTAGGACTGCTGGGCATTCCTTACAGTCCCTCCACAACAAAAGGCATTGAAAGGCTTTCTTGAGGAAGTATCTCTACATAAAGGAAAGCAGTATATGCACTAGAATAAAATTTGTAATTACATTTAGCAGATATTACAGAGAATTATTAATCTCATTGCTATTATGTTTTGGCTGCAAAATATGCTAGGGAAAATCATGTAGAATAAAAACCAAAATTTTGGATAAGCAGGATGGTGTGCTGTAAAATTGCTACTGATGCCATCAGATCTCGGATCAACGTAGCTGTATCAGCAGAACACCAGTACTTTGAGCTTTTATAGACTGATACAGAAACAACCAGCACTAACACTGGTATCAGCCCCCAAAAGAAAACTAGCACGAGAATAAATATACTAATGAGCTTAATAAGATATAGGTATTATCAAGGGTCCATTGGCAGGCACTTTTGTTACAATTTATAGGAAATAAGCACCAAAAAAAGAGAAGCACAGAAGGCCAGTCAGCACGTCCTCCCGCTGCCCAGTAGAGCCAAAGGTGTCACTCCAGGGAGAGACAGACATCGTAACACTGTTTCGATGCTAGGAGAAGACTGAAGTCTTCAGAACAGACTTTCTATGGAGCTGTCCAGGATTCATAACTGGACTCTCTTCAGCTTTTACCCACTGAGGGGACAAGTAACAAGAAATTCAAAAGGAATCTCTGTGATGGGTAGAGGATTTCAGTCGAAAAAATGAAAACCACCCCTTTCGGTATGCATGCAGTTTCATTTGCTGCTGATGGAATTACTTGCCTGCACAAAACCACCATATTAGACAGGTTTACAAAGAAGAAAGCAAACACAAAATAAACAAACACACAATGTAGAATTTGAAAAGTTGCCCAAAACATCGCAAACCTTTCATGTGAGATTTTGTACACATTAACGCTGACTGGCCTTATTCTTTGTCACTCCCCATACAAAACACTGATAAGACCCCGTCTACCAGGCCAGAGCAGGGAAGGAAATTACTATTAAGCCACGCAAGAACGCTGGCACACGTACAAGGGGTATCAGTTGTCCACCACTAAATCTTAAGAAGAAAAAAGTTGCTAACTGGAGAAGTTCTGGAACTGCCTTCCAAAATAAATAGCTAGTGCAAACAGTATTTAACTATAAATAGCTAGTGTTAAGATAGAAAACAAGTGATTTTTAAGAGTGCTTGATCTATCACAATGACCTTCTCATATAACAAGAAGGTTCTTATTTCATCTATACTGTAAGATGACAATTCTCAAAAAAGTTGAGTTTGTGTTCAGTATTGTGCATGCATGCATTATAAATGACTACAGTAAGTACAAGGCAATGGAGAAGTGAACCAGAATACATAGTTCAGAAATTAGTACAGTTTTGTTTGAAGTTCGGCATCATATAGCTTTTGGAAGATCATCACTGAATAGGATTATTTGATGGTGTCTAACATTGACTTTTGGCTCTACCAAGAGTACGTTGTTTATAACATCACAATATTGAGAAAAATATTATTCAATACGCAATATTTAAGAATACAAGAAAATATATAAGATGTTAGATAACTTCACAAAATCTCATTATATTAATACTGAAGAGAGCTTTGCTTATTAAACAAAACCACCTCCATCTGTAAAACTCATAGCATGTGTGTTAACAAATCAGTATTAAGACATTTATTTGAACAACATTCATATGACACTGCATGAATACAAAATACAAATAACATATTACTGCTGACAGAAAAAAATACTGAATTGTTGGACAGATGATCTCACACTCTTGCATATTTTACATTTTAGATCTCATAGTTTCTGAATTTCCTCAGAAGCTCTGATGGAGTATCACCTGACCAGCGGAAACGCAAGTGCCAGTAATTTGCCTCTGAAAATCCTGAGAAAAAAGAGAAAGGAAAGTAACTTATTATAAACATGTATAAAACTAAGCTGTCTGAAATAATACTTGATCATCTTCCCCGAAAAGAGTAAGTAAAAAATCGGTCACTTCCAGTGCTCTTGACTAGCAGGGACAACCTCTGTATTCTTGGAACTGTTTGAACAAGAATCCAAGCAAACACCAAACTTCAAGCTACACCTCAGATGGGAAGAGCCCAAAGGAAAACAGGAAGAATGATGGCAGTCCAGAAAATAGGACTTCTGAAGAAAAACTGAAGCAATTGCATTTGCTTAATCTAGAGAAAAGGAGCTAGAGGGTGGCATGATAAGCCTCCAAGTACGTGAAAGGCAGCAGTGTGGAGGGAAGGTACAGATGGCCCTTTCCACATACAAGGGAGTAAAGGAGTTTTTCAGACCCTGCGCTATGTTTTCATCATCTGTGGGCTTTGAATTCTAAAAAACATGATCTTCCTATATCAGGAAGCTGAAACCTATTACCAGACGTCGTGTTAAAATCTCTTATTCAGGCTGAAAGAGCTACATGGAGTTGTAGTCCATAATTCTTACAGACCAGCAGACGGGAACCGAAAATATCACAGTTTAAAAGTGGAATCCAATATAATCGATTTTCCTGGACCAAAACAAAAGCATTATCAACACCCCAACATCAAGTATGAACACTGAATTGCGTACAGGCCCTATTAAATTAATATATTCTAATATTAACATTTATTAATATTAATATATGCCCACTGTATAAATTAAGAAGGCATCTGATGGGTTTGATATTTTTCACATTCAAATCTGTGGAAATTAAATTGGAACTTCAAAAATTATTAGACAGAAGATGCCTGTAAAGAAAGCTCACCATTACAAGGAACAAGATGATGTTTTCTTTACTTTGAAATTTTACTGTTTTACAAAGGATACAGTGGTATTTTAATTACCAGAAACCAGCAAATAGTATAATGTTATAGAGCATAACTGTTACATATGAAGTTTCCAGTTATGCCTCACATACATTTGTTTGTAGAATTTTCTTATGTATTTTCTGCATTCCACAAATGTTTGATATTAAACTAGTTTCTGCTGCCCTCACAGTTCAACTTAATTTCCTGTTTGATCAAGCTGGGAACAAATGACAGGACATTGTTTAATAATAGTTCTCTGATAACATATGCCTGAGATTATGAAAATCCTGAAGGATCAAGCAGAACAGAGGGTGGCCATTGTGGTAACCAACCCTTGATTCAGGCGTACTAATCTAAACAACAAACAGGAAATACTAAGTGGCCAGATGACAGCTTTTGAAATACACATTTCTTCTGGTGCATGCACTATTGTTTAAAACACCTGTTCAGATACAAAAAAAGCCTTCAAGTCTCAATATTCAGTCCTTACTAACTCATCAGATGAAAACTGTGCGTAAGTGCTGAATGCTGCATAGAAAAAAAAATATATATATATAAAATACCTGATTTTTTTATTTAACATTTTTGAAGTTCGTTTTTTTTTTTTAACTCACTGAAAATAATTGCCTCTTTTTTCATTTTAATATAGCAGCAAAACTGAACTTCGCTTTTTGGCTTAAGAAGAATTTCTTTCTTCTTCTCCAGTTTTTGATTTTACTAAAAAACAAGCGAACAAACATCGGGTAGACAGGAAGAAAGGTCTGAAATCTTCAAAATGAAATAAATAATAAACAACATAAAAATCAAAACAAAAACCCAACCCAAAACCACATCAAAAATGCTACCAGTTAAACATACTATTGTGGAGAAGAATTTCTCATGACTAAAAGCCTCCATTTCAGGCCAATCCCTGCATATGGCAATTTTCTGTAACTGCTGGTTTCACTTACTTGGGGAGTCTTGAGTCTTTGAAGACTGTGGTTTCACATCAGGAATTGCAACATCTTCTTGCCCCCTGTTCCCATCTGACAATCCGTCTTCATTGTTTTCAGTCTGTTGGGTCCAAATCTCACTAGCTATGTTGTTGCTATGTTTGAAGTCAGGAGCTTCCAGCATTTGGTCCTTCTTACTTTGGACAGCCCAGTGCATTGACTAAAGAAATGCAAAAATAACAAATAAAGAACTAATTCCTATGCCTTAAAATATTTTTAAATAACTTCTCTTTTCTTCCTTATATTGTAATAAATGGTTACACAAAGCACGTATTATAGAAGCTTGCAGGTCAACAGGATAGGGGAAAGCACAGTTGCATATTGCAAATAGCATTTGAGAGGACAGTTTGTGTCAGGTGGGGATGAAGAACAAAATGTACAAGTGCATCAAATAATTCTAAGGGTCTTTTGTCCAGTTTATTCCATCATAACTTTGGACACTTTTTTAAAAGGGCTTGAGTGACTTAGAAAATGTCCATTTTCAAAGTTGTCTGACTGCAAGGTGCCCTTTGAAAGAAACGCAATTTGGAAAGCTTTAATAGTAAACTCTGTGGAATGAGCGATTTGGAACTGAACTAAGCTTGATGGGATACTTCCAGCAAACGTTTAAGCTCAAGCATGATACTGTAGCTGAAGAGGCTCTCAAACTTCTCTCACGAGCAGAAATGAGGCGGGCAGAACTGGTAAGGAAACACTTAGCCTGCCTCAAACTCTGACCTTGTAGACTTGTAACTATCATTCACCCTAATGAGGCAGGGGAAAAAAAATAAATCAAGCATTATGGAATTAGGATCTACCAGGAACACACTATCAAATTATCTCACTAGCAAAATTAGGAGGGAAAACAAACTTTAGAACATCTGTTTCTGTCACAACTCACCCCACTAGCCTAGCAAGGTCCTTCCAAAGACCTGTGTGAAGCCTAGAGTTCCAAGGGACCTACCTTCTAGATTTTTCAATGAGCTCTTTATTTAATCAGACAGCATGAAAACCTATCTGCTACCAAAATACACCAAAATGAAAATATATTATACAAAGGTCCTAGCTTTGAGAATAAATAAAAGGTTCCTACAAAAGCAAAGTGTGCTGAAGCATTCGAAAACAGCCCAGAAGTTACTTAATCTTCATACAATACACACAAAAGCAACAACTTGATAAATTCACTCTAAAACTACTAGCCTAAAACACTTCTGTGAATGGGCTTCTACAGTCCTCCAATTTTTCCTGAATTTTCTTAGCTTCCCTAGTGCAGGAATCACCCTGCACTGTTCCCATCCCCCAAACCCCACTGCAGCAGCAGTGTTGTAACTCATCCCCTCACTCACTGGACCATTTTTTTCCCGACCAGCCCCACCTTCCCCTCCTCCTGAAGGCCCAGACTTAGACAACACCAACCGTTTTCACAGAATTGCTCAGGGCCTCCCACTGCTGGAACGGAATGGTAATTTTGCTTCGTCGCCAGTAATCGTAACGCGCTCGACTCTCTTCATTAGTAAGAACCTCCTTAGCTTGCTGCAGCTTCTGGAAATTCTCCACTAGAACACAAACCAAAAAAATATTAACGCCAATATTTGTTTCCAAAGAAACTAATTCAGACGTGAAAGGGGAGCTGCCAATACAGGCTTAGAGCAAAGAGAGTAGAGGAGACAGGGGAGCTGAGTGGCAAAGGTATATGGTTGTTCTGCTTACAGCTTTGCAAAGTTTCAGCTGGCTTTAAGATTGCGGCACCCTCAGTGAACAACTGACATCCTTTTCAAACACGGACAAAAATGCTCATTTGTCTGCTGGCTTCAAAATCTCCTAAATTCAAGTTCAGAGAAATTTACAGAGTACAGCAGGCAATAGGCAAAAGCCACCCTCTGTAGACAACCTTAAAAAGGGAAATTAAACTAGAGTAATAATGCTTAGAAGCGACACACATCCACGGCAGCAAGGAAGTCAGAGCGAAGCACAACAGCAAGAAAACGTGAATGGAGAAAAAATATTGACAAGCAAAAATTAACAAGCAAGAAAAGGAATTTAAATACAGTTCAAATCAATTAAGATTTCATTAGGTGTGTTTTCTATATATGCAAAAATGTTATCTTAAATATCAGACTGCATGAAGGAGAGCTCTTATTTTTTCCTACAGGACAATTTTTCATTAAAAGGTTACTAAGGATGCAGGTGCACATTTCTATTTGTAGAAGGGTTATAAAGATTTAGATTTTATCTGTGAGTCACCTATGTTACAGTGATCTATTATTATTATTCATTTATTTCAGTTTACAAATTAGAGACATCTCTTTTGAAATACACTAAGCCCAAACACTAATCTAAATTGATAACCATAAATCAAACAACGAACAACAGGTTGAGGGAGCAGTTCTACTGGGGCTCCTTTTTCTAGTGCCACTAGTTTTCAACATATAAAAAGGCTACTTCAATTACTCTTTATTGAGCTTTAAGCTGATGTAATAAAAAAATATAAAGTAAACTTTCTCCAGTACTGTAACAAGGCATTTAACATAAATACAGCCTGTTCAGGCAAATGGAGCATAAAATATTTATTTATTAAAGGCTGAGGGAGCTGGGCTTGTTCAGCTTGAAGAAGAGAAGGCTGAGAGGGGACCTTATAAATGCTTATAAATATCTCAACGGTGGGTGTCAGGAGGATGGGGCCAAACTCTTTTCAGTGGTGCTCAGCAACAGGACAAGGGGAAACGGGCACAGACTAAAGCTTAGGAAGTTCCACTTCAACATGAGGAAGAACTTCTTCCCTCTGAGGGTGACGGAGCACTGGAACAGGCTGCCCAAGGAGGTGGTGGAGTCTCCTTCTCTGGAGATATTCAAGACCCGCCTGGACAAGGCCCTGTGCAGCTTGCTGTAGGTGACCCTGCTTCAGCAGGGGGGTTGGACTAGATGACCCACAGAGGTCCCTTCCAACCCCGACCATTCTGTGATTCTCTGATTCTATGATACCTCTTTAGCACTTGGCCTCCTTTTTTGAGTGACGTAGTTTAAGTTAATTTGGAGGGATGGAGGGTGGTGCAGGCTGAACAGGACCATGCACTGGAATAGTCTCCTTTCCCTGCTGCAATAAGAGAATTATCTGCAGAGAAAGTTGATTCCATCTGTTTCATTGGTACTTCTGCTATCATTTAGAATAAATTAACTATTCATCATCAGGTTAGTGCTAACAGGTGGTAGATTGTCTCTCAAACACCAAATATCTGGGGGTTTCTCCTCAGGGAAGCTCAAAGTGAAAAATCCCACCTCTTTCACCTTTAAATGCCTGCCCCTCTCCTCATCAGCTCTCTGATGTTAGGCTCGGGTGCGCACATTGATAAGGTAAGCCAAGCCAAGCCCTGCTGGGAGCTCTGCTCAACGCAGTGGAGTGTGAGTCTCATTCAACATGTTGGGCTCCTAGCTCTGCTGTCTCAAGGGAGGGTGTGGATGAGGTCAAACTCACACAGGTAGGTAGAGTATGGTGTTCAGTTTATAGCTAAACTAATAGGAAGAATCCAAAGGAAGAGTTTTGTTCATTAACCAGAAAGAGAAGCATATTTAATTATTCTACAACAAATTTTTGGTGAGGTCCATGATTATGATCGGAACCACTATTATGATAAAAATATAAACTATTCAGACATCAGTAAGCACTGATTCGAGCTATCTTGTGGATATGAATATGTAAGATTGCCTCCAAATAACTCAGGTGCTGCTTAGCTGTCACAGGTATGAGGAACTCCTCGCTTTCATAAACACAAGTGTTAGCTGCTGTTCTGCAAACAGATGGCTACTCATGTGGTGCTGACTTCTCTTTATTTCCAGTCATTAAATTGCATTAAAAGAAACTAAAGTACATTTAATGTGTTCCTGATGGACTTGTTCATGGAAGCAAATTAACTAATTGACACAAGTATGGCACTTGAATGCCACTGAGCACGGAAGCAGGCCAGTTTCATCGGTCTAGAAAGGGACACACTCCACAAAAAATCTCTGAATTAAATGGTGGTCTACCATAGAATAAAAGATGGTCTACCGGGGGGG
>Ga0065711_1002613_pt1 | contig 38482 bp, 19 predicted proteins | sample Hoacrofraction12_FD_59098 | JGI IMG/M metagenome (GOLD analysis project Ga0065711, IMG submission 59098) | Hoatzin crop microbial communities from Cojedes, Venezuela - Epithelial fraction 12 v2 (version 2) | ecosystem: Host-associated > Birds > Digestive system > Esophagus > Crop | place...
TCCTGTGCAGCCTGCTGTAGGTGACCCTGCTTCGGCAGGAGGGTTGGACTAGATGACCCACAGAGGTCCCTTCCAACCCCTACTATTCTGTGATTCTGTGGTTCTGTGATTTAGCTTTCTTGTTGCCTGTTGATTTTAGTGTGTGAGTACAGGGAGGACAGGAATAAGGTACCTGCTGAGCTATAGTCTAACATAGTGGGACTTAATATTTTTATGAAAGAAGAAATTCTGGTGTATCGTTCTGTGACAGATGATGAATTGTTAAAGGAAGTTCTTGTGACCTGTAAAACAAGAATACCTTTTTTTCATACTGAAGCCCATGCTAAAAGTACCTTCTTGAGCATTTTATGCTTTTGGCCTTTTTCATAATGTTAATTTTTGTCTTTTCAAATATTTTCAAGCCTCTTTATAGCTCTTGGTGTCACTGCCTTTTCCATTGTGGATTATGGTAGGTTTTCCAAGTCTGATTTCCCTTGAACTTCACACACATACATGGGGTCTAGAATTTCTTCTGTAAAATGAAGTTACTGACATGTAACATAATGGTGTTGAAAGCTTACTTCATTGAAATAAATGTGATAAAATAGATCCTAACTTCATATACGTGTTGCATATCAAGTGTAAAGACTTGCAAAGACTCAGTATCAGTGAATTTGAAGTTATTTGGGTAGTCTTGGTAGGTGAACCGAACACATGCTTCTGTGGGTTTAGTAAAATAAGTGCAAGAAAATACAGAAGAAAGAAGGTNAGTTTACTTCTAATTCCAGCACGGGTGAAACTACTGGATTATCTGTGTACCTATGTTGCAGAAACTGTAGGAAGAATAGTTTGAGGACTCGAATATTACATGTATTAGAAGACCTTAAAATTTAATTTTATGAAAATGGTGCTGTAACTCTCTGGGAACATTTTGGCAAAGTTTTTCATGTTCTTTCTTCAATCTAGTTTCTTTGAGATCTAATAAAGATTTAGAGAGCTTGATTTGTGTGCAGGGAGTTGATTTATAATGTTACTGACCTCCTCTGACTTAGCAGACAAAACATAATGTGATCTCTTGCTCAGCTACAAAAATTCAGGCATGTACATGAGGAGACATCCTCTTTCTGTGCAAGGGCCAGCTGCAGCTTCCTGAGAGTTGTGGGAGCTTTGCTGTTACTGGAAGTCTTCTGAATGGTCTATACTAGGTGAAGCACAGGTGGTTGAGGTTGGTGTGGGAAAGTGTTGAACACCTTCTCTGGCCCGCCTGACACGAGGAGCCGGGTGTACAGGGACGGTCAGTGCTCCTCCGGGCCTCACACCCTACATGTCCTCTGTGTTAACCCTGTAGGGACTGTTTGCTACCATGTCACTGATGGATAGAGATGAAGATTTGAAGTTGGAAAGGGATGCTTCTGTGTGCTTGTCTGTTCCCAGTGCCTTTCTTTCACAACTGTTGAGACAGTAGGGAAGGCTCCTTGTGCTCCCTGTTGACAGTGCTAGGGGGCTTTTTAAATCCAAGTTACAGTGGTTATTCTCTGTATTACTTTCTAATGGTTACACGTGAAGAAAAAAACTGTCTAGATAGTTAACTGTCTTATACATGAGGACCTCACAAGCAGTGAAGTCTCTATTACGTAATCTGTAATGGGAAGATTTAAAAGTGTCTTATTTCCTCTGTCAGTTTTCAGCATCTGCCGTTAAAACAGCCACGTGGTAACTATTGCAGGAGGGTTAGGCAGGTATTGCTGCCCTTCTTACAGTGAAAGCAGAATACAAAAAGGACTTTGTTAGCAAGCAAGAGGACTATAAAAGGAAAAGCAACTTGCTAGAAAAACACTCAAAAAGATAATGGATTTACTTCCAAAGACGTTCAAGTGCATTTTAATGAGTTATATTACGATATATACCTTTACTGCAAATAAAATCCAGTCACAAAAATAGTATTACCTTCCTGCTGACTGCTTTGGTATCCAAGCTGTTTTACTGGTATTGATCATTTTTACCTTTTATTTGCTTTAATGGCAGTATATTTAGGATAAGCAGAGCAATAATTTTAAGGCTGACAAGCGACCACTGAAAGTTGTACAATTTCTTTCCACAAAGTTTCTAACTAATTTTTACTCATATAAGTGAAGTTAGAAGACGTTTCCCCTACTGAAAAATCTACTGCCCTTGTCAATAAGAAATACATGCTTAAAGAGATGCACAAATTTCTTACCAAATTTGTTTTGTCGCTGCAGATTACATCTATTACATAGAATGAGTTTCTGATAAACAAGCTTTGTCAGCTTCTTATTTGGAGCAGGTGACTATCCTTTTTGCATTGACTTCGCCTTTTCATGTTAGTTTCAATTGCTTAGATTTTTTAATTTTTCTTCAGAACAAGGCAGCGTGTGTATAAATAGGGTATTTTCATTTTTTGCTTTGTTGATTTTTTGCAGAGCAAGCTACAGAATGCATGTGGTTTATTAATAAGTGTCTGTTGCTCTGACTAGAGAAACACTTTGCCTGTTGTGGCATTTGTATCTCCTCTGAGAAAGTGACTGAAGGGACTATATATGAATTCTTCCCCCTCACCCCTGCTTTCAGTATTACTTTATGTGAATCTAATTTAATTTCAGTTATTTTACGAGAAATATTCTCACAGTATGTAACCAGGGATTTAGCTGGGGTGAGTCTTGAAATTAAAGGGCCAGTTATGGCAAGATATTGGTGAAGTTAATCTTTATTGATGTCTGTGTTTGAGAGTTTTTGAGTATATAGTTTCCATTCTTCCAGTTCAAGAGAGCAGAATACAATACACGTACTATGGTTCTTACTGTAAGGCTATTTAAAAACTTCTTGGAAAAATTAGATCTTTCTGTACACCCACAAAGTATAATGTACTTTTAAAAATGTTGTTAAAATTATTTGGATTTAAATAATTAGACATTAATCAAAGTAAGAAATAACACAGTGTATTATAATCAGCTAATTCTGATGGCCTTAGTCTAGCTCAAAGATTTTAGAAAGATTTCAATCATACCTGTTTTCTAAAAAGTACCATGTAAATACGAAATTTGGGTAAACAAAATCTATAGACTGAGGTGCTTATATGTTTATACATTTTCCATGTATGAAATTGTTAATATTGATTATGATTCTTCTATTTTCTTTTTCTAAAGGTAATCCAATTTTTACTTTGATAAAGTACATTTGTCTTTTTTATTCAGTTTTCAAGTGGTAGGTTATGTCACTCTAATTCAAACACCTTATTTGTTTTCAGTGCCATAGTTTGATATTTGTGGTGGAAGATTTCCATTTCTAATATCAAAGGGTACCAAAAGATATCCCGTTGACAATCAACACTTTCTTTCTTTACAAAAAAAATGAACCCTGCTTTTTGCTGTCATTCACTTTAATAATCAGTAAAACTTTGAAGTCAAGCATATTTTTAACTGAATGTCTAGTGAGGAACGTTTCATTTATCCTTGTTTCTCTGCCATACTTGGTTAAGATTTGCTTTCTGGAATGCCTTTAATTTCAGAGTCATAAAAAGATTTCTTTTTATCTGTCTGTCATTCAGTACCTCAGTATTTTGGAACTAAAACATGCCTGCAACCCCACAGCTTTCTTCATGGTAACATAATACGTCTGAAAGATGTCTGCAACTCATCTGTGTTAAAATACTTAGCTCAGTTTCTTCTTATTGCTTAATGAACAGTTGTCTGTGTTATTAAGCAGTGTTATTATTCTCTGACTTGTGCTGTCAGCACTGTCAAAAATGGATTTGATGTCAAATAATATAAAAGCCTTTTATTGCTGTGCCAGTGGCATAGCCCAGTATTACAGGATTTTGCAAAAGGGGCCTCAAACCCACACCTCCTTTTTTTTTTTCCCCAGTGTAAGTAATAACAATGTAAGTAATAACAGTTTTATTTCTGCTGCAAGTCATCTCATCACGTGTAACTGAGTATTCTGTATTATGCAGTTATCTTAGCTTGCCCCTGAAAACCAAGTGCATGTTATGCCTTCTCTACTCTTGCAAGTTCCAGACAAGAAGGTATTTTTGTTCGGAAAACCACATATTGTTTGACTTGATGGCCAGAGCACTGTAAACGTGTAATTTGTCTTATACTTTGCAAAAAATTTAAATGCCACTCTGTATTAGAACTTGGGACTGAACGCATCGTGATGAGAAGGCCACCTTCTACCTTTGTATGCAGCCTGTGAACCATCCACTTCCCCTTACCCACCACAGATATCCCAGTAAAGTGAGGAGAAAGTTCTTAAGCAGCTGAAATAATAATAATAAAAAAGCATAAATGTACTGTTGGTACATAAAGTAGATATCTCAGTGAGAATGAATGTCACAAAGAGCTGGAAAGCCAATTTTACAGCTGCTGTTTATTGTCTTTCTCTCTCTTTCCTGCCATTCTTAGCATTTTCTTTCCAGTTCATGCTCTGTTTCTCATTTAGTTTTTCCTTCTGTGTTTTATTGCTTTTGAGAACTCCCAGCTGATCCTCCTGAGCTTCAGTTCCACTTCCTCTCACAACTGCTTTCCAAAACAGGATCATTGAACAGTTAATGCTGGCACTTAAAATGAGTGAACAACTCAATTAGATTAACGGAGGGTAGGGAAATTCACGTCTCGGACTTTTATTCTCTGCCAACACAGGAAGACAAAAGAACATCAAACAGCCCCAGGTTCTGCCAGGCATAGCAGTGCAATGTATAATTGGGACCATAATGTCCGTGCCGGTGATGATGTCGCTGTTTTTTGCCTTTAGAGGATGAGGACATTTGCTGCTTGCTGGTGCAGAATTAAATGGAAGAAATGAGGGAATTTCACAAGTTTGACCTTTTAGATTTTGGGTGTGAACAGAAAAAGGGAACTATTTAAACCTTTCTGGGAGTAAAAGACAGTATCCCTTGTAATCTGCTTTGCAGATGTTCACTAATTCATCCATACCTATGGTTAGCTTCCGATGGATCAAGAATTTGCATTTTTGTTCCTGAGTAATACAGGCTATTGGAGAGAGAGCAGGGTCGTGGTGCTTGGTCTCAAAAGAGAAGACGACATCACTAAAATGATTTTTCTATTATTTAGTCAATGTGGTTGATACAGAAGGAAGGTGACTTTTCCAGTCAAGAAGTGTGGGTTTTCTTTGTTCTTTTCTAGTCTTCCTTATCAAGCTTCCTCTATTTCTGAAGGGTTTTGCAGCTGTACTGCTTATTCTTAAAGTTTTTCTTTTAAAGTTCTAATAGAAAGTTATTACTGAAGTGTTGGTACAATCCATTTATATATATATTTACATATATACATATATATAAAAAAGATATGTGTCTATATACACACACACACAAACATACTCTTCCTCCTCAGAAAAAATACTGTCAGGACCAGGATTTAAAAGGTGTTCCAGAGATGAGTCCCACTGCCACAGAGCAGAGGTCAACACCATTACCTTTAGCAGCTGGCAAGTTGCTAACTTGGTTTCAGTTCCCCTCCTTCCCCTGCCAAGTGATAATTTTCAGTGCTAGCTAGGACACGGGCATGGACTAGCCTTCCAGAGGTTTTGCACAGAATGTGATTTGCTCTTTCCATTGCTTCTTATTGGCAGAATAGAGATAAATTGCCCTGTTGAACTTCGGAGGTGAATTCTTACATTTGTCTGTTTACTGTTCTCTCTCTCTTATTCTTCCCTTTTGCTACCTTCCTTTAGTCCCTCCCTCAGTGAAGGACATGGCACAAGTTAGTTCTGCCTACAGCAGTCCCCCAAACATGCAAAGTCAGTTTATTGCCTGTTTTTATTTTTTATTTAGATGTCCTTTAATTCTGCAGCAAGGCAGAAGTTCAGAGACAGTAGGAATGTGCAACCTTAGCACAGGCTGTTATTTTGGCAAGTTGCCATCCAACCTTATCTCTCATTTGCTCAGAGCAGTTTGTAAATAATCTCCTCTGGGTTTAATTCTGGTTTTGAATCAAGAAGCTACTTCGATTTTGACTTAACTGTATTCTCTCTCACTTTAATCTGCAGAAATTTCAGAATCAGAGGTCCTGGAAAAGTGTTCCCCATTGGAATTTTTCAGAGTTTTTGTATATATATCTATAACTCTCTAATTTATTTTTTTTACAAGACAGGATGATTTGTGAGTCATTTAAAATTTCCCTTCCTACACCTTGTTAATTTCATTTTCAAAAGGTGCCATTGAAATTTGTTTGCAATAATAATTTCTCTGGCATAGTATTTCATTCTTAGGAGTACTTCTGCAGGTTTGCATCACTTTATAAAGCCTAAACAGACCTTAACAGACCTTTACATTAGAATTCCTACAAAGTGGTTTCTAATGGTTAGTTTGTTTTGCCTTCGATAAATTTCAAATGATAAATATTTGTCAGACATAAAGACAAATTTCTAGTATTAGATTCTCGGTAAGAAAATGGTTTCACTTTGCTTTAGTCACTGTTTAACAAAACATGTCACTGGTTAATCATCATGAAAGAAGCCTTCCAACCTGCTGCTGATGTTGCGATAACAGATATCCTGGGTTCTTTGTTAAACTCAAAACATTTCAATAGAGCTTTATACCTGGGACAATATTTAATTCCTCAGAGTAATTCTCTTGCCAGTCTTTCCACACACCAGTTTAGCATGGAATGAGGTTGTTAAAAAGTGATGTCGCTAATTTCTAATCCTAGTTTTCTTTCTGTAGACAGTGAAGAAAGAGAGAGCAAGAGACTGCCCTCTAGAGAACAAGATCAGCCCCAGAGTTAGGTGTTGCCTTCAAGAAGAGTCTTCCTCTTTCGGCTGCAGAAGGCGGCTACAAAAATTAAAATAGCTTGTGTAACTAGCCTATTTTTATAACTCATTAGGGAGGCTTAATTATATCAACATATATATATGTTGGAAAATTTTTCTGTGATATAAATTCACCTTCCATCTGCACAACCTTCTTTTCCTTATTTTTTAGCTATTTAGCTTCTAGTCAAAGTATCTTCTCTGTGACTGTCTCAATTAATGCGGGAATGTCACCGAAAACTATTTCCGAATTTGTTTTTGAGAAAAAAAGTAGAGTTCATTTGCATGGGAGGCAGTAAAACACTACATAGCCGCTTACTGCATGTTGTTCATTTTAAAAGGAATTTGCAAGGAGCTTGGCGCTCTTTCTAGCTTGCACACCCAATTGGTAGTATTTGGTTTAAAACAGACCCTGAAAGTACCACTTAAAATGAAAGCTGTTCGACACACATGCAGAACACCTGCCTTGTAGACCCATACTCAGTATTACTTGATAAAGATCAGCCGTTACTTGCACATAAAACCTGAATTTTTTACAATAAACTAGGTATGGTGTGTTCTTAACACAACTAAATTTCACATACATGCTTTCACTTGTTCTGTAGAAATACATGTCTGTGTAGTTGTTTACAAGCTTTAGTTTTCAATCACAGAATTTTTTGTTTTCCTGATTCACTTAAAATTATTAGTCTTTTAAATAAAACCACAGTTTTATCCTTTGTACCACAAAGTTGTGTTAAGTTTTCCCTTACTGAAATGAGTATGCTATAATATATGTTTTGAATTACTGCTCTGTTTATTTCCTGTATCAGAACCTACTCTTTAACAATGTATTAATTTTTTTTTTTTTTTCTTGAAGAACTCAAGGAAATAAGTCTCTGTACTGTCATCAGGCGAGTCTTGTTTTGTCATCTGTGTGCTGATTCTTTAATATTTTTTTTCTAGTTTGTAGTTGAAAAAGGCTGGACTTTCTGGCTGAAAATGTAATTTCACAGAACTGCCACTTATTTATCTGCAATTGATAGTTGTTTCTTGCTTATGACTTTTATTCTCTGGAATGCTGCACTTACGGATGTTTCCATTCTTCTCCTACATTAAATAGTTTTAGTTTCATGTACGTTTTAAGCCCACTCTCTTCCTGCCCGGTAAAGTTTATTTCCAAAAGTAACCTCACTGTAATCAGATTCAATTTTGTCATAAATAAATTTAATTTGCAGTTAATCCACATCGATGTGGTTAGCTGCGTTTCTTAGTTGCTTACCATAACTCAGGGGTCTTATGGTGCAGCTGATTTCACATGAATAAAAGTGTGTTGTTTCCTGACTATGAACTTCCAAATATTGTTGAGTGAGTCACTCACAAATTTCAAACAGGCCATCAGTTTTTGGAGAGCAGACCGGAGAAACTTCTATTGTTGGAGCAAGAAGTTGTACTGAAATTAAATGGTTTATGAAACTGGAGAAATACTGTAGGAGTTTTCGTGTGAGGTTTTTCTGATATGGGGTATTTTTTTAGAAAAACTGGCGATACAGTTTCAGGGACATCTGAATGGATGGACCAAAATCAGTAATTTAAACATTTTTATCAATAAGAAAATTCACTCTAATTTTGAAACTATTTTTGTTTTTATTCTTTTGTTGTATAGCCATGAAATGTAAAAAGTGGAAATTGAGATAAGACATTTCAGGTAACCCAAAATAAAATTTTGTACTGGATTACAAACTTTGGTGTTCTGCAGTTATCCAGAACAAGCTCATCTTTTATAATTTGTACAGCAAGTTCTGTCACTCCATATTGCTGTTGTTTTCTATCAATTTACTGTTCCCCCTGGCATTAAATGGAAATCTGTCATGTTTCTTGGGAGGGGATAAGAGGATGTCACCTCAGCTATCCTGGAAAAAAATTGGAAGGTAGGAAAATTGTGCCTTTTGAGTTGAAAGATGTAAAAGGAAGTATTCTATTTGGAAGTGCTCTATTTCTGTCACTATGTAATTAGCACGCAGCACAAATGAATGTGGTTGAAAAGTGGACTTTATGTCTTTGTGCTAATCACAGTGCAGTCAGACTAACCAGTAACGTCACTTTGGTCACCTGCTGGGCAGTTATTCACTGACCTTAATGACTGCAATGAGAAAAACTGATTCTGTTTCAAAACCTAGCGTGCAGCTTATGAAAGTGAAATAATTTTGTCTTCAAACTGTTGGTTCAGTAAAGCGTAGTGAGTTACAGCTATTCTGTTTGAGGGTTTCTTTCATTTTAGGAGATAACTCAGAATTGGGAACTGTCATGGTTAAATGGAATTATTAGTTCCTCTGATGAAGTTTATGAATCTAGAGAAAAGTCTTGTTAGATACAAGTAATTTATAAAACTCACTGAATATGAAGATTCTGCCCTATGCTGCATTGCAGGAGTTGAGACAAGATATGATATTCATTTAGCTGTATCCGAAAGTGGCTGCGTGTTTCTCCAGCTTACTGTTACTTTACTAAAGTACCTACGGAACGCTGTGCTGCGTGTTTTCAGCTACTTACATCTGTTTCCTTACAAACTCTCTTCAAGTCTTTCCATTCTAATCTCTAGAAGTCTTGATGTGGATCATAGCATTAGGAAAATCTATTTCCATTCCTAACTTTTGTAGTGTTGGAGTAATGGACTCTTTTTCTCTGCTTTTAGCTTGTCCCTAAAGAAAATGGAGACTGCTTTAGTGTTTTTTGTTATCCATTTTAGGAGTTATTTTCTTACCAATTAACGGCTCCAGTTCCTCAAGTTAATCATCACACAAAACATCATGCCACTGTATTTTCTTAGGAATTTGTTGAAATTCTCCTTGCTCCCTCAGTAATGTTCACACGTTTCCTTCTTTTCTTCTCTGGGCATGGAATTTGCGTTATCCCACTATTGCTGATACTACACTTTGACCTGCTTTTGCTTGGATGGCTATGCTGACCTTTTTCCATTCACAAACCTTTCTGCAGTAGATTTGGTAGGTTTTTTGTGTATTTTTAGTTCCAAGTTAGTTTGCTACATCTAGACCAGTTCAATTTTTTTTTTAGAGTGCACCACAGTGGAAGATAATTAAGCCCATTGTGAGAAGAGTAATTTCAGTCAGTACATACTGTGTCATACATACTACTTGCATCAGTAGTTTAATTTTGATATTTTATAGCTGCTGAGTAATTAATTTTACAATCTCAGAATATAATGTGTAGTTCTGATTTCCATATTTGAAGGAAATGTAAACAACAAAAATTCACCAAAATTCCCTAAGATAATTACTTCAGGTTGCCTGGGCCAGGTTAGAGTATCTAGAACCAGGTTTTAGAAATTCATGATTAAAAATATGAAGTTATGAAAGGTGCTACTAAATTGTAACCTTCTGTATGGATCAGGCACTTCTATTAAACCATATGGTGGGGAGACATGGTCAAATTTCCACAGAAGAGGAGTCTAGTATGTTTGTTGTGCTTATTTTTTCAATATTTTAATTTTATAGTGAACAGGAATGGGAGGATGTTTAGACTATACATTTGGTCAGATGAAGATTATTCCTTTCATATTAGAGATATCCTTTTACGTCTCACATGGTAAGATACAGCAAACAGAAGAAAATATATTATGATACAAGAACAACATACCAGACATTTGCATTTTCTATAGATAATTAACAGAAAGAATTGACAACACTTCCATTTTCTATTTCAGCTGTTTTTAAGAGTTCGTTTATAAGGAGCTTTCTGTCCCATTTGTCTGACAGATACTGACATCTGAATCTTGATGCAATCGGCATCTTCTCCTCTTACTAAATCATTCATGAATGTTGCACTACTTTTAGTCTCTTTATTCTGTCAATGACTTTGTGGTAAAAATAGAAATAGAGCTTTGTGGTTTCAGTGATTTGATGCATTTGTCGCTGATGCAGATCATTAGCTTTTTTAAATGCGGAAATCATGGACAGTAATTTTACAGCCTTAAGTCTTTTAATCTTTTGGTAGTGTTCATGCTCTGATTTTAAAGAAATAACTTCTTCATTACTTTTTGGTACTGAATGGGATCAGGAGAATAATTTGTGATTATACTTAGCAATAAGAACTTAATGCTTGAAGATGTGTGCTATGTAAGATCTACTGGGGTAAATGTTGGGGAAAATGTCAACCAGAAGAAAATGTGTTGCTGCAAGTAAGCCTGTTGTGGTGTGCAAATGTTTCTGCAGAACTACTGAAGGCAGAAAACCACAGGGAGAATGGCAGTGCATGCATCTTTATTCAAAACAAACAAACAAAACGGTGGCTAAAAAGCAAACTGTTTGTATTAGGAACAGTGAATCAGTGTTCTTTCCTAACCTGAATCAGGCTGAGGAGTTGAAGAAAAAAAGCCCTCATCTGTATCAAACATTTCTGACATTCAGGAAAGCCTTTTGGGCCATGAAATTCTCCATGACAAATATGGCACATCTTGTGTTTTGTTTTTTTTTTTTTTTAGAGAGGTTTGCTGCACTCCTGGGGCTTTGTATTGAATTTGTGCAAGAATTGCACCAGTCTTAAAAATTTGCTCTAGGATGTTTTAGCAGCTATTACCTTCAAGTTACTTGATAAAAGTAAGTAGATAAAGACAGCAACAGATAGACATCTACCAAATAACTTTAGAGTGTGACAATATGTAAAGTTTAGTTTGAGGTCAGTTAGCTTTCAGATATCAAAACTATTTCATCTTTTCCCATTGTTGAACCATTTACCGTGATTGTGTGGAAATTTGAACATATTTGGTGTTAAATCTATGTTTAGTTCTAAATGAGTTTAAAATGCAAGTCAAAAAATGAAAATGCTTACACAGTAAGAAAAAAGGAATTTAGATTAGGTTGCAGGTTTTTGCTCTTGAAGAACAGGCAGCTGCTCCTTAGTGATTTTTCTTTTTATAGAATTGAAAGAGAAGAGAAGAGCAAACTCCAATGGAAAAACCTTAATTTGAATGGTATGAGTGTGTCTTTCACAGCAGAGGAAGCAAATTGTTATGTGAACTGTGTTTATTTTACATTTTTTGATGAGAACTTGCCCTTCATTTGAAATTCTGTAGAATGTTAAAGCAACAACTTATCTCCTACAGAAAAGGCTATAACAAGTGACAGTAGCCACTTATTTCTGGGTTCAAAAGATCTGATCTACTCTGGGCGATGGAAGGGCTCCACTTGGATTTGGATTAGGCCTTTGCATAGTAACTGGGAGTGGGAGGCCCACGTTATAGAGTGCTTCTGGAAGGAACTTAAATAACCACAAGGACGTGGCTGAAAGACAGCAGCACTGTTGTCTTGTGGAAACTTCTCTCTCTCCAGTTTTCTTTGTGTTGAGGGGCTGTATCTCACAGCTGTAATGATATTTTGTGCTGTAAGATGAGGTACTGGAAAAAAAGACAAAGACGAAGAGCAGTGGAATGCCACAACATCTGCCAAAATTTTACTTCAAGTGTTTGATGTTGGACTGTATGATTTATTTTATTTTCCTGTGGAAGTGTAAAAGCATGGGAGAAAGGGCATATAAGCAACGGTCTTTTTTGAATTTTTTTTTTTTTTATTTTTTTTAACTTGCATGCTTGAAAGTTTGGCTCTCTAAATACATATTGGAAGCTTTCATCTGGAGAATCTAGAGAACTGTTGTCCTATTCTCACTTTACCTGGGGGGGGAGGATATCCACTTTCTTTTTTACCATCTTCTCCACTGTCATTTCTGTTTTCATAACTTCTTTGCAAACTCATTTGTGTCTCTCACTGGTTTCTTTAGTGTCACATTATGGGAATCATTCCATGATTTTGATAATTTCTGGCACCCTTCTGCTGTTCCTACTTTGTTTCTACCGTCTCATTTCTGAAGTGGAGCATGCAAAAGAGAACTGGAAACAGTCAGTGTTCTAGGCAAGGTGACATCATGGATGTAAATCCACTGCCATAAGGATATCTTCTGTTTTGTGCTATGGTCTTTTTCTAGAAATTCTTCATATTCTGTTGAAATGTTTGACTGCCATTAAACATTAACTTGATGTCTGCAGAGGCCTACCTATCATAACCACATGAGGATTAGTGTTTTAGAGTGCAACTTTTTATACACCTTATTGGAGCTGCAGGTTTTGTTTGGTTTTACCACATGGAAGTGGCTTCCCACGCACAAATACTATGAATGTACAGATATACAGTACTTAATGTGTCCACCTTAAGCTTGCTCATCTGCCTGTAGAACATAAAAAAGCTTCTGGCACAGTTTCATGTCTTATGTGAACAGAGAAATCTGCAGGGGCTATTTATCATTTTCACAAATTCTTGAGACCTGAAAATACTGACATGAAAACATTTTAAAGGTAGTTTATGATGAAATACTGCATTTTTAATTTGTTAACAAATAAGGTAGCAAAACCCCCAAATCTGATATAGATCATCTCTGCAGCTAAAAGGCAGTTACTAGCGCAGATGTTCTCACCTGTTACAGTCTTCATTCTGAAGGTGACAGCTGAAAACTATGTGTAACTTTGAATATGTGTTAATAACAACTGAGAGACTAAAATGTAATTATTGCAGATTATTATACTATCAGCTGTGTAGCTGTGAGGCATAGGCTGAATATTTTGCCACGTTCATTTAGAAGAAGATAAAAGTAGCACTGCAGAACCAAGTAAGTTAAATGAGAATTTAAATCACTGCAATAGAAGTAGCAATTGTAAAGTCATCTCTGACTGAGCCAGCAAGACGTGTTTCAAGGCTAGCAAAGCGTTATTTTTCTGGACCTAGGTCACCAAAGGTGGTGGTGTGGATGAGATTTGAAGTGAGTGTTTGGCCTGTCAGGCATGTGTTTTATTCCTTAATGCTTCCTGAGAAGTCACAAGAAATATAGTGTCATGGCAAATGGAGCAGAAGAAAATGATCTTCCCACCATGCTACCAACACTATGCCTTTGCATTTGTCTTGGTGCTAGAGGTACTCTTCATTCTCTTATCCAGTGTTTAACCAGTACTCCAACTAGCATGGGAAATATATTCAATTTGATACATTTTTAATTGCAAATAGTTCTTGCGGGGCTGCAGCACCTTCTGTTTTTAGATATAAGCCACAGAGCAGTGACATGGTCAGTTGACTTCTGTTCCAGAGAAGAAATCGGTTACAGTGATCGTTGATCCACCCTTTTATAGTAAGCATTTGTTTTATAGCATTGTTAAGACTTTTACCCTGTAAAGCTACCCACTACTCCTGCAATTGTTTCTCTGATCAAGCAACTGGAGTCACAGGAGACTGCAAGGTTTAAAAGCTCAAAAGAGAGAATTTAAAAATTGATTAGAACTCCAAAGCTTTAGCCATGTGTCAGATGACATTTCTTATATTACCTATGTTTGACTAAATTGATTCTGATAAAATAAGGGTTCAGCTGTAGTGAATTAACTGAAAACACTGCCTAGAAGGTCTTTATGAGCAAAGCAATCTACACATTTCTGTTATCCAGCCAGGCTAAACCACAACAATCGTTTAGACTTGCCTCCTGTGTAACATAAACTGTGTAATCCAGTAATCCTCATAACACATCTATATAGCTTTTGATTAAAGAATGTACATACTTCCTACCTACTGATTTATAAACTGAGACCAGTTAAATAATTAGCCTTCTCATCAGTATGAGTAAGTTTCTGACATGTTGCTGTAGGGTTAGCATCTAACTCCAGTCACTTTTATGGGAGTCATACACTAGTTGAGGCTGGAAGGCACGTCTGTAGATTGTCTAGTCCAACCCATCTGCTCAAGCAGGGCCACCTAGAGCCAGGTTCCTAGGACCATGTCCAGACAGCTTTGGCGTAATCTCCAAGGATGGAGATTCTACAATCTCTCTGGGTAGCATGTGCCAGTGCTTAGTCACCCTCATAGTAAAAAAAAGTTTTTCCTTATGTTCAGATGGAGTCTCTTGTGGTTCCATTTGTGTGGATTGCCCCTTGTCCTGTCACTGGGCACCACCAAGAACAGTCTGGCTCTCCCTTTGTGCCTTTCCATCAGATATTTATATGCACTGATAAGTTCCCCCCTTGAGCCTGCTATTCTTCAGGCTGCAGAGTCCCAGGTCTCTCAGTCTTTGCTCACAGGAGCAGATGCTCCAGTCCCCTAGTTGTCTTTGTTGCCTTTGCTGGACTCATTCCACAGAGTCCATATCTTTCTTGCAGCCCAGTTTCTTCAGAAACGTTTATTTATTTTCACTCTCTTGTCATTTAAATGGAATATTCTCATGAGTCTTCTTTCAATTTTCTATTTCCTTATTGCAAACACAATTCTAGAATCTGTACTAGTTTTACTCTTATACTGACTGATGTATAAAGTTGGAGTCTCCTTTCTACGATTCTGCAAATGCACATCAATTAAAATGGAAAAGTACTGGTCTTAAAATTGGGGTGGACTAGTTATGGCTTCATGTCAGCCAAGCCACAGAAATCCAGACTTGAAACTCAAAGTGTCTTTTATTTGCTGTAAACAAAGAAATTTGACAACTCCACCCACCTAAAGGCAACTGAAAGAGAGCAAGACTGTCCTATATAAGATGAGGCAGCAGTGCTTTATTTTGTCAGAGAATACCAGATTGCTTTACCTAAAGAATACCTTTCTGAATCCCCTCCACTCTTTAAACTGTGACCCAGAAAACAGCACCCATACCCCTCACCAATGGCACCAACAATCCTCCCTGCTTCCAGTTCCCTCTGTTAGTGCTCATTCATATTACATACCTGGGTATTGCTGCCTGGGTCCAATGCATGGACTTTCAGCTCAAAGATTTTAATTTGTGTTTAAAACTCAATAAAACTTTGTGATTCAAAATACCATTAAAAGCAACCACTGAACAGAATTTTAGTTTTTTTGGAAATATTGTTTGTTTAAAGCATGAGTACAATTTTACATTCTTCAGAGAAGAATAAAGGAAAACCCTAAATACAACTCATGCAACTCCATAAATTTCAGGCCATAATATGGTGCTAGCTGGGGAGAATTTAAAAACAAAGAAAAGCTTGATATATTGTCTGGTTTTCAGTTTCTGCCATTGTCTTCTGTTGTTCTGATGCCATCTTTTTTCAGACAGCAGACCAGATTTAATTTCTTGGATTTTTTTTAACCTATATTGTGTTTTTTAATTTACTTATCTTACATACTGTTCTAGTTGATGAACATAAAGTGAATGCTGAAAGGAGAATCCTATTTAGGAAATTTATGTCTTGTTCTTAGGTGGATCATGGAATAAGATCTAACACATTGAATATAGACATTTTATTAATTGTGCAGTAGTTTTTGAACACAGAGTGGTGATAGAGGTTTTTATCTCAGGCTATATCCTCACTTTAGATATGAAATAAAATCTTAATTTTGGCCTTCAGGACAGAAATACCCCAAGTGTAGCAGATGGAAATTTGAAGTAAATTCACAATGAATTTCCTCTTATCGATGTGGAAAAATTTGAAAGATGCTCTCTTTAAACGCTGATTTATTATTGCCACTTTCTGAAACTTCATTCTTTCAGCTAATAGAGTTAGGCTGTCACTTTGTTAACATGTCTAGTATTTGCTTTTTATTTACAACTTTGTTGACGGTGTCCTAGAGAGTGATTTGTTCTGATCAGCTGTCAACGGGATGATACTGTAAGCAGTGATATAAAATAAAATAGAAACAGGTTTCAGACACTCTGTTAGCTTAAGAATAAGTGCACAGTAATCTCTTCTGTTTCTACAAAGTACTGACTAGTCTTGTAACTGATGCAGATCTCAGAGTCATCCGGCCCAAACTCTTGAGACCGCTCCTTCCAGAAGAATGGAAACCACTCAGAGGGCTTGGACTTGGAAATCTACCTGAGTGAGAAGTGAATCTAAAACAAAATTATCTTCTCAGAAAATGCCACAACTTTTCTGAGCATCCATCAAACATATATGATATGTCTGGAATAGCTGTCAGGTGGAATGATCTCAAACTGCTTGAAGTTTTGTATCTGAAACCTCTATGGATCCGTTAGCCTTTTAATATTGTAATACTGTTAGTAGGTGCTGAATTGTTTAAAAGTCTGCTTAATAACTAAGTAACTTCATTCTACATCAGTAGCCAGTTTTGATGACTTTTTATTTTAAAAAAATGTTTTAGCTCAGGAAAGAAAAGCATAGGTAATCACAGCGTGACTACTATCAAAGGAAGAGATCAGAATAGTGCTTTCCACATCAGCTACCCTTAAGCGGAGATGTCTAAAGAAAAAAAAGTAATCTAGATTTACATAAGTATTAAGTCAGAAGTAAAATCTATGATAAAAAATAGAAGAAGAATAATAAATTCACCAGTAGAGTTGAGGAATACTTTATGACAACTGTTTTTTTCCCCCCTGCAATATGAGACACAAGCCATCTCGATGACTGTAACACCATGTTGCATAAAGTTCCCTGCAGATGTTCCCCTGGAGACCTGCCTGACTTTTTCTTCCAACACTACCTTCTCTCCACATCAGCTATATCCTGGCAGCTCTTTTTTCTGGTCAACAAGTTTTTCCCAATCATGGATGCAACAGTCTCTGTTCTCTTTCTGGGTTTTTTGTGTCTTGTAAGCTTGAATGCCTTTCTGTTCCTTCTTCTTGGTGCACGGCAAAGAGAGGATACAAAACTTAATGACTTCCCTCTTCATCTTTCTTAATTCCTTCACGTTTTTTTAAGATGCTTTCTGACCTCGCCATCTCAGAGGTCCAAAAGTCCTGGGAATACAGTATCTAAGCTAATTCTGGAGCAAGGAATGGCAAAGCTACCTGGTGGCAGTGAGTGTCAGCATGTAGCTTTCCCCACTAATTATGTCCTAGTGAGAGGCAGGCTAAATTAGTGTTGCACTGGGATGATTTCAGTGTGCTGTGGACACCTGAGCTGGAACTGCTGCCTGGTACTGCCCCTTGCCTGTTCAAAATGAGTTCACAGTTCTTAGTTCTGTGTTCCTGTGCGTGTTGCGCACACTTAGGGTAATGAGGTGTATCAATTAGGTTATACCTCCTGGTTTTGTGCATCGAGAGTGGCTATTTTCCACACCAACATGCACATGAAGCCCATTTAAATCGATGTTAACAACAGTTTCGTGGCATGCAGTATAAATCTGGGTCTTTGCTCATGTCTGGTTTTTTTTCAAAGCAATTACATTGTTTTCCACTATCATGTTTCACTGTTAATATTTCTGCTAGAATCACAGCAGTTCCTTATTGGTGTCTTTCTTAGAACTGAGATATACACTCGTTTCAAAGTCACCAAAATAATACTACAGTGCAAAAATTATAGTAAAGTTTTAGGGTTTTTTACAGTCTATGTAATAGCATCTCTTAATTGCTCTAACAGCAAGGAAGAAATTTCCTGGAAACTGTAGAGCAAAGCAAATGCTGGGCAAATATGAGTCCTTTCAGTTGCATAAATGTAGCTAATGCAATATTTTGCCTTTCCTCTTATTTTGATAGAAAGTATCTCTACGTGAGCCAGAAGACCATAATTGTTCCCTTCCCTCACCTCATCTCCCAGAACCTGTATAGCTTCTTAGAGCAGTTACTTCTTATAAATAAGATTTTCATTGCAGTGAGGGAAAAGCAAGTAGTAGTTTTGTCTTTGCTAGTCTTGCCTTGAAACTCAAAGACTCTCTCTTTATCGCATGCCATTTGATTTAAAGAAGGTACAAAGTGTGCTTTAAGGAAAGTATGTTCTTCAAAGTTCACAATTTTCTGAGGTGGTTTTCAGAAAATTTCCTGAGTGGTTTTTAGAAAGCTCTTGTCAGTGCACCCAGTAGTAACCAGATATTTCTTGAGTCCTTGTGATTTGACACTGAGCTTCATCACGTCCTTGAGAATCTCCAGGGTGGACCAGAATTGGTTTTATTGCAGCACATGTACAGTATTTTTTCCCCCTACAAAAACCTAAAATAACTTAAAGTCAGAATCAGGATGACAGGTATCTGTTTAAGTATAGATTCCTAGTATTCTTGTCTAAATTTATTAGCTGATTCTATTCTTGCGAGTATATGCTCTACAATGATGTGCAGTTCTTCAGAAAAAGAGTGTGTGAAGTAAGAAATTTCCATTCATGCTGAATGAAGTATTTTTAAGAACTGCAATTCTTTAAGCTGGTTCAGAAAACAATTCAACTGAAAATAATCTGATTTCTGAAGCTGAATATCTTGCCTGGTCCTCTACTCAGTGTCATTATGACCAAGAACATCCTGTCTTCTCTGAATCAGTTTAAAAATCCTCTGCATTTTTCCTGTGATCTTAGGTATGAGCACAGTAGTATAAAGTACAATAGAATATTTGCTTAATCAATGTGCCTAATAAGAGATGACTCATCTATGGCCCTATAAGTGCATACAAAGAAAGACATTAGGCAAGGCACTTTATCATGAAAAGTAAAAGTACTCAGTGTCTAGAAAGTAAAATTAACAAATTAAGCATTAGATACAAATGCTTAACAGAAACCAAAATTAAGTACTGGAGCAGAGTGATGTTTTAAACTCAGCATCACTTGGATGGTTTAATCAAGACTTCTCCAGCTCCACTAGAAACTGGGTGAAGTTCGATGTTATACAGATGATCTGACAAATTCCTGTTATTCTTTTACTTTAAAATTCCAGTAGTCCATCAGCTAGTTTGAAATGTAATGCACATTATTCTATGCTACAAAAAAAGTGTAGTCATGCAATTATGCAGAAATCGAAGACAGTCTTCTACATGGTCTTCTTTTGGTCTCAGTTCTTATTTTGCTTGGAAAGCTTGGTAACAGTGAAAAATTGACAAATACATTAGGAGGTGGAAGAAAGTTGGTCAAGAAATCTGAAGGTAAACAAGATACAATTCAGTGAAGTTGTAACAGACTGTTCAAATGCTCATATCAATTAACTATGCTTCTCTTTGACACAACATTGTAAACACACAGTTTGAGATAATTAACAGAAATGTCGTTCTTCAACGTTTCTGCGTCCTAAACGAAAGTTACCTAAAATAAGTCCCATAATTTCACAGTAGAACTCACGATGCTATATGCTTCAACATTATTAAATTATATAACTGATAGAAAACATATATAAGCACAGAGCCACAGAATGGTTGAGGTTGGAGAGGATCTCTGGAGGTCATCTCGTCCAAATCTACTGCTCAAAGCAGGGCCACTTAGAGCCAGCTGGCCAGGACCATGTGCAGATGGCTTCTGAATATCTCCAAAGATGGAGACTCCACAACCTCTCTGGGTGGCCCATGTGAACACCCTCAAAGTAGAAAGTATTTCCTGATGTTCAGACGGAAGCTCTTTTACTGTGGTTTGTGCCCATTGCCTCTGGTCCTGCCACTGGGCACCATGAAAAAGAGCCTGGCTCCGTCCTCTTTGCTCTCTCCCCTTAGGCATTTACATACGTCGGTGAGATTGCCCCTGAGCCTTCTCTTCTCCAGGCTGAACAGCTGTCTCAACCTTCCACCGAGTGTGAGATGCTCGAGTCCCTTAATGATCTTCATGGTCCTTTGTTCTACTCTCTCCAGTACATCCGTGTGTCTCTTGTACTGGGGAGACTGGAACCGGACCCAGGACTCCAGCTGTGGCCTTACCAGTGCTGAGGGGAAGGATCACCTCCCTTGACCTGCTGGCAACACTTCTTATGCAGCCCAGGATACTATCACTTGTCTTTGCTGCAGGGGCACATTGCTGGCTCATGTTGTGTTTGTCCTTAATAAACAGAGAGCTACTGCTTAGCTAGTTTGAAATCTTTAGTTCTTTGTTAATAAAAATCTCAATGCTTTTTGCTGAGACTGAAATACAGATGCCACAAAAATGGAGAGGCTGCAAGTTGCACCACAAGTAGTTAAGTTTGTAGGAAAGATTTTCGATAGTGCAATAGTAAAATACTGTTTCAGCATGTAGCCAAGTGGCAGCTAAGTGACTATGTTTAATCTTTAGTTTGTTTTCTAGCTATGCAGTCTTGGTTGCATTGAAATAAAGATTCTGAATTAAACAGTGAGATCAGCTTAGGAATAGTGATTTTTAAAGTCCTTATCGTGACAGATACATTTATGCATTTCAAAAATAACACTTGTTCAGCAACGGTACGCAGCAATGGCCTCATCGTTTTTCTGTTGACATGTCAAAATCTGTTTCAGTGGGCAAAACCTGATCATGCATGGCCTTGGAAAACAAGGAGGGGGTATTGTAAGAAAACAGCTTGGGTGGGGGAAGGAAAAGGGGAAAATAAACTCATTCAAACCAGCTCTTTACCACAAGTGACAAACAGTTTGTCGTTAAATGACAAGCATAAGGCCCTCTTTCAACTTTTATTTATTAGCTTCCAGACATTTTTCAACCTATCAGATACTGTTACAAATTAAAGGCATAGTTTATTTTTCTGCTCAGTTAAAACCTTGTGCACAGAAAAGAGATTTCAAGAGGATTTTTGTGTGTGTGTGAGTATAAAACCCTATTCCTGTGATACAAATTGCAAAAGTGGGTTCTGAGTTAAAGCTATACTGTAAGAATGAGAGAGATCTTTTGCCAAGCATAGTGTTTATGATTAAAAAGGAGTTAAAAATCATTGTTTCATAATTAACCAGTATTCAAAAGTCTTCTAGGAAAAGAAAATGTACCTACTGAGGTAGGATAACCTTGGGGAAAAAATTATTCAGAAAAGGAATAAATAAATCCTCCAAAGTGCCTTTTTGTTGGTTTTGTTTGTTTGCTTTTGTTTCAATGAGACTAAATTTCATAGCTCCTAATGACATTTTAAAGTATAGTTTGAATTTACTGCACCATAGGTGACTAGCAACTGGCTGTGCCATGATGTGAATCAAGAGGGATGAGGTGTGCACCAGTGGCCTGCCTACTTCAACTGGTAGTTGCTTATTGATAAAGGTCCTTAATTTCCATGTAGCCTTGGCACCTTAAACAACTTAGTATGTCTGCTCCCGTCTTCTGCATAAAGAGAGTTAGTCCATAATTTTCCCCATGTCAGACATAAACAATACAGAGGGCATCCACACTAGTACATCATTTCACATGTACAAGTGACTGTAATCTGGCTGGTTCAGTACGTTAATAAAACATACTGCAGCCCTGTGCATTAACAGTTCAGGGACTTATAAATCCTACATTAAAAGGATATGATGCGAGTGGGATTTATTTTTTTTTTTTAAACCTTTTAACATAACACTTCTGTTAAGCATTAAAAAATGATTTTAATATTAAAGTGTAGATAAAATAATTGTATTTTGAGAAGGCTGACTGGCATGCATTCTCACAGAAAATGAGGAAAACTGGGACCACAACTATAGTTTTGGTAAGGTAAAGATGTTAAGACAACAGTGGTTATCACACCAAGCGTTTTGCTATTTCATGCTTTTTGAAATATGTTAGTTTAAGTTTGCATTCAGATGTCTCTAAAATTACTGCTCTACACCCAATTAAGAAGAGAGTCTTTAGATATTGAACAGAATATTACCTGATGTCTTGAGCTGTTGCAGTAACAGCTCACCTCTTTTCTGCACCTTCCCAACCTCTGAGGAGGGTCACATGTAGTTTTTGTTGCTCCTTCTTTCAAGTTCTTATTAAAAGCATTTACTCTAAGAGGAGACGGTGCAGATATGCCCAGCAGTGTGTTAGAGGCGGCACCGTACGCCCTATGCTCCTAACACTGTAGGAGGAGGTCTACCTTCTGCTTGTGATGCCTGGGGGAAGACCCGTTCTCCAGATACTGCGTCCAGCAACTCCTTGTGTGGCTGGGGAGGAGGAGGAGTGTTCTGGCTGGCTCCGATGAATTAATCTTTCTTTACCAAAGGTGGAAATTTATACAGGTATATGGGTGTATTTCTCAGGGAAAATATGTCTTCGTGGTTTTCTAATCTGTTTTGTTCTCACGACAGAAGCAGAAGGCAGCAGAAGAAGCTGCTCTGTTAGTTGCGACCTGTCATTAATCTTCAGTCAATGTTTCTCAGTCTTTCTGAAATTGTCTTGAAATCCGTTGCAGTGAAAAGGCAAGACTTCTGGAGACAGAAGTTCTGCCCAAGTCCATGCATTACGTATTTAAATTTTGCAGTCTTGTGTGAAGTTTTTTTGCCACAATTGATTGTTTGTAAGTGTAATTTCAATAGAAATCCATCAGTACTTTAATCCTGTAGACAAAGCGAATATTTCATTTTTTTACTATGAAATCAAGTTTACAAGATCACATTTTGTCCACTTTGTTCTCTAAGTCATCAGTAACGCCCTTGCTTATGTCACGAAGGATGCACAATGCGACTAGAGATTTACAGGAAAACAAGTACACGCTCATTTTTCCTGCAGCCTTGTCAGGGATAGGTGGCACAGGCAGCATAGACTCCATCAGCGCACTGAGGGTTTAGTCGTGATGTAGCACAAAATGCAGGCATATGGCGACCTTCAGTGCTGTGTGTTACTGTACTTTAATGATCAGGGATTGGTGTTTGCAAAGTGTTTGCAGTGTCGGACTCTGTATGCGTTATGCATATATGTCTATACATAATTTCTGCAGACATTTATTTTGCCTCACCAGTAGCTAATGACAACACACAGAAGGATCTGTCTTTGACAAATATCAAAAGCAATATGTGCCCCATATGCGTCAAGCTTGCAGGCTAAAGCAAAGCCTTTAGCGTGACTTTGGCAGTCATTTTTGGCAGAAAAATTTCCCAAATCATAAGATGCTTGAGAGTTAAAGATATTGATCCTGTTAGAGAGCTTTATGCCAAAGAATGTGAGGTCTTGGGAAATGTGGCATGTTGTGAAGTAACATATTTTTCTGTTACTTGTTGAAAATATCAAGTACATTGCAGGCAGTAAGAAAATAGAATCACAAAAGCTTCCCCCTAAGGGAGCTAAATGGATCTTGGGGCTCATGGACAGTGTACTTTCTCAGCCTTAAGTGGCAAACAACATTACTTTTGTCCACTAGTTTCAGTAAGAATTTATTTAAAAAGCAAATGTGAACAAGAAGGTGAATAGGGAAAATAAAAAGACCTATGCTACCCCCGCAGAAACACCAAAGAGCCATGACTTTACTTCAGTGGATTATTTCTTTGCATATGTGTTTATTCATTTTGCATACATTTATACAAGTATCATCTTTGCTTTTGCTATTTTTAATTAAAAATCTGGTTGCATTTACTATTGGCCTGACGTGACATAGCATCCTATGCTGTCCTGATGGCAACTCGGTAGGCTACCACAGACACTGTGGTACAGCAAATGCCAAGTCCCGCCTGCAGGCAGATGGGAAAGCAAAACATGTGTGTTATTTCCAAACCACTTAAAAAAATAACTTCTCTTACACAGTCAGATAAAAACATGTTAAAGAAAATCTGTCTTTTTACGTATTCAGATAAATATGTTCTGTAAGACCAATTACATTGTGTAATGTATTTGAACAAATATGCAGTAATTAGGATATTTTGTTGAGTGTATCTATGGTGACTACCAATCGTATTAAAGCCATGCTGGTAGCAGTCTTCTTTGTTCATTTTTGTTGCTTAAAAAAAAATTCAGATACAAAAACCTGAAATCTGAAGGAAATATTTGACACAATCTTTCTTTTTTTAAACTATTCTATATATTCAGTTAAAGACTAACCAGTTATTGCTCACTAGGTACTTTAAAGCTGATGCCAATTAGCATCTGCTCTTAGTATTGTCCTTGTGCCATGTTTCAGCTAGAATAGACTGACTTTTTCAATATCATAAAACCACAACAAACATGCAAAAAAACTCTCCCAAAACTGCTGTTCTGCTTCTGACCAAGGGGAATGTGCCTTTGCTTTGCTAAGATGCAGAAGTGCCTTCTTTATAATCGGGTAACTGTTGTCTGCCATCCCCATCATTTTGGGACTTGTACATTAAAACAGTTTTTCCTACTTTTGTGGTGGTGTCCATCATAAACCTACTTCTTTTCTATATTTTCTGAGTATGGGTAGACATTCAGTGCTTTTACAGGTAGTTTGACCTATCCAGTGATACAGAAGGAAAACTGAGATAACAGAAAATTTGCTGAATGCAGCCAAACTTGAAGAAAGGTGTAGATATTTAAAATTGCTGCCCAAAAATTGGAATCTGTGTATTCAGTGTGGGCTTCCACTGTTGGGGAAAACAAAATACAGTTTTTAATAAAAGCTAACTAGGCTTATAAATCTTGCTTCGTATACTGTCAAAATGATTATGCTTAGAAATAGAAGTGATAAAAATATAAATCTTCATGCATCTGTCATTTAAATTTAAAGATGTAATATCTGACTGGTTCTGCATGTAATTTATATAACGAGAAAAATTGCAAAAATTTAGATTAAACTATATGAAAGTGGAAAAGTAGGAGAATGAGGGGGTTTTTTGGTACTCTTTCTACATTACGTCAGCTGTAAAGCGGAATCAGTTGAAATGATTTCTTATTCAACTTTCTCTTCATATTTAGTATGTTTGTTTCTATTCATTTAACAGTTTCTCATTTTAACCTTTTGAATTTCTAAAGATAGCACAAAGTTTACTTCCCAGCTCAAAGAATGGCTTATGGGAGTCTGTATGGAGCATTAATTAGGGCGTAGGGTAGTGATCATCCTGATCTTACAGGCATAAGCCTGAAAAACAGAGCTGGTCACAGGATTCACTTGGTCATAAAAACCCTAGATTTTTCTGGTGTTTGGGCACTTTATGTTCTGATTCATTTTCCAAGCAACTAGGACTATATATGCAGTGGAATATTCGATATTTCATAAAATTTATTTTTATTTCTATATGTAACCTAATAATCACAACAGAGAAAAAAAATCAGAAATCATTGTCTTGTCACTGGGGCAATCCCAGCTGGAAAGCACTTTGAGTTTAAAAAATTGTATCTGTATCATTACTACCAAAGTTCTTTTACTAATCTGGTTTTAAAGGTTTTCAAAATGATGATGGTGCAGCCTGCCTTCTCCAACGCTTGACTAGAAGATTTTTTTCATCAGATCTAACTGGAATCTTTCTTGCTGCAATCTAAATTCATAATTTCTTTCATTCTGAAAAAGAGTAAAGATTATTCTCACTACCTTTATGAAAGAAAACTTTTAGATTCTTAAACACTTCCATCAGATCCACTGTCTCTGCACCAGTGTTAAACCCCAATATTTCCCCAAAGGTAGTGTCTTCTGGACCTCTGGTCACTCCCCATGGTCATCTCTCGGCAACCTCTTTTTGGTTCACAGCCTATTTGAAGTGTCATTCTCTGGATTCTGTGATAAAGATCAGAACAATCATACTATGGCAGAAATAAAGATAAGCAATACCTGAGACTACAGAGAAGTTAGCTAAATTCAGTAAAGGCTTTGAAGGATGAGAAGTGGTTGGAAACCTCAGAAGCCTGTTAATAAGGTGTTTGCTTTTCACTCAGATCTATACTGTACAGAAAGTATCATTAGTGATTCAGTGGACTTGGCAGTGTTAGGTTTACGGTTGGACTCAATGATCTTAAAGGGTCTTTTCCAACCTAAAAGATTCTATGAATCTAAACGGCACCAATGTTCTTTTCTAAAAAAAAACATTTTATGTTTGTGCAGGTGATTATTTCTGCCTGCAGATGTGATAGCTTGCCCATATTTCTGTTGAATTACTGATTTAATTTCAAGCTGTTTCTTCAAATTGTGGAGGTTTTGTTTATTAGTTCTAACTTTGACCATTAATTTACTCACAGTCCATCTTTACCTGGTGCTATCTGAAGATTTAATAATGTATGCTCTGCGTTTGAATGCTATTGAATAGTTAAAGCAATAATCCCATATTCAGACAAACATAGCAGTGAAGTAGCAGTGGCTTAAAAAGATATAGAAACCTCCAGCAGAATCTCCATCTCCTAGTATCTCATGGCTGTGCTCAGAAATGCAGCATAGCCTCGCTGTCCCTGTGAGTGAGCTTTGTTTACTGATAAGTGGCCACTGGGAAATCTTCTCTGGTTTGCCAATTTCTCTGACAGGAAGGGCAATTCCAGAAGTTGAAACATTTAAAGATGAGAACAAAAATGCTGACAAACAGCAAGAAACGCTCTGGCTTTTGAAGAAATGTGGAGGAATGTCTTTGAGAAGTCTAGGAACTAACAAGTTCATGAGCTTTTTCAGCTCTGTTGTTCTGTGTTCAGCTAGTTAGTACATCTTAATCCACCAAAGGCTGTTTTAATTTTGACACTGTCATTACCTTCCTAAAGGAAACAACGTAATAAAGCCCAAAGAACTAGCTCAGTGCTCTGACCAATGGGAGAAATGCAAGGGGAAATGTGATAATGGGGTTGGAACTCAACCCCCAGTAAAGCCTATGTCCACGTGTTGTGGTTTAGCCTGGCTGGACACCATGTGCCCACCAAAGCTGTTCTATCACTCCCCCTCCTCAACTGCACAGGTGAGAAAAACTGTGACGAAAGGCTCGTGGGCCGAGATAAGGACTGGGAGAGCTCATTCAGCAATTACCATAATGAGGAAAACAGACTCATCTTGGGGAAATTAGTTTAATTTATCACCAATCAAATCAGAGTAGGATAATGAGAAATTAAAACAAAGCTTAAAACACCTTCCCCCGACCCCTCCCTTCTTCCTGGGCTCAACTTCACTCCTGATGTCTCTACCACCTCCCTTCCTGAGCGGCACAGGGGGGCGGGGAATGAGGGTTGTGGTCAGTTTATCACACATTGTCACTCCTTCCTTCTCACAGGGAGAGCTCCTCACACACTGCCCCTGCTCTAGCATGGGGTTTCTCCCATGGGAGACAGTCCTTCATGAATTGCTCCAACATGGGTGCCTTCCACGGGGTGCAGCACTTCAGGAACCGGCTGCTTTGATGTGGGTTCTCCACTGGGTCACAAGTCCTGCCAGCAAACCTGCTCCATTGTGGACTTCTCTCTCTATGGGGCCACAGGTCCTACCAGGAGCCTGCTCCAGCATGGGCTTCCCACGGGGTTACAGCCTCCTTCGGACATCCACCTGCTCTGGCATGGGGTCCTCCACCGTGGACCTTCATGGGCTGCAGGGGGACAGCCTGCCTTACCATGGTCTTCTGCATGGGCTACAGGAGAATCTCTGCTCCGGTGCCTGGAGCACCTCCTCCACTTCCTTTTTCACTGACCTTGGTGTCTGCAGAGTTGTTTCCCTCATATTCTCACTCCTCTCTCTCGCTGTAATTGCCGTTATGCCCATTTCCCCCCCCCCCTTCTTAAATATGTTATCCTAGGCTTTTACACAGAGCATAGACATAATCCTGGCAGAAAGGCAGAGTTTCATACCTGCTTTCCTGCTTCCCAGTTCCCTCTGGCTGCTGACAGTTACTCGAACGAAGGCTCTGAGGTATCTGAGTCTTCTGCTGTGCTGCCTGCTGAGAGCCAAAGCCCTTGTATATGTTCTGCACCGTAGACCTGCACAGCAGGGTTAGGAACTGCTTCAATGAAGGCATCTGTGTCCGCTATTCCTGGGTATCCCAACTCGTCGTAACACTTCTGAGGACACTGCAAAGGACAAGAAGCGGTGAATGGCTCCTGGCTGAGGGTCTTCCACTTTGCTGTGATTTCCAGCTACACCAGCAGATTCTTGAGGACTGTTAGAATTACTTTGAAATGACAATAATTTGTGGTTGAATCTGAAAGAGCCACTGACGGATGGAGGGTTTGGGGGAGGTGTAAAGAAAGCAGACTCTATCAGCTGCCAGCTCTGCAGGATTCAACTTGCTGGTGTGGTGAGCTCACAAATAGGATAACCATCCATGGAGGGATGTTCTTTTAATTTAATTAAGGTATCTTTCTGAAATCTAGGTAAGTGATTGAGGAAGATAAGGGTTAACTTGCAATGGAATTTCATTGTTTAGCCAAGGGAAAAAAACACTGTGCTTTTTATAATATTTTTTTTTTTGTTCAAACATAGGCATTAGGTTTGTAATTTGGTGGCTGCTGGAAAGCCATAAATCCACATTCACACTAACTTGTTAATTATGGCCTTATTCTTGGTAAGTGATTAACAAACTTAGTTGAGTCATTACCCACACGCTAGTCAGTGGGTATGTATCATCAGATCCTCATTCGTACACAAACTCCCTCATTTTCAGCCCCGGCTTGTCAGCTGCCACTGGCCCTGGAGCGATGGACTGAACAGAGCTGTCAGCCCTCAGGATTCAATTGCAACACTTGTGATATTTGGTGTTTTACTTACCGCCTCGGTTCCTGCATTGTTGTTATGCAAGAGCCTCCATCCTCCCCGCAAAAATAAGTTTTTGTTGTCTTTTTTTCTCCCTAAATGAACAGGTCAAGCTTGAACTATGAACCTCATAGAACAGAGAGGAGAAATAAAGACCATGTCACTGTGATTTTTTTAAAATCTTATTTTAATCGAGGAAGGCAAGAAGTCGGTTTTTTTGATGGTTGATGTTGGTAGTACAGTAAAAATGACTGAGGGTTTTTTTTGATCTGTTTATCTCTATCAGTAGTGCTAGACAATTTGTAATAGCAAACTGCTAAAATGGCTTCTTTTAGATAATACTTCTGTTAATGATTAATACCTTTTTTTTTCAGTGCCAGTCAAGATTCATCTGAGGTAAATGACTTGGTTTAGAGGCATTTTGCTATAGCCATGGGGAAATTGTGTCCTATCTTCAGTCAACAGTTTCTCTTTGTTTAAAAGTCCTTCTGAACTGTAGCTGGGAACACTTCAGTGGCATTACGCTGCGTCAGTGCCATGCCCCATCCGTCCATTCGGCGGGGATTAGCTCTGTGGTAAAGTTTATCAGTCACTTCTGTTGTCGTAGCTTGGCATTTCAGGACTACCCGTATACAACTGGTTTGCCAGATCCTGGTGTACCTTACAGTCATTTTTTCGTCTGTTGTGAGTAATGAAAAAAGATACGTTGTCTCTTCTGAGGCTACCTGGCTTTTGAGGGAGTACTTTTTTAAAATTTCTGTCACTGTAATAGGACATAAAATAAAAGTCACAATGCAAGCTTTTTTGTTTAGAAAGGCCGCTGTCAGTACAGTCAGTGGTTTCTCCAACTAATGGGACCTCAGGAACGTATTGACAGCCTTTAAGTTATGTGAACTCACAGGACAGTGGCCCTTTGGTTCATAAACTGTGATGTGATATAAAATTCTCAAAAGCATATTTTACACGTGAAATGTTATTGGTGGGATGCTCCTACTGACCTTTAAACCTTCAGCCGCTGATTTTTTATAATGTGTAGGTCTAGGGTGATTGTCATTATCCTGAAAAGTAACACAAGCCAGTTCTTTCACTGTACTATTCATATTTCCATTCTGGTGTGTCTGAATGTCTGCATCATTGTACTACACGAGTGCGTTTTTCATACTTAAAAATAGATTCAATAACCATCTTCCTTCTCTGCCTTTCATTTTACAACTGCAGTAGCAGCTACATTTCCTGTCTCAACAGCACTTATGAAGCAATTAGGCATATTTGGGATAGATCTTGCTACTGAATGCTAGACAGATTTCTCTTTATCCTTGCTAGGACTTGTGCGTGGGAAAGCTAACAGATTATACCCTAATGGCCTGGATCTTTTCCTGCCCCTGCAAGAAGCACTCTTCTCATTTTGCACACGGGCCATTTGATTTGGTGCCACAAAGGGAAATTAATGGATCGTCTAATTGGTCATTTGTAATTAATTAGTATCAAAAATTATTCATCTTTATCTCAGTTGTACCTTCTGTTGTATTCAGTGACTACTGCTCATGATTGAACACTGGAGGAAATTATTAGCACTCAAATTAGAAAGACTTATAAAAAGGAAAGTAAAAAGATATTTTAGAAAACCTAAACAGCTCTGACAGTAAACATTTTCAATATTTCTGTAATACCTCACCATTTCAATTAAATTAAGGGAGAATGTAACTATTTTTTTAATCAGGTAAAATCAGTGAATCTTACCTAGCACCACGATTAAGTGCATATTAATAAAATTAAATATTCTGTGAATTTCCTAATAAAAGATAAAAGGGCACATCAGTCACACCAGTGCATTGCTGTATTTATGCTCTGTATTAAATAACAAGAGCAGATAAATCAGAATATCCCCAAACCATAACATTACTTAGACTATCCCAATAAATTACACATCCTCCACAATAGCAATGCATATCAATAAACTTGTCTAGCCACCTCAACATTTTCTGTTATTCCTCCTCCCCTCTGCTCAAGCACAGAGACACTTCTCCTTTAAAACTGTTGGGAATCATAAGCATGCTATATGCAGACTTACTGCCCTCCTTCTTCTGCAGGATTTCAAACCCATATCTGTCACCTTCTTACAAAGACCCCCTAAACCATCAGTGTGCTGACGGTTCACCAGTTTGGGGGAAATTACATGGCTTCTTGTCAAAGCTGCTGCATTTTTTATTACTGAAGGGAACTTTCTTGCTGAATTCCAGAGGAAAGACGTGCGCTTTTGAAAGGAGCAATAGAAATTATGAGGAAGATTCATTGTGAAAGAAAAAATCATGCATTTTGAAACTAATAACAAAAAATTCTGCTGCAGGCTTGGGCCTTGAGCCACCTACGACTGTAGACAACCAGCATGGTGTGTATGCAAGAGGTAATTCGGTTCTGTCATGGCAGGGGGTTCTTGATAGGAACAGGGAACAGTTGGTACCATACTAGAAGACATTGGTAATACCTCATTAAATCATTAGAATGTTCTGCAAAAATCTGGCCAAATTGTTCACAGAATTTAAACTGGAACAGCCTGAAGGAGATGAACAAGAGAATGAAAGATGTATCTTGGGGAAAGAGATTAAACATGACATAATGATGGTGACATGAAATGATTATGAGAGAGTACATTAATATTTTCCAACTAGCTTTAAGGCTAGTTGTGCAGGAGGAATGAGAATTCTTTCTGTTAAAAAAGCAAATACGAGTACAGTGATCATAAAGTATTTAGATTAGAAGGGTTTTAAAAGTTTTTAAACATCCAAAGAGTGAAACTCTGGGACAGCCTACACCTAATGGGGTGGTGGGGGCAGAGAGATAGGGAATATTTAATGGCTGCGTGCAGACTGTGTTACTGTGTTTTTGTAGGGAAAGTATGAGAAACTGTAGAGAGGTTGTGGTGAAACAGTTAGGCTCAGGATGAGTCATTGAATGTTGTCCAGGTGTGAGTCCCATCAAGATCAGTCAGTGGGAGAGGGTCTTGAGACCACCTTTGAAAAGAGGGAGGTTACTGCCTACAAAGCATGGGGATCACTATGGGATGCAGGGAAAGAGTGTCTTGGGATTGTGCAAGACTTATTATGGATTATGGGATGTTTAGAAGAAGAACAACAAGCAGGGAAAAAGAGAGGGATCAAGGTGAATTGGGAAGGAACAAGCATGGAAAAATAGAGGGGAAAGGGGTTAAAAGAGGCCAGTTGTGCATAAATAGGTTGCTGTTCAGTACACTTGTCTGGTCATGTCTTGTGCCCAACCAGCACCATTTGTCCTGTCTTCCCATCAAACTCCATTTCTAACTAATTTTCTGGCTGAGGGCTCTCTGTTCTGTGCACATGTGTGCATAAGGAGGTCTGCATGCCAGCAACTGGAGTGGTGACCATGACCCACGGGGCCTGTGTGTCTGCAGTGCCAGAAACTGGAGCAAGTACAGGTACGTACGTAGTGTGTGATCACTAGCAAACACCAAGCTGGACTGGCCAGTGAGCACGGTGAGAGTCCTGGGGGCCAGGTATTGCATCAGACAGAAGTCTAGGCCAGATAGCGGAAAGACCAGCGGCTCTGAGAGCTGGCTGCTGGAGGGACCAGGAGGTCAAAACCAGCTGTGAGAGAGACTGTAGGGCCTGGGGGCGAACCGAGGGATCCCTTTATGTGTTAGAGTGTCTGTACCTGAGGCAGCTGGAGACCAGAAGATGCAAGGGCCAGCTACTGGGTAGGCTGACGGTCTGAGGCCACCGACTGGGAGACCTGCAGTGTGTATGTGTGTGCCTGAGCACCAGCAGCTGGAGTGGGGCTCTGGATCTCAGGGGGTCTCCTATGTCTAGGTGCCAGCATCTGGGGAGACCTGGGTGTCCAGGGACAGCTGCTGGACAGACGGAGTGTCTAAGCTCAGCTACTGAAGGGGTCCATGTTGTCCATATGTATATATATTTTCTACTAAAACACTTTCATCCTGATAAGTCAGAAAGTGAAAAGAGGATGAGGCCACTGGTGCCATTTGGTTTTGTGAGCGCTGTTTTCTGTCTGTGTTCGTCTGTGTAGCCAGCCATGTGTTTGTGTGCACGTGTATACACGTGTGTGTGTATATTCCCTGCATAGTGAATACCTGCTCAGCCTTGCTGCTGGCTAGACCTGGCGGAAGCCTTGCCTCTGTCGTGCTGCTGGATTCAGCAACCCTAATAAAGGTCATTAGGAGTTTCACAGAATAAATTCCCTGTTTCTGTGTAGGTCAAGGACATCGGCAGTGTTACTCATCTTTCTTTGCTCTTGTTTTGTGGCACATCATTGCTGTCTCAATAGGTGGTTTACTACAAGTTATCAGTTTAATAAAGTGTGTAGGGAATATTTTCTGGGTTTGGGTTACCAGAGCACATGTTCTCTAGATCCTTCTTACTCCATGGTATCCTGCAATTGCTGAAATGGAATTTAGTGATCAAGGTCTAATTTTATATTGCAGTAGGCAGAGTATACTGACTATGTGCCACCAGCTAAAAACAATTGCTTTTTAAGTCAATAGCTGTATCACTTGAGCTTCTGGACTGATCTTGTGCATAACCTCTGGAAAGAAGTGCAAAAGAAATGATTGACCTCTCTTCCTTTTGGTACTTGTAACAACAATATGTTCTTAGGCTCAGCTGCTGTGTTGACATATATCATCAGTAGATGACAAACTCCACTCCCACTGAGCACAGGTAACACTCCTGCTCATACACAACAGCATACCCTTTTTCCTGCAGAATGCCGTTGTTGATTCACATTCAACCTTGTGAACTGTTATATGCTCAGATCTTTTTTTCCCCATGCAAGACTGACAAGTTGGGTTTTAGCCTTTTTTTAATTTGTTGGGTTTCATTGTTCCTAAATGTGTAAAGGTTTTTCACTTCTTGTTGAATTCCATCGTATTTTTTTCAGAGTGTTTCTCTCAATTACCATTGTTCTGAATTCTGCAAAGGCATTTCTGTATCCTGGATCCCCTCTGAACTGATATCTGCAAGTGTAATATCTTACATGTTATTTCATCATTCGGTGCCTTAAGATAGCAGAACTGGAACAGACTGTATGAAATGAGATTAAAGGTAATACACTTTTTCTATTAAGAAGAGTTGGAATGAATGATTTCACAGGTATTCTTTAATTTTGAGAGACGTTTGTTTCCTGCTAATAGAAAAATGAAAAATTTTCAAAAACTCTTCTGTGGTGTTTGCAGATATGGTGAAACCTGAAGTTAAGGAAGGATTTCACAGGTTTTCTCCTGCTCAGTAGTAGAATGATGTTAAAGTACACTTCTGTATTAGAGGATTCAGGAGTTGAATTATAACTTTCGTATTATGTTGATTTTGGGAATTATTTCACTCTAATATTTCCTTGAATGTCATTTTATTAAGACATGATGGAGCAAATCCACAACTTTTTTATAAGACATCCAGCATTTTTCTTTTTGTTTTTAATTCAGATTTTTACAAATAAAATCTACAGACATCTCCACAAATAATGACAATGATGTCTGAATTAAAATTTTCTACTCAGACTCTCGTCTGTGTTAAACACTTATTTTGGTATTCAGAAGCAGAGGTTCCCTCTGTGCTCTCGGCATTCTGTGTTCTCAGTGGTGTAGCTTTCAATATTTTCACGTTGCTCGAAATCTGTGTGACTTTATTAGCACAGTGCTAAGCCTGAGCTAACGTGCCCTGCTGAGGGACTTAGCTGCGGCGCAGAGCTCTGGCAGATATCTCCTGATATTGTAAGGATTACTTGTTAAACTCTATACACGTTGTTGACATAGCAGCAGCGTTCTGAAGCACTGACTAATGCTTCCACAGCTGTAGGTAGTGTCAGGCACTTGGTTGTTATTAGGAAAGCTGCCAACATATTAGCAATGTTTGTATGCACAGTTACTATAGCCAAAGGTACTCTTTGTTGTCAGGCACCGCTGTTAGAAATATTCTTAAAAAGTCTTAAATCTCCCATTACTGTAGCCCCAGCTGACTGTGGAAGCGAATAGCATTGGCATAAAGCTACTCAGAAATTATAAGCAACACCCATATGCCAGCATTTGTTGCTAAGTGAAATAAATTGTTACTAGCACTGCCAAGTTGCTGGAACTGCTTGTAACAGCTGTGAACCCCAAAGTAGGTGATTAATGTCAGCTCAAAGCATCGCTGGCTGTGTGACGGAGCTTGTAACACCTAGGAACTCTGAACTGCAGGACTCCTAATGGCTGCAAGCGTGGCTGACCCCCTAGCAATATACATAACAGCCGCAAACCCTGAAATACAGAATTCACAGCATCTGCTCTTTCATCCATCTTTGCTTGGCTCTGGTGAAATCTAATTGCTGAGACAAAACCTGAAGAATTTTAGAATGTCCATGTAGTTATTTTTGCTGATAAATCAGCTGATAAGCTCCATTACATGAAAATATTAAATTTGTTTTTTTTGTAATTTACAGCTGTCCTTGCATTTTCAGGAAAGAAGAGGGCTGGATTCTCAGTGTGGCTGTACTCTCTCTTTATTGCCAGGGGGTGGGGATGGGCTTTTACGGAACCACTTATAAAATTCTCATCCTGGGAGCAGTTCCATTCTGTTTCCTAGTGGTATAATTGAAAGCAGCCTGAGGATTAGAGATTCAGCTTCCAAATAAGAATTGCCAGAGTTACAGCATTGTGCCAGCAGCTTCCACCCTCTGCTTGTTCTCTGTGTGGGGAGCTGCAGTGAGTGTAGGAAGACTTAGTAATAAAACATAAACCTTTCAAGTTGTCAATGTGTATGCATACAAAAGGTCAGTGCATAGGTCAGTTGTCCTGCAGTATTTAATATGTCATGGTGCTATACAGGAGTTCTAAGGCAAGTAAATAATGATAACATCTCTAACATTACCAATGGGATATGCAAAATTACTGACTAATCTAGGATTTTAACAGGCCAAACCCCAGTATTTACCCATGAACATCTACTTTTTTGTTAGTAGAAGGAACATTTCCACTGTCTGTGCCAAAATTGTGTTTACTAGTCCTTGGACTGCTAGGCAACTGTACTGAGATCTTGAAATCCTGACTTCCTCATTAAATACAAATATCATTTAGTATGGTAATGAGCACACTGCATTGCTCAGGTAATTAAAATGGTATAGTTCATGAGTTCTTGTGAACTTTTAGCAAGCCAGCAGTTAATTCACTCTCTTTTCTAAGCAAAAACTATACAAGATAAAATGAAACATGAAAGAAAAAGGTTCAGAACAAAGTAGAAAAGATAGTTTCTCAAGTAAAGTATGGTTAAACTGTGGATTTCTCTGCTGTGGATTATTATGGAGGCCAAAAATTACAACTTGACAAAGTAACTGGGCTACATAAATTCATGGAAGGGTAAAAAAAGGTGTGAGGAATATTAAATGCAAGGACACCATAAAGATCCAAAGAAATCTGTGAGCCACAAATTTCTGGAGGCTGGGAGTTTCCTTTGGGAATGTCTCTAACAGTGGCTGAGAGCAGATGTCTGGGAAAGAGCAGGCACAGAGGTGAAGGAATCAACGCTGTGTATCTTTGCTTTGACCTGGTGTGGCCATTCCCCTGGTATGTTCTTAAGCTTTTCTGAACATGCAGCTCAGGCACAGCGGACCACAGCACAGGTGTTCGCCTTCCTTTGTGAAAACCTCATCAAATAAAATTGAATGAATATGTTTGAAAGTTGTATGAATTTTTCCCATTCATCTCCTTAGACTGTCAGCTCTCAAGCTTCATGAAGAGGAGTGAAGTGATAAAAAATTTATGGATGATTATCTTAGGTGAAATCTAAAGCTACTCTCTTCTCTGCAGTTCTTAGATGGATGGCACTTTCTGAGTGCAGAAGCAATGCGATAACTACATTTGTGGGATTTGTGAATTTGCATTTGTGAAATCATGTATTGGAATTATGTGACTCAAATAACACTGTTTTTTCAATGACAGCCATCTAAATAATGAGACAGTAAGCTGGCTACCTAAGCCTGAAATACTGCACAGTAACTGCATATACAGAAACAGTACAAAGGATTGAGGTTGAACACTGTTAGCTTGGATTTAGTGAAGATATTTTCTGTATAACTGTGTATGAGTAATAGGACTAGAGGGCATCATTTGTACAGAATAACGTGTTAGCTATCAGTTTGTTGGCAAAGAGGAAACTAGAGGGGTATACCATACATATTATTCTGCTTTAGAGCTGTAACTTGCAATTGTACCTTAGTGGTTTTTAAAAGCCATCTTTATGACTGTTTTATTTCACTGGTTTTATCTCTGTTTTAATGTATTTTTACCAAAAATATTTTCAGAAGATGACAAGCATGGAATTCAAGTATGCATGTAGGCATTTAAAAATACATTATTTAGTATTTAGACTGCAGGTGTGGAGACTGGGGCCAATACTGCTTAACATCTTCATTAATGACTTGGATGATGGGGTAGGGCACACCCTCAGCAGATTTGCAGGTGTAACAAAAAGAGGAGGATTGGGTGATACACCAGACGGTTGTGCTGCCGTTCCATGGCATGTCGACAGGCTGGAGGCCATGGCCAACAGGAATCTGCTGAAGTAGAGCAAAAGGAAATGTCAATTCCTGCCCTTGGGGAGGAGGAAACCCCAGGCACCCACCCAAACATGCTGGGGGATGTTCGACTGGAAAGCAGCTTTGCAGTAAAGGCTCTGGGGCTCCTGGTGGACACCAAATGGAACATAAGCCAGCAATGTGCACTTGCGGCACAGGTGGCCAGCGGTGCCTGGGTTGCACTAGGAAGGGCGTTGCCAGTAGGTCAAGGGAAGTGGGTGAGTCTTCTCCTCTGCTCAGCCCTGGTAAGAGCACATCTGGAGTGCCGTGGCCAGGTCTGGGCTCCCCAGAGCAAGAGAGACATGGACCTACTGGAGAAAGTCTAGCAAAGGGCCACTGTAAGGATGACGGGATTTTGGCATCTGTCATATGAGGAAAGCCTGATAGAGTTGGGATCACTTAGCCTGGAGAAGAGAAGGCTCAGGGGAGGCCTTACATGTGCAAAAATTTATATATATATCTTATGTTGTATAAAATCCTTATCATTTATTTTTTAATACTTCCATTTTATAAGAATGAAGACAACGTTTGGCATTACAAACAACTTTATTTACATGAATCAAAAATAGGCATAGCTTGCACACTCGCATCAGGCTGTAGCTATGAATCCCAGGCGTGGTCATCCCTAGCTTGCTGGCGCTAGGTTTGGGTGGAAGGGCGCACGGGGCAGAGGTTCCGAGGGAGCTGCCTGCCTCACCTCTGTGCCGGGACGTGGGGCAGGCTGCCCACTGCAGTCTGCTCCTGCCCTGACCAGTGGTCTTCGGCAGCTGTGGGGCAAGGCCTAGCGAGAGGCAGATCAGCTGGGGCAGGCACCTCTTTCCCCAGCCCTTTGAGTTGTTGGGAAGTTTGTTCTAGCCTCACCTTTCTGCCCCACCTCCTCTGGGAATAGCTCCTGATTCTTGTCTCTTCTGAGCAGCTCGAGGGGAGGTCAGTAGAAGTGACGTCAGGGA
>Ga0065711_1004835_pt1 | contig 38480 bp, 27 predicted proteins | sample Hoacrofraction12_FD_59098 | JGI IMG/M metagenome (GOLD analysis project Ga0065711, IMG submission 59098) | Hoatzin crop microbial communities from Cojedes, Venezuela - Epithelial fraction 12 v2 (version 2) | ecosystem: Host-associated > Birds > Digestive system > Esophagus > Crop | place...
GACTACGCATCTACCATCATGACCACACTCCTCTGCGTGTCAGGTTTGCCACCTCTCTTCATGAGGGTATAGAAGATTTAGCAATAAATTTGCATCACAGAGCACCTATGAGCCCTCTGCTGCAAGGCATATTCAGTACCGGTGACACTGACCTTCTAAGGAAGTCTCATACCACCACCCCATGTTGTTTTGCACAACCTGACTTTCAAGACTACATACAGGCAAGTAGCACAAGCTTGTTTGCTGTGCTCCACAAGCCTCTGTCTTTCTCTTGTTGGCAGCAACACCACCACATCATTTGATCTAAGGGGATAGCCATATCTCCAAATTCACAAGTAGACACTCTCATTCAGTGCTAACTTTGGTGATGGCTTCTCTGCTGGGAGCATGTCACCAGCACGAAAAGGATGATAACAAAACTGTTTGCAGAAGCCTTTGGAGAGCTTTGAAGGTGGAGCAATATTCAGTTACTAACTGTGTGCTCCCAGTTGAACTATGAAGTACAGCTAAAGACCCTGCAGCCACACTTCATCTCCTAAATCACTGATTTCCTGATAAATTGTTACATGTGCATAAAACAAAACACAACACAGCGAAGCCGTAATTGTCCTTACCATCCAAGCACACCTTGTATACATTGGTCCTGCATCCCAATTGTAGGAACTGATCTGGGATCACATGGGAAACAGACAGATTGAAACGTTAGTTGAGGTCTATGTGTTTTTTCCATGATGAAAAGGGTCCCTCCAAGGCTGGTTCAGACACAAACTACAGAAGGTGAGGAACATCCTGGGTAATGTCCAGGGATCTGTTCACATTCCCCACACGGTCCTTAGTACATTTGCCTACAGTATCTCTTCCTTCTCAACAGGCTCTCCTATTCATACAAACCTCCTTCTACCTTCATTTACCAAGGACAAATAAAACTGAACAGAACACCACAGTGCTCCCAACTAACCATGGCATAGCTTTGCCTTTATTTCTCCTGTTGTAGCAGAGACATAAGGCAACCAGCTCACGTGAGCGACTGGGGAAAATAGTCATCTCCTCTGGCGTGCAGTGCAGGCTGCAGGTCTTGGAGGGATCATTTCAGGTGGAAACCTCCAGATGCTGCATGGGGAGACAGGCCTGAGAGCGAGAGGCTGGAAGAAGGCAAGGGGGTTTCGCAACAGCCCAGCATGGCCTGAGAGCACCAGGGCTCACCACCAAGAGTGGCTCTTGCTGTGCATTCAGGATTATTGATTATCCTCTCCTAACCCCATGATTGAATGCCCAGGGCAAAAGAAAAAAAAAATTTCATATTATATATGGATAGATAGCTGTTTAAAATCATTAACAGAGATTTATATCTCTGAGCTAGTCTTCTGTTCTCTGGGGAAACCAGACAGCTGCATAGTAAGAGACTGAAAGCTACAATAAAATGCAGAAATGAGCTTCAATAAATCATTAAGCTAAAGCTCATAATGTTTATCTGCAATGTCATGTCCCCACAATCTACAAAAGCAGATGTGTAACTTTTTGTTTTTCTTTTATCAACTATTAAACTGTCATGTAGCTATTACAGAAGATTGAAACTTATTTTTAAAAGCACTGAGCATCAGGGATTGACAGTTTCTTGTCATGGAAGGGATACTTGCATGCCAATCCACACTCCACACCATGCAAGAGGAACTGGAGACAAAATATATGGAAATGAACCTTTGAAGGACAGGCTGTTCACCTTCTGCTGATGTTCTGGCAGCCAGATGTGCCCAAAACTTCATCAACAAGGCAACTCTGTGGGATCATTTATACTAGTTCTACTCCATCGTCCCTTGTTTATTCTTCTTCTGGTACAGCCCATCCCTATATTTGCAAGTGCATTACATATACAACAAGGCACAGGCAGCACCAGGGCTGGTTCGAGGCGCCCCAGCAATGCATGCAAAGTCCTGTGTGGCCATGGCACTTCTGCCCAGGGGAGGAGGGAAGGGAGGGGAGGTCGGGCAGACAGGCTAGAAGGCGACAGACCCATTTCAAGAGCAAAAGAAAGTTTCAGCATCAGCAGGGGCTCTCCTACACCCTCCCTTGCAAGCGGCACAACTCCTCCACCAGCCAGCCTCGCTCTCCCACCCGAGCCCCGGAATTGCCAGGGAGATGGGAAGCACCAGGGCTGGGGCACTGCTCTGCAGGGGCGAGGTTGGAGGGGGAGAAAGCCAGCCCTGGAGACAGCCCACCAGGGCAGCCACCGCAAGGATAAGCTGGTGGTGGACGCAAACAGCTGTGGCCCCGACACCATCCCTGAGAGGCCGGGGCAGGTGGGGTGGAGAGGGGCAGCTGCAGCCCAAGGGGACACAGTGCCATGTCCCCAAGAGTCAGCGGTGACCAAGAAAGGAGGCAGCCAGCTCTGTATCACGAGCAACGTGTTTGCACGACCTCTCCACTGAAAGCTCGGAGCTCTTCCCGCCCCGAGTAGCTCTGTAAGCACTGCTGACATTTTCCAGCCTTCCACCGTAACACACTACGGACACAGACCCTTCACCTCCTTCCTCTGGAGCTCTACTACAGCCACCAGCACAGAGGGAGGAGAAATCAGCCTTACAGGTATTTCAGGGATCCACATATTTTTTCAAATAAGTTTCCCTTTTTTAGAAGAAGAATAGAGCAGGAAAGCTCTCAGCTCCATCAGGCTTGACATCCAAAAATTAGCATTTGTTTGTTTTACAGAACAGGACTTGCTCTATCCAATTTAGACCCAATCTGTTAATCTACAAACAAAAGCAAATAAACACTGAAATTATGACTGAAGGGGATTTCAAGAGGCCTACACCTTACTGTGTTTTTTTGAGGTATTACGAATAGAGTCTTGAATTTATTCTACTGTCTTTCCTGCTGGCACAAATGCAAAATTCAAACCTGCTGTGCTGCTTTAGTCTGCTGCTGCTGCTGATGTCAAGTGTAACTACGTGTTCAAGCTAGCCTGGGAGGGCTGCTCTTTAAAAGCTAATTTGAAGCATGATTTCCAAAATCCTGACCGCACGAATCCACGAGCAAATCTACTGTTCTATGCAAGCCCTCAAATTACTGCTATGCTCGAAGTCCTTAAAGTCCACCAAATTAACAAGCTCTAGCCCACATGACTAAGGTTCACCGAAGTTCAACCCCAGCTTATATAAGAGACAGAACTGGTGTGTTTGCCTTTAAAAAAAACCCACCAAGATAAATAGTAGGGTCAGCAAACATGCTGTGCAATATTTAACAAGAAAAAGCTGGGACCTTAACAGGATTTGCAAGCCTAAAACTGCTCCTGAAGGCAACAAACATGACATGATCATTCTGACAGCTGTGACAAATTAGGTTTCATTTGCCTGAGAGCCAGCCATGTTCATTTAACTGCAATTACTGGCACATCGCGATCCCCACACCAGAGAACACACCCAGCCAGCCAGCAAAGCAAAGCAAAGCAAAGCAAAGCATCTTGTACAGATCAACCTGTTCTTCTTGGTTCTTCTGTAACAACACCAAGTCCTCAAAAACAACCATTTGTTAATATACGCCAATAGCTTCTTCAGGTGTTTACTGTAGTCCCTCAGCTCTTTTTCAACCAAGAGAATGACAAAATCTGGTTGTGATGCTTTAAACTCTGCACCCCTTCCCTGCATGCCTGGTTGCCGAATGCAGTGCTCACAGGAGAACGTGCTGTTTAGAAATCTTTACTCTGGTCTAATCCAGGAGATCTGAAAATTATTTCATCCAGCCTGAAATATTATTTTGCAAGACTAAACATATAAATTAACTCATCTTTTGTAACTTGTCTTTATGCCTGAGAACATATCTGGACTTTATGATCTTTAGAGCAAAATCCTGCACACGTATCTACAATCCTCTCATTACTCTCTTCTACTTCATTCCCACCAGAGAAGAAAGCCCCAGTCAATTACACATGCACTGTTTCAACATATTTCATTGGTGAGCTAATTTAAAGGAAAAAAAAAAAAAAACCAACAAAAACCACCTTCCGGGATGTAGCCATCAGCTTCCTTGAAAATTCCTAGATAACACATCCACAGCGTGTCTAATCCATTTAGTCAGAGCACAAAACATCACTCTTTTTTCTTCAAGACAAACTTTATTTATTCCCAAGCAGGACTTTACAAGCCTACGCGTTCTGTAGGCAGGAATGCAGGAGCCCGCGTCCATCCGTCCCTCTGTCCGTTTGCTGTTGACGCACCAGCTGCCGGCAGTAACAGGTGTTTTCTGGTTTTCTTCTCAAGAGAAAGTCCCAGGCACTATCTCCAGTGGAATGCAAAAAAACAGCATGGCACGTACGGCCCGACACGGAGCCACATTCCTCTCCGAGCAAGCAGGCAAGACATCCTCCACCGCAGCGCCACTAACTCAGATGCTTTCCTGGGGAGTGAGCTGTGTCTGGGTACAGGCACTCAAAAATTCAGCCAAATCATCACTCGAAAAGCAGTCTTCCCCACTTTTCTCTTTTTTGCAAGGAAAGGCTAGTTTATCAACAGCTGCAAAGCACAGTACATTTGCGCAGTACAACATTAACTAACTCTCAGGACACCATCAGCTGAGGCTGAAGACTCTGCCCTGGCAGCAGCTAACTTCTATTCAATGTTTCTATGCAGGGAAAATCTTCAAAAGTTATTTTCAATAACGTTTATTTTTCTTTTCAAACTCTGCAGTGAGCCAAAATAGCTCAAATTTCTGAGAATAAGATATGCAGGAGAACAAAAATGAAAATAGCAGGATTAAGAAAAACAAGTGGTGAAGATGAGGTAAAACATGGAAATGGATTTTTGATAAAAAACTGCAAAATAACCCATGACCGAAGCAAACAACCATGCGATGTGCCACCAACACCGTCTGAGGAATACTTAGCAGCGAAGCATCACATAACTGAACGCAAATTTCAAAATTAATTCTGATCTTCAAAAGCTTATAAATGCATTAACCTTTACTCGCTCTGTGTAGCCCTGCATATTTACAGTGAATGAAGCTAAACATGGGATTAAATAACTGTAGGATTCCAGCTTAAATCATTCCTACATGCAGTCCTTCTCGTCCCGCTGTACACCAGGCATTTTCAGACCGCAGCTTCCTCATGGTGGAGACGGGCGACAGCACCTAACATACTCCAGATGGGAATGCCATACATGCAATAAAGCAGCCGCCCAAAATCTAGTCATGTCGTCCATGTTTACAATGTAAAAAGTTACGTTTATCCTGATAAACACAGCTTTTGAAAAGGTTATTTCCCTCCCCCTCTGCAAACAGAAACGGTTAACTTCATCATCTGCTGCGCACACGTCCAACGATCATGCAAAGGAGCTGCAAAGAGCACAGCCCTGCATTCCTCTGCGCCAAAGGACCTGTCAGAGCATCCCAGAAAAATGCCCAGAAAAGCGTCCCAAAGTTATGCTAACCTGCCTCAAACTCCTCTGCCACTGCCTGCTTGTTTAGTAGACTTAATTTTGCAGCAAGCCTCTGAGGCATGGGTTTATGAGCAAATCATGAGACCAGTAAATTCAGAGGCAAAACCCAGCTTACCTTTTCATTTAATGTAGTCATTAAAAGCAAAGTAACAAGAGATTTCCTCCCTCTGCCTGCTTTCAGATTAACCCCACCGACACAGCTAAATCATAAAAATTTACTTACTCAGTTAGTGACTGCTGCACTGCTGAGACCTGACTCCAGCTAGTCTCTACCCTTATTCCTTTAATTTTTTTTTAATTTTTTTTTAAGATAGCAGAGGATGCCCAGAGGGACATCAGTGCTGTAAAACTAAACGTAGCAGCACTCACAAGCTAGACTGCTGCCTACGAGGTGTACCAGCAAAGTTCAGAACAACCATTTCATACACGGGTAGGCAAGATGCTCAAAATGTAAGAGGTCATTTCAACAAAGCCCAGATGCAGGAGCTGGAGCTCCTTTGACAGTTGCCCAGCAACACTCACGGGAGTGAGTTATCTTATATTCATTTATATTAGTATTACTTTTAATACACGTACACTTATCCCCAGGTCTCACCCAGGGTTCTCCCCAACCTGAGTTCGGCATTTTCTGTCACTGGGGGAGTGTTTGCTTGCTTTCTGGAAACAACCGAGTTCTGCCGACAAGAGCACAGATCTCGAGAGCTTTCTAAGAGCAGTTTTTGGAACAGGCTGGCTGCTCCTTCCAGCCTTGGTTTCATATCACAACCTGCATTTTTGGCAGGCTGTTTCTCAACAAGCAACTCTCACGGCTGCTACATTTCGTCAGCATCCAGCCAGACACACGGCGCATTTCATGAAGAGATGGACTGCATAGACTCCGTTAGCTAAAAGTATCAGTTGATGGGAAGCTACTGTAATATTAAAATAATGTTTATGCTTAAAAAGCATTCAAGTTTATTCCCCTGTCAATAAAAGCACAGCAAACTTAAAATTCAAGAGGACCTTGATTTGCCACTAGGTTTTCCAAATTAAGCAAAAAAAAATGTTCAATTATTTATTTCTGGAGAGAGCTATCTCCCCCATCCTACTTCCCCACTTACAGAAAAAGAAAACATAATCAGTGTCCACACAAAAAACACCCTAAAGCCCTTTGGGCATGTTTTGAAGAAGCTATTTAGAGTAAGGAACACGGGCATTCTCTACCGTTGTATTTATAATGAGGCTCCACCATCCCCAGGAGCTAAAGCAGAATGAAAATGGGTCACATATCTAATTAGCACTATTGAAGCGTGAAGCCCAAACATCTCTGAAATGTAATAGATTTTTTTTTTCTAATAACTCCAGCTTCATTAGAATATCCCACAGTCACCTATGTGATACCAGAAGCTTAAAACGCGGGTGCCATAAAGCAGGCATGTATCTGGCATCATGCTGCTCTACTCCTAGGGAAGGGGAGACAGTGCTTTTGACAAAATCTAATCTATTAGCTAAAAAATGAAGCGATTAGTCGATCAGCCTAGCACAGCCTGTTCTTTAATCACTTTGTCTTATTAAAAGAACCAAAACAAAAGAACACAACCCTCTCTACTACAAAAACAACATACAGATCCACAGGGGTGGATGCCACATGTTTGAGAAGGGCAGTTTCTAAAGCAGACAGCCGGACAGGAAAGCGGTGGGTTCCCACTCTTTCTCCTCTAGAGATACCCAGGCACTGCCCCACGCTTTGCCCCCATCCCTGTGTTTATTAGCAAGCCGGTAAGGGCTCTGCAGCAAGGCCCTCCCAGCCAGCTCTGTGCCTCATCCCCACCTCGCTCCCACACGCAGGTCTCGCCACCCAAGTGTCCGACACCACCAGGCACGCCGGGCTGTCGGAGAGGAACGTGTTTAGATTACAGGTGCATGTGCTGGCAGAGAGCACTGCTGAGCTGCTCCTGCTGGAGGGAGAGAGGGCACAGGGAGGGCGGAGGGGGAGGGAGGCGGCCGAGGACTTCTCCTTGGGTGAGTTTGCAGTGCACAAGGCTCCGAGGAGGGTGCCTGAGCATCCGCGTGTCAGGTTGCCACGCTTTGCTTTCCCCTCCGCTTGCTCTCACCTCCCAGGGCTCACTTTTACTCCAGGCAGGCTCAGCCCCCTGCACCCAGCACCCCAAATTTCAGTTGCTTTAGGTGAGATGAATGCCAGTGAAGCTATGGGGAAGCACCCAGCAGCTCAGTCCACCCACCCAAAAAGACACCCAGTGAAGACTTCCACGTGCAAACCCACTCTCATTGTGAACAGGGCTCTGCACTTCATTTCGATCGAAGTCAACAAGCCATAAACGCCACTCACCCGTGAGGGCTCGGAAGTCACTACAGCCTTCTGGAAAAAAAAATACCATGCAACAAATCAGAGGGAGAAATTAACTGAGCCGGCAGCTGTCTGCTCTACATATCAAACGTCACAAAGCTCATGTTGCTGCACGGGGTTTTTTTTGAACATGAGATGAGCAGGCGAAAGTAGCGCAAAAAACCAGAACAAAGTGTTTACTCTGCCCATCCACGACCACGCTTTTATCCCGCAGGCGACTGGTCTTTTGCAGGACTTAGCACGCGAGCACTTTGATGCATCTCCTGCACTGATTTTACATTTCCATTTATTACAGGGAGAAGTTTTTTCCTTTTTTCCCTCTTTTTGTTTAAGTTCTTTTGTTGTAGTAGAGAACAATACATACCCCTGCACGCTAGTGAAATACACAGTATTTTATTTGGTTTAACCTAATAACTCCCTTATCTGCAAATGGAAACAAAAATAAGACACGCTTTGATTACAGAGACATATAAAAATTTGTATCTTTACTTAATGGCATAGCATGGCAGTTCACAAGCCACCAAGCTCTCCCAAACTGCTCAGGTCCAAGGGAAGTTAAAGCTAAAGCAGAGCAAACAGTGGTGGATGATCCATGTCGATGTAGATCAGCAAAGGCTGGAGACCACTGGTCCAGCATCTCAAGTCCAGACCTCACATTATCACTGCTGGGCTAACAGCTGTCATTTTTATTCCTTCTATGGGTAGAGTTTCAATTACATTAGTAAAAACACAGTTCATACCAGAAGTTACTCTCCACACACAATTTCTTCTGTAACCAAAACTCACTCTGCAGCATTTCACTGTAATACCAATATTAATGATATGGCTGCAAGGAGACTCAGCCACTAGCAATCTCTTAAGTGGTTCAAATTGTATAATGCTTCATGTACCTGCTTTTTTCTTCCTCAAGCAAACTGCCCAGCAATTGGTTAAATTGGCTCCAGAAGTCCTGAGACTGAGGCTCCTCAGAAGCTCAGCTTCACGGAGGCTCTCTCTCACCAGGTCAGGCAGCTCCTTCCACAAGTAGCTCTCAAAATGTGGCCTCCTGCTTAAATATCTAATTGGAAGATGACCTGTGATGTGCTTCCCACCACGTTTGATATGGGGACCTCCACGTTGTGAAAACTGCCTTTCAGGGGACTGAACCCATATGCCCAAACTGGCCTCCTCGCTGTCCCAAATTGCACGTTCGAGGTTTCCCACCCATGCCGATGGGCACGGCCTGTGAGGAGCCAGGAACAGTGTCCAGAGCCTCCACCACCAGAAAGCCCCATTCACTATGGAACAGAAATAGCAGAGGGGAGGCTTTCAGTGGAAAATGTGATGAGAATGGAAAGCAAGAGAGTAAAAGCTCTGTCAGCACATCTCATTGACAGTCTTTTTAATGAGGAGATAAACAGATAGAGCTTTCAATCCATGTATGTAGGGTTTTTTTAAATTTGAAAAGAAGCTAACCAAGCACACGGGATTCGATAGAAAACAAAGGCTGAACAAAACAAGCCTTCTGACAAGGCCGAAACCTTATGAAAGATGTCAATTCTAGTGCCCCAGAGAAACGAAGGTTTCCCCCGATGTCTACCCACCCTATTTATTTTCTTAATTACCTCTTACCACTTAACAAGTACATACAAAAACCAACCCCCAGCTTTGCTGCAGCAGCACTGGAAGTCAGAGCAAAGACCGGGAGCAAGCTAACCTTCCCTACTGGAGACAGATCCAAGCCACACACAGAGTTTGGATCCAGACCTCCCCAGGTGTCAAAGAGCTCCACCACTGTGGCAAGACTTCGTTCTTATTACACAGTTGCTGGCTACAGTACCTGCCACCCTCTACAGCCATTTGATGTGCAAAGAAGCTGTCCCGCCAATAACATGCTGTTTCTTAAATCTGATGCAACACATTTAAATTGGGTGTGTAAATGGAAAGTCAACATTCAAAAGCCAGCCTGAAGCTATTAAGCAACAAAAGAGATTTCTTCATACGAAGATGATTTTAAACACAGAATCTGAAAAACATGAGACAGGACCCAGACAAGCAACTTTCCAAAGGAAAGCCCCTCTTCGGATGCCATGCAGCAGCAGCAAAGCACTCTCCCACCAAGGTTTCTTCCATCATAATCTGAAATGGTAACTGCAGGCGGGGGGTGGCAGCTTATCTTCACTGGCCCCTTGAACGTCCCCCCCCTTCCTGATCACACTTACCCTTTGGGTGGAGTCTTCAAATGAGCTATCTCCCATGCACAAAGAGATTAAAAGCCAGCAGACTCCAGTGAAAGGCCTTAGATCCTCTATGCTATGCTCTCCTGGGTAGCTTGCAATACCTTCGGATTTCATACATGGCATCTTCAAAGTTAAATGATTCTGGGGATCAACAGTAAAGGGAAAAGCTATGGATGTCATCTATCCGGAATTCTGTAAAGCCCTCGACATGATCTCCCATAACATCCTTCCCTCTAAATTGGAGAGAGGTGGGTTTGATGGGTGAACTCTTTGGTGGATGAGGAATTGGCTGGATGGTTGCATCCAGAGGGCAATGGTCAATGGCTCAATGTCCAGATGGAGATCCTAGAAAAGTGGTGCCCCTCAAGGCTCTGTATGGGGACCAGTACTGTTTAATGTCTTCATCAGTGACACATACAGCGGCATTGCATGCACCCTCAGCAAGTTTGCAGATGACACCAAGCTGAGTGGTGCAGCTGACACACCAGAAGGACGGGATGCCATCCAGAGGGACCTGGACAAGCTTGAGAAGTGGGCCTTTGTGAACCTCAACAAGTTCAACAAGGCCAAGTGCAAGGTCCTGCACCTGGGTCAGAGCAACCCTCCGCTATCAATACAGGCTGGGGGATGAAAGGGATTGAGAGCAGCCCTGCTGAGAAGGACTTGGGGGTACTGGTGGATGAAAAGCTGAACATGAGCCGACTATGTGTGTTCGCAGCCCAGAATGCCATGTCCTCGGCTGCATCAAAAGCAGCGTGGCCAGCAGGACGAGGGATGGGATTCTGCCACTCTGCTCCACTCTGGTGAGACCTCACCTGAAGTCCTGCATCCAGCTCTGGAGCAGCCCCCAGCACAAGAAGGACATGGACCTGCTGGAGTGGGCCACAAAAATGATCAGAGGGCTGGAGTACCTCTCCTACGAGGAAAGGCTGAGAGAGCTAGGACTGTTCAGCCTGGAAAAGAGAAGGCTCCAGGGAGACCTTATTGCAGCCATTTAATACTTAAAGGGGGTTTGTAAGAAAGATGGGGACAGACTTTTTAGCAGGGCCTGTTGTTACAGGACAAGGGGTAATGGTTTTAAACTAGGAGAGGGTAGATTTAGACTGGATATAAGGAAGAAATTTTTCACAATGAGGATGGTGAAACAATGGAACAGGTTGTCCAGAGAAGTGGCCGATGCCCCATTGCTGGGAACATTCATGGTCAAGTTGGATGGGGCTCTGAGCAACCTGATCGAGTGGAAGATGTCCCTGCTCATCGCAGGGTGTTGGACTTTTAAAGGCCCCTTCCAACCCAAACTATTCTGTGATTCTATGGTTTTCTGCACAGTCAGAATCTGCCCTGCGAGTACCACCACAGCTTTATCCTTGCTGTTGTAAGAATCCGCATGCATACATATAGCTATGGACTTTTCCCTAGACAAGCCAATATACATCTACGCAAACCCTAAACTTGAAAGTGGAAACAAAAACCAGTTTAATACAAAATCCAACTAAGTAACAATCATACTCTACAGGAAATAAATCTTCTTGTTTGGGGGTTTTAATGTTTCAGAGATCGCATTTCCGATTAGCAGAAGAAAATCATATCCTGAAGAGCCAGCTACAGAAACCCATTACAAACACATATACACTTAAATATGAGACATTGCTGCCAGAAATTTTCAACAAACTGCGAATTTACTGTATATTCAACCATCCTGAACAGTCCCCAGGGACCATTTTCTGTGGTAATATTCAAGATGCGTGTCGCCACGTAGGAAGCAGAACAGTACTACAACCTGTTACCCAAGTTGTACACACCATGCAATTCAAAGCATGCAGGTTTTTATTTTGAAGCAGTGAAGTAGGGCTAAAAACTGCCTCCTGCACATAGTTATTCATACAGAAAAGCAGAATTAAATCATTGCCTACACGTCAGATGAAATAAAGTCTAATGTGGTTCCTAATTTATCACAGCTGGGCCAAAATTATCTCTAGCCATTAAGGGTCGTTATCAGAGCAGGGACTACACCACCACAGCCCTCCCGAGCGGTATTTCAGACAGCCCACACTGCGAGGCCGGCAGACCCTGGCTGCCTGTAGAGCAGAGCCTGGTTTTAGACCTGCTGGTACAACGGCCCAACTCGGACGCTGTGCCTGCCTCTGCCTGCTGCCTGTTCAGCAGGAGGCCCGCTCTGCTCCTTGTTCTCTTGAGTGAAGGCACCATACTACGTGACTTTATGCGTCTTCATCGCTGTAAGATGCGGTCTGAATACAACCACCCCAACTCTCCCTTTCTCATCTGGATTTGTTCAAATAGCTCGTTAGCAGAGTATTCTTCCCAAACGACAGTGTAAGCGAACATCTGAGTCTGCTTTACAAATTCTTGCTTTCTCCTTTCCATTTTGCAGAAGGAGGCTCGGCTAGATTAACAAGAGCAGCGTACCATGGGAAGCAATAAATTCATCACCACTCAGGCTTCTGAGTCCACTGAGATTTGAACAGCCTACCCAAAAGTGTTGGGCACAAAAGCTTTCCATTCACACCATGGAGATCTCATTACAGGAATTCCTATGTGAAATTCTCAGTCTGACTTGAGTAAGAGATCAGATAAGATAACAAGGACACAGACTATTTTCTAAAACCTCCTCAAAACACACATGCTCTCTGAATAGATGTAAAAGTTAATGTATCTACCTAGTACTACCGATGGAAACATCAGCTGCACCAGCGATTGCTCCCGAGACCACGGAATAAGCCCTGATAAATGGGAAACTGCACAATGAAGTACCTACGGCAAGGCCGACTGCCTCAAGTATCCCAATTTGTTATAGTAGTTGGCCAGTCCAACATGAAGTATGATCTTTTTCTTGCATCTTAACTCTGACTTTTGACTTACACACTGTACTGCCTTCCTCCAACACCTTCTTTAAATTTGAAAGCTGACTTTGGTATTGAGAAACCTGTGTATGCTACTTATTAAATTTCTGAAAAGGAATTCAACAGTTAAGCACTTCTTAAAACCGGGTGTTTCATCTGGTCCAGAGTATTCACCTCACTCCCATGAATAAAGGAATTTGTTAATGGACTTTGCATCAGTCTCACTCACTTTCATGGCATACATCTACAGAAAAGAAGTTTCTACACAGATGGCAGATTTCCAGCATTTGCTTTCAGGCTGCTCATCATGAAAAATTCCTTAAATATTATATGAATCAGAGCCATAACTCAAAGCCAGAAATAATTACCTTCTCTGGACAACATTCAGCAACCCATTCCCTTCTTCCCCAGCCTGCCAGCTCCCTTCAGCACAAGTAACCATGTTCCTCCTCTTAATTGTCTGCTGCTTTGTTTCTTGTGGTTTAGTCTTTTCCCATTTTTGTCCTCATGTTTCCCACTCCAGCTTTTTACAAGGGCTATACAAGGCTCCATCCCCAGCCTTTTGCTTTCTGCACTCTGCTCAGCTTCCTCCTAGGGGACCAAGCTCCCACTGAAATCATTTTATTGTGATTGGCAAGAGTGAAGCATTCTCAACCCCTGGGGGGGTAAACAACCAACCTATATTTTCAGTATTCTCAAATATAAACATTAAACAAACAACTTGACATGGATGACTCAGATTAGCTCTTCTTTTCAGTCTTGTTCTCCATCTTAAACAACTTGGATCACTTCCATTTTTTGACGATGTTCAGGCATTACTTTAAGTGAAACACTGCCAAAAAAATGCAGACTCAAAGCACACTTTAGCCCCATTTCCTGATCGCTGGAGACATGGCCACCAACTGACAGACCCAGCTATGAGGGGCGACTTTCTGCTTAACCCTTTCTCCAGATTGCTACATCCAGGATGTGCTCGTGGATTCCTTCTGAAAAGCAGCAAAGCTGTGCTTTTCCCTTCCATCCTAGTATTGAAGCTCCTAACTAAGTCTGTGTTTCAGTAATGCTAATATCTCCTTTTCTGATATGTGTACTGTTGTTTCATTTAGATTTAGCCTTCCTTCCCCTGGTCCAGCTTTACCAATGTACTTAAAATCATTGCTTTCCTTCTGGTTTTGCACTTCTTCAGTGCCTCCATCAGGCTCATGCTACTCCAACCTTCAAGGACTACATCGTGCTATGGAAGTGTCAGCTCCAGTCTCAGACTGGCCAACCCATCTAGATGCCATTGCTTATCTGGTAAATTCACAACATACCCCAACGTGATTCTTCTCTCATGAACTGTTCATCCTGTCACCCACACCATGTCTGTCTGTCTGTCCTTGCAGCTTTTGCTGTGCTCAGAGTTTTTGGTTGTTGCCTGTCATATTGGTACTGCTGTCACGGTTGTGCACTATGAACATACGGTGGAGAAACAGTTTTCACTGGGTTCAGCACTGTAAAATCTTGGCTCAATACAAGCCAAAGTAACCCCACATTTATTAAAAACTGGCCACAAAAAACCTCAAAATATTCCCAAATATTATTGTAACTGAAAATACTCCCAACTATTTCACAAAAAACATTCCCTGCCTGATTGCTGCTTTTGACTTTGGAAGTCTATCACAATAATAGCAGCACTGATACTAGCATATGGAGCAGACTGCAGTATTTTAAAGTTGCCAATAAGTTTAAACAAATAAATTGCAGAAATTAAAGTTTAAGCAAAACTTTCTTCCCAGAAACAAATACTGACACTGGATACAAAATATGAAAGTGTCAAGCCAATACAAACACCAAAGGAGACAAAACAAAACGAGGCAGAAATTCCATTTTGGCATAAGCAACAACAGTTTGGTGCCTGGATCACAAAGCAGCAGTTTCACTTCTGAAAAAATGAAGTGTCTGTACCCTCAGGTAGGTGGTGAAGCACCCAGCAACACCGGGGAGGGTGCTACCGAGTGCTGCACTCCCCTTGCCCAGTGACTCACCAGGCAGACGCTCGCCACATCTTTTCTGGTAGTGTTTGAGTTGTTTCACAGAGGGCAGACTGGCAGTTCCTGGGGGCAGCTCTTCCCTGTAAATACTACACCGGCAGATCACAGACTCCACAAGCGGACAAGCCTTGGAGCAAAAACCGGGGTGCCCAACTTCAATGATACAGACTTGCTTTGATGTGACCTACAGGATTAACCGTAATCCTGGTGTGACTAAATATGTTATTTGCGATCTTTATTGCCCATGAAGGAAAATTTAATGACACCCCTACTTCTTCTCACTCTTCCATGCTAGTAAAAGACTGGGCAAAAGATAATATGCAATACACTCAGACCAATTTCACACTAGCCAGTTACTTTCTCCCCTTGTTGAGACGGATGCTGAAGCAAAACTTAAACTATCAAGACACTAATAAAAGAGCAATCCAACTATCAAGAAATTAATAAAAAAAGCAATCCAGGCATCCTTGTTAGTATTTCCTCTGAACACAATGTATCCTGTAGTCCTCAGCTCTATGTGAACTGTTGCCACGCACTTTAAAAGCATCTCCATTTGCCTGCGCAGGCACTGCACAGACAGAATGGAGCCCTGTTCTGCACTGAGCCCTTCGAGTTACCTAACAGGAGCCATTCAAATTAAAACATGCATAACGAAAGCAGTTCGTTCTTGAAGCACTGTCACTACATTTCCAAACCGAAATGCAAAAGCAATGCATTTGAACAGCAAGCCCATCGCCCGAAAACGCTGCTCTAAGAGCATGTTCAATATACCACCACATTTTGTGAAGTTATTTTGCTACAGGACACAATCAGTTCAGACCAGCATTAAATTTGGCCACTGCAAAAGAAGCAGCAAGCAATAAGGCAGATTACAAATAACCAAATCTTATCTCATGACCTTTTCAATCAGAAGCTGAATAGCAACTTATCTCAGTGGCAGATCGTTGGTATCACTGAGGTTGCTCCATCAGTTTCTTCCTAGAGTCCAGCCTAATATTACATCAGCAAGTCAAGTGAGGACACAGCCATTTAACCTTCTCCTTTAATTGAGACTTTGCAAAAGAGGAGCAATCTCTCAAGGCTTTTTTCTCTGCTCAGAGGAGGCCACCATATTCACACTTAACTACCTGTAAAGCTTCCAGCCCTAAGTGGTCCAGGACCAGGTTCTCTCAAAGACATTCTCTGTGGGCTGTTCTACGCCATTGCCCGTGCTGAGTAGGGTCTGGGTACTCTGCGTGGGACAAACAGCATCCCATCCAGATGGTTTTGTTTTAACAGTCACTACGCAAACGTACTCTGGCTTCTTTAAGTCCCTTCTGGCCATATTTTCTAGAATTAACTTTCAGAATCTGAATCAGAGTCTCGTCTATACATACCCTGGCTCTGCCTCAGCCCGAACGCTACAAGCTGAGAAGTTTTGGTTGCACACAGTGGATATGAAACCAATCACCTCAGGCAGCACTGCACCATTATTCAGAAGCTACCCAGATAGCAGCGAAATCCAAGACCATAAGAACACACAGGCTCCTGAACCCAGGCAGATACTTTTCACCTTAATTGCTTTTCCTGTTCTACAGATTACCCCAAAGTCATTTGTCCCAGTCCGCATTCCTTCAACTGCTTGCTCATGGTAAGTACCTGCTTACTTAGCTGTCCTTAGTCACGTACGCAGCTTGCACAGCTCCCTGCCCATGCTCCGCCTTGCCTCGAAGTACGGCAGCTCCTTCTCGAGCTGATTTTAAGTAACATTACACTCTGCCTCACGGTTGCAAGCAAACTCATACAGAAGCTATGACAGGCCACAAGACCGTTTAGCGGAGGGCAAAACAGCACCCAGGGTAAAAAGGCTAAATTGCCTTATAAAAACACTTTGCAAACTCCTAGGAGGAAACCTTTGTTAAGTATTAGAGGCTTTAAGCAGTGGGAAATCACATGCCGTAATAACCCTGTGGAGTTGTACCCTCATGCTGAGGCTTGAAGGTTTTAGCCTTACATTGCAGCACAGCCGTCTTGTGCAACAGCAGGCTGATCCCGGGAAGGAAAATCAGCCGTGCCCTACCCATATCTAAAAGGAGGAGATGTTTTGTTTAATTGCTTAGGTTCAAACAGCCTCTCAGGAGTCTAGCTCGGTAGCTCCTATCAGAAGCTATAGGATTTCCTCAGTATACATTAGTCTCTTATCTATTACAGTCAATAATGTGAAATTCAGCCCCATGTTTACAGGAAGGGTGCTGACTGAGCAGCAGGCTGCTCAGAAGTGTTCCCAGCAGGCTGAGGGAGGTGTAGAATACCAACTGCTACCCACTTCTGTCCCTCAAAACTCCCACGATAGGAAATCCCACCATCCATACCTTTGCACTTGATGAAAGTGGAGGGACGATTCATTCATATGTATGCAAACATTTCTTTATTGTTTTTAATTTTTTTTTTAAATTATCAGCCTCAAATGGCCATTTTTCCCCACACAGACTTGAATAACCCAGACGCAGGAATTAAACTCAGTTTCACTTCTCATTTGTTATTACTCAACATTAACTCCTGCTATTAGTCAGATGCAGAAACTTCATTTGTCACAGAAGCGCCCGAATCTTCATTCCCATTCACAGCACCCCAGTGGCCACAGCAGCTACATAAGGACCACCAAAGCAGAGAGGACGTAAAACTTTTGTACTGCTAACATACAGCACATCGGGCATTTTAACAAGACTAAACCACAATAGCTACAGCACAACCTAATCGCTTGCGCCCATTTATCACTGCCTGCATTTAAGTCTGTTGCAGCCTGTCAAGTATCTGGAAGCTCTTCCTGCCATCTGTTTCCTTCCTCCAAGGGTGCTGCAGTCTTCCATCGCTGCTCCCTCACAAAAAAAGTCTTTATTTCTGTGAATCTTACTAATTATTTTTTAAACAGGCTATGTATTTCGACCTTGCCTGTGCAGACTGTAACAACTGTCATTTGCTTGGACTGATAAAATTCACTCCGTTACCTGTCTCCATCCTCACAGAGTCACATCAAAATGTGTTTGCCCCACCCTTGCTTTGTGAACTGGTAATACTAAACCCAGCCAGTTAAAATGGCAAGAACACACCAAGCTGTTTCCAGAATGCAGTGACTTGCTGCTCCCACAAAAAGCTGTCACACCAATTACCAAACCAATTAACAGCAGCTAAGCCAGGAGATAAATTTGTAGAAAGACATGCCTGAGTTTCAGTGCTGAGTGGTACTTTTATTACTGCCCTTTGAACACCAAAGTTTACAACAGATTGTTAATGGTACCTTTTCTGCAGCGCTGAGGTTCCTGCAGATGAGCATCTGTCTCCTCTCTGTACGTAAATATTGCCCTTTTCTCATTTCCTACAGAAAGCACCTAAGGATTTTACCATCTCAGGAAACAGGCTGCCCTAAGAATTTAAGAATCCTTTTGGACTTTTATGGCAAATAGCCCTAAATGTACATGACTATCTGCTTGTAGTTGTAACAAAGTCCAGTTTTTCCATAATGCAGGAGGTATATTCAAAAAATAACCCAGCACTCTAAATTATAAGTAATACCCTTGAAGAAACAGTGAATTAAAAATACAGGTCATTTAAATAATTTACTTTCTGCAGCTACTAGCTCTGATAACCAAAAACTGGGGATGGACTGGCTACTTAGCATTAATTTTCCACTTTGTTTTATACTGCAACTCTTTTGCAGAAGGAGTATGGGATTTCTCGCAGGAAAACATTTTCATTTTAAACTTGAGGCTAAATGACTTGTAGTGGAACACTTACATTAAGAATACCATTGCAAAAGAGTCAGCTGAAACACTGTGGTGTTAATATCACATTTGGAAGTAAAGACTAGAAACCTGTTCAGCGTATACCTTGCAATGGGACCTCAGAAAGCAAAGGGAACAAAAAGAAAAGTGTCCTGCACCAGGTGCATCTACAGTATTTGAGAGTTGTAATAATAACGTCTTTACATAATCTCACTGGAAAACACCCAGCCAATCTGACCTACATGTTTTAAATAACCTGCTGCTTCTACTTTATGGAGAAGCTGGTATTAAACCATTAAGCTAATAGTCAGAGCTGGCTACTGGTTGGGTTTTAATAAGATCTAGCCCCAGCTGATAAAGTACAGTGAGAAAGAGCTTTGCAAATGGAAGCTTCACATGAAAACCTGGTCATGGTAACACCAACTCAATTTCCCCTCTTAAAAAAAGGCCATAAAGCCAGCACACTAAGCTGATATGCTCCATATATTAAAAGATATCAATATCCACCCATATTCCAGCAGGTTGAGAGCACAAAGGCACTTACAGCATTAGGATGTTTTTAAGAAGTGTGTAGGCTTTGCTATTCACATAAAGAGAGCTTAGCCTTACCCATTTGGACTAGGTGACCTTTAAAGGTCCCTTCCAACCCAAACTACTCTATGATTCTATATTCCCTATGTTTTGAATAGCGAGGAACTACCCAGCATGAAGGACCATGTGCCTCACTACCCACTAAAGCAAAAAACAGCAACAAAATTCAGCACATCTGCCTCCAGAAACTGCCGAAGTGATTGCAGAAGCCAGAGCTGAAATATTTGTAGTCATGAAATTGTGCAAGAAAACTGAGAGGAGGCTGTGTTGAAAGAAAAAAAACCCAAGCACTCTTCAAAATAACTCCAAACTGCCAGGCACCGCTTGCCTCCCTTCCGCCACCCTCACAAGCTCCCCACTATGAAAGAGCAGCTTCAGTGCTGCTGGCCCTCCGTGCCTCCCCACACATCAGTACCATGGGCGTTTGTATCCTCCAGGTCGCCACTCCACCATCACTTCTTTCCCACAGACAGAAAAAAGCAGTAATTCACAGCATCACTAAATAGCATACTGGGATACGTTGGACAAATGAACACTGTTGGACTGGGAATGCTACAGAGCGCAAGACGGCCCCTGCGACTTGATCTACGACCACGGGTCTGGCTGAATCCTCTGCCTCTGCTTGTCAGATGAAAGGGCTCTGTCTGCTCTGTCCTCAAATTCCCTTCCATCTTCTACCTGGTCCTTCTCCAAAGCAAACAGCAACGCCTAAGATGTTTCCCAAGGAGTTTGTTACATGGCAGCTCCCGAGTGCTGCATCTGAACAGGCCCAAAGAGAGAGCACCGCACCGAAGGCTCAACCATGCTTAATTCCCACATTTTTATAGCAAAGGCTTATCTGCCTACCATGACTGCAGCACAGCCAATGGCAGTGTTAAAAAGGAACTACAATTTAAGAAATTGAGCTATCTTCTAGATAGCACATTCAGTTCACATTTTCAGGCTTTCTCCACATGAATGCTGGAATTCTTCTTAATTAAATATTTCATAGGAGTCACAAAAAAAAAAAAATCGCAAAATGTTGAATAAAGTATTTAATACAAGCCCAGTAACACTCTGTATTTGTAGCACCCCACAAAGAAGGCCTTAAAAAAAAAAAAAAAAAGTCTTCCCTAAACCAGCAACCAAGTAGCACAGCACTTTTAACTCCTTAAAGATAGATTTACTTTGGGGCGAGCTATGCTGTCTGCACAACCCTAACCATTGCTTGCCATCTACATTTCCCTTGAGGAACATAATTAACATCAAGTTAAAACCCCACCTCCAGCATCGGGGAGATAATTGAAATCCAGGCAGTCCCAAGACTCTTCTCAAATTGAGGAGTTGCTAAACCAAAATGTAAAGCTGCGGCGAGATGTTTATATTAATTATACCAACCAACCATCAAGGGGCTCCTATCTGAGGGCACTTTTCCATGGATAATTCATGGCAGCTTTTGAATGATGGTCCATAATACACTGTGCATTCCTCAACAACACGAACAAGCTGTTACAGCTACTTCAGGCTTCCGGTACGAAAGTGCAGTTGCTGCTTAACTCCCCGAAGGAACTAATTTCTCAAATATTATCTTGCAGTAATTCCTTTGTCAAAACAGAGGGGCATTCATGGTTTATTTTCCAGCAAAGTTCTGCCTTGTAACACCCTCAAATTATCACCATCCATTGAAGATACCTATGAGCTAAGAGCCTGAAATTTCACGCAAAACCAACTTTGAACTAGTTTTTAAAAAATACCTCGATGTTTAACTGCTTTTTGCAATGCCTCCCTATTAGGTTTTGGTCACTTTGGGTCTTCCCCTTGAGGTTCTGCCCAGCAAAGTTTTTTGCAATTCCTCTATATAAAACTACACAGAGACTTACACCAATACAGTGGGTAACCATGTCCCCCTTCTACGAGTAAACCAATTTAACTGACTAGCTACAAAGTTAATCAATTAAATTAACGGTTGACCTACTTAAAGACAGGAGAAAAGTATCTGATATTTATTTTCTAGAAAATAACATGCGATACAGCATCACCATATGAACAGCTGGGCAGTCCGGATACAGCAGGCTGAAGGCTAAGGGCATGCACAGTAGTGGAGGAATGCTGGGCTCAGTAGGATGCAAAGGACTCCCTCTTACACGAAGCTGGCAGTCTTGGGGGAAAAAGCAGTAGGACGAAGGCTCTCTGTGAAACATGGAAAGCTATCTGCTCAACACACTGAGTTTTTTCCAACAGGGGCAACTCAAATCATCAAAATGTGCCCCTCTGGATTTTCTCAGAGTTCTTCAGAGCTTGTGGTTTGAGTTTAACAAGTAGAGGGGAGAGGAAGCAAACGCTGCAATTCCCTGTTCCATGGCCAAGCTTGCTTTGAAAACCTCTCTCACAAAGACAATCATGAACTCCCGTGAACCAGCATTTCACACTGTTGCATCTATGCCCTTATAAGCCATCTATCCTGCAGCAAGCTAGGGCAGACGAGGTTTATGCACCCTCAACTGCAGTCAGCAGATCTCTCACTGCGCGCGCTGCTAAGAGCCCCTACTTCTGTCTAGGGATCAATTTATTTGACATCTGATTTTCTAATCCACTGTTTCCTATTCAACTTACAGCATTTTAGGGACATACCACATTAACAGCTGATTCACACTGTTATTCCACTGTTATGCTGGGGGAAAGGCGTGGGGCTTTTGTTGGTGCCTTTTTGGTTTTGGAATAAAAAAGCTTCACAGGGAGCAACAGTGCTTCAGACAAAGGTTACGGGTTCACGCTCCACGACAGGGCCACTGCAGCTTAGCCAAATCAGTCTCCACCCAACGCTACAGCTTCTCAACCTGCAGTGTGGTTTCGCACCTGCATCACTGGATTAAGGCAGTGACATGGAGCAGAAAGCCCGTTCAAGTCTTTTGATGAAAGGCTCCCGTGGCAGTGCCATGCTACTGGAAAAGATCTATTTGTAGCAGAAGCTGGAACCAAAGCAGTCCTAGTAAGTCATTCCTTCAGCTATTTGTCAATCAACACGTGGATTCGTTGATGAAGGCTGCACTGTCTACTAGTGAAATATGCTTTGTTTCCATGCAGTCAATCTGAACGTCGTAATTCTAGCTCGTATCAGACTGTGTGTAACGTCACTTATCATTAACAAACCTGAAAAGCAGCAAATAATTCTAATTATGAGAGACAACTGAACAAATGATGTCAGGTTTTATGACAAGGCAGTTACGCCAGAGGCAATACATCAAACAGCTATGTGACATTAAACTTTCTTCTGAAAAAACACTCACCTGCTCTCTATTAATTTACTTATTTGATATTTAAGGACTGACAGCACTGAAAAAATGTGTCATTCCATTAGACAGATCGCTGTCCTGCCTCTGGGGGAAATGCCGTTACTGTAATGGAAAGAGATTTAATGCTCGTGTGCCATCAGCCCGGGTCTGCCCTGAGCAGCTGTTCAGAAACCCCACGCAACCATTCCTCAGGAAACCACAGACTCAACGGCACGGCCAGAAGTTTCCAAAAAATGAAAAGCATCTCTCGTCCCTCAAGAGAACATGGGTAAACAGACAGAAGAATGAACAAGGAGGGGAAGCAGAGGGAATAGGTAGAGCCCAGGCCAGCTTCTGCTAAATGAGCGTCTTGCGTGAGGCAATGCAAGGTGGGAGGACATAACGAGAACAACTCTGCTTTGCAAGGTAAATTAGGACAATTCACTCATGGTTCTTGCAAATACATACTTTGAAGGTAGTCCGGCATATTTCATTCAATATCTAAAATACACAGAGAAAAATAAATTTTTATTTGTATACTTATTTGCTCCCATGAGTATCCTTTCCTTCCAGTTATGCAAGGATAAAGAAAATAAACTGACATTTTGGCTGACTTATTTTATTCAATTTTTCCTGATTTTTCTGCTCACTTTTCCCAAATGTTTTTCCTCGGAGACACTCAGTCTTCAGTGGCTTCAGTTGCAAATCTTCCCTTCAGTCCTCATCCCCTCTGAAAGTTTTAGGGTCTTTTCATGAGATCTTGTCACATCATTTAGTTTCCAGAACCATCTAAACAGTAGCATTGTGTCAAGACAGCAGCAGTCCTTGGGGTAGATTAATTTCACCCTCCACCAACAGCAATTTCAACACCCACAACGCAAGATGAAAGCTAAGAAGCAGAAAAACAAATGCTCGAGGGAACCCGATTACAGGGGAGTCCAGCTATTAATGCAGTAAGCGGAGCCTCCTGCCATTTCATTTTGTTGATATATTCAGTGACGGCGTATCTTCTCCTCGTCCCCACAGAGAGTACTGCTACTCCCTGCTGAATGGGAAGTATGTGAGATAAGAGATCCTGACTATTGGGTTGCAGATCATACATTATTTCCTAATCCTTTCAAGCAAACTGACCACGTTGTTGCTTTTCTGACGCCTGGATTTGTTTCCTGGCACATACCTATTCCCTAGCTTAGAGGTGTGAAGCAAGCTGGGTTTGATATCTTGAAAGCAGCACGCCAGTACTTCTCAGCCCTTCCCCGACCCCTCTATCTCAAAAGCAAGAGCGTTGCTGGTTGAGTGCCATCCCGACCAGCTGGCCCTCTCACCACTCTTTACAACTGTCTAATATCTTCGTGTGACCTTCACGGTGTGAACCAAGTGCAGATAGGACCAGGCAAACAACCCAAGGAAGAACACTAAAAATATCCCAAACTTGCATTAGGCACAGGAGTACGGCCCCACTGAGAGCACAAGTCACTGCTCACGTTGCATCGCAGCCCTGCTTTTCCAGCTCAAAGGGATTTGCGCATCAAGTAAGCTCAAAGACTTTCATTTGGGTTATTTTAAAATGGCAGTAAGGAAACGCAGATCCCTACCGCTAGGTTTTGTCCCATGACCAAACCAGAATATTAGGAGGCGGCTCACTGATCCCAATCAGCAGTGGCTTAATTCAATGTTCAATAGCTTCCTTGTGCCAGTGCACCACCACATCAAAGCTCTGCCATGGTGGGTCATCCTCCCGTGATTTACTGAAACCAGGCTTCCTCTCACCAGTTTGTCAGAAGACTCAGCTGAGGAAAGTACTTGCTCAGCCCCGACCTTGGGAAGATACTCCCTGCAGATGCAGAAACCAAGCCATACAACCTTGACACTGAGCTAGGGCATACCAGGAGCTACTGGGAACAGTCCATGAGTGCATTCAGCTACTTCATTCCCATCTGGTTAAAATAAAATGCAACATTAAGAATGGATGGGGGCTAAAAGGAAGTAGAAGAAAATAAGTAAATTCCCAGGCCAGAGGGTTTCAGGGATTAAAGGGCAAGCAAAGCATCTTAAGATGGGGAGAAGCTGACAGATGGATACGAAACACAGCATGAAAACCAACTTTTCCACTAATGTGAATGCTCGCCTGCGAATGAAACCCTTTCACCACTCTCAGAAAAGCTGGCTGTAATAGGAAAAGCATCTGTATTTCCCCTCAATTTTAAAGTGGCCACTCACACAAACGACCGCGCATTTCCCAAGCACAGCAAACTTTGGTGCTCTTTTAATAACCTGCAAAGCAGCCTCCCAGCTGGCCAGTGACCCACAGGCAGGCAGTTTGGAGGAAGAGGAACGCGTGGGTGCATGGAGGACGAAAATCCCCCTTTTTTCTTTGGCTTTCCCAGCAGCTGGTGCTGTGAAAGGGCTGTGGCTGCAAGGACTGAGGGCAGCTGCTGTAGGACAGAAATAGGCAACAGCTGTTTGGCCATCTGCTCTATGGGCTCCAAAGGGTTAAACTTCATCACCACCCAAAACTCCTGCACATGGAGCTGCCTGGCCACAAGGCAATACCCTCGCCTCTGCCTGCAGCATCACTGCTTCCACCCTTCAGGGCCTGGGGAGGGCGATGAGAAGGAAGAAGGCCATGTGGTTCTCAAGGATCAGAAAAATTTCTCAGGATTTTGTTTGAAAGACAAAGGCAAGGAAAACCTCCGAGGGAAGTGAAAACTCATTAGAAAGTGTACTGAAGTACTCAGAGCGTGCTGAAAGCCATCGCTCCATCCCATGTCATGTGAAGGCACTACTGCAACACTGCATGTGTCAGTACTGTTTCAAACCAACAAATTCAAGCACGTTTCAGTGCATGGTGACAGTTGCCTTCAAATACCAGCGATACCTTCTCCTGCTGTCACTGCACAGCTGGAAGCAGCTCCAAACCCTGGAGCGCCTCGCTGCTCCAGTGCACGCTCACGGAGCACGACAGAGCCTTGCAGGCACAGCAGCCAGCTCCCCACTGAAGCTTAAGTTTGGGGTTTTGCTTGGCACCCTCTTCTTTTTGGGGAGCTGGTCATGACCTTCCTCCGCCTGCCACCACCATCCACAACACTCCAGTTCCTGTGGAAACAGTCTCCTGACTGGGGCACACAAAGGCAGCAGCTCTTTTTGGAAACCAGCTCCTCGAGAGCAGTTGAGAGCAACCACAAACAGCAGCTTCACAAAAAATATAAAACATAAAACACAGCCTTAGCCTGGCCTTCCTGTCAGCCACAAGCACAAGAAAAGGAGCATTTTGGGGGAATCCTCTCAGACTGGGGTGAGACAGACTGACTCACCAGGTACACAAATATAGCAGTATATGGAGCATTACAGCGGCAGAACGGAGCCCAAAGTGGTTTCTGAACTGTGAACTTTAATCCTCCCCAAATCCTTCTGACCCTGTTGCGAGGACGGCTTCGTTGCTGCTGTTTGTTGAAGTCAACGACACAACCCTTCCCCAGCCTCGCCCTTCCCGTGGGGCTGGGACAGGGCAGACAGAGCTGCTGCCACAGCACCCCACATCCAGCCATGGTCACTTACCGTCCCAAATAGTTTGCATTCTGCACCTAATGCCAGGAATGCATTCCTCTCATCACGCAGCAGTCATGCAAGATTTAATGAAGACACACACCATACCTGAAAAATAGTGACTGAAAGAAAGGGATGAATTATTTAAACTACTGGTGTATCTGTATTCCCCATCGAAAGCAATCACACGAATGCCCTCCTCTGACACAAACCCTTATCAGATAACCCAGTACCAGCTTTCTGGAGCAGAGACCAGGAGTGAACTCTACTTTTCCCAAAACCAGACCTGAAACAAAACATTAAAAAAAAAATGCAGCCTCCCAGCCATTGCAAAGCAAGACAACGAGCCGCCTCCCAGAGCGGTGAGGAACAAGAAGCAGGGACACAACAGACCGCCGTACATTAGCAAGAGATGCTATTTCTGGTAGAAGCCTGGGCCCCTCGTTTCCTTTGACCAATGATGATGATAGTATTTGGCAACAGAATCAGGGCTAAAACAAAAACAAGACCAAAATGTTTATACAGAGATATTACAGCACATTTTGTACCTCTGCAGATACAGATTTCACCAAGCCAGTACCATCTCTGCCGCTACTGAGAAACACAGACCACAAAAGAGTCCCAGGGAAGTAAAGCTAGGGGCTTCCAGGGGAAATGGGCATCACACTATAGGTTTACACCCAAGTAAAGCAACTCCATCCTGTTGTTCACTTACATGCTAAGTCCAGCTGCACTGAAAATCTGAGGACAAAACACTGTGCAAAGAGCCACCCTGAATTACCAGAAGGAACGTCAGTTTTCCCAGTATCACCCCACCTTAAGGTGAACTGTGGCATGTGGGCCAAAGCTGCAGTTTGGGGGGGGAAATCCAAAACCAACCAAACAAAAAAACCCCCAAAACTACCCAAGGGTGAACAGTACTGAGATGCTCCTGTAAAAGAGGCCACAAGAAAATGGCAAGTAGAATGGATAGGGTTTGGCTAGGGTTTGGCTACAATTTTCTCATCTACTCCAATGATGTCACCTCTGTGAAGAGATTACATTTATCTCATCAGGCTAAATTTGGAACATTGTATCTTATGACAAGCTGTAGTCATAATATAGAAGACCACAGAAGCCAAAATGGTGATCCCCCAGGAAGAAGGTAAGCAAGCTCATATTTTTTCGGGTACTGTAACGGAGATTTTGAAGTCATTGGTGCAGAGAAACATTTCCATTTGCTAAATCTGGTCAAGACAATCCACACCATTCATAAGCATGGCTACACAGAACTGTCAGTTCCCAAATTAATGTCTGGATATAATAAATTCACAAATAAAATCACGTGCTATAGCATAAGGTGGGGTTCTCATGCAGCAAGCACAGTAGCTGGAGAAGAACAAGGGATGGTATTGTAGAAATCGCCAAATTACATAAATACTCACTCGCCTGCCACTAGTACTTCACACTATTTGCTGTGTTAGAATGCCAAACAGAACCCACAGTTCTGCAATAAACACTGGTGCTATTTATTCTGGTACTTCCTCTATTTTGGGTGTAAACACACCCATACAAACCTGATCGCACAAAAACTATCCGCTTTTATACGTCTTTTTGGCTGTCCCACTGAAGTTACAGGTACCTAGCACAAATTATTCTGCCAAAACTGGATTTTCAGTAAAGCCATGCAACCAAATCTGCTTATCTCTAATCAGGCACTCCACGGGTATTTTTCTTCTCAGAGCTATGTCCTTAATCAAATACAACTCCTTTTTAGCATCTTTTTGAAAGTTAATTAAAGGCAATGGAATTCACTGCTCCAAGTGCACGGACTAAGCACGCTCACCAGCCCTTATGGAGCAGACAGCTATCTTCAGAGAGTAAGCTAGGCAATATGAAAAAGAATACTGGGATACATTAAACCATATAAACCAAGTCCTGCTAGTCTGCAGGAAGCAGACAAGATGGTTACACACCAAAGCTTCACTCTTGCTAAAATACTGTAAGTTTATACTCTACAGTTTCACTGTTCACTGTGTTGCTAGATTTAAATACACGGGGAACCATTTAACCAGCTAACAACCTCCTAGGAGGTTACCAGTCAGACTGCTGACAGCTGGTATCAGCCAGTTGGCAACTGCACAGGCATGGCTTTTCGGGGAACCAAAGTCGATCATCTTCAAGATAGGCAAGGATTTTCTCTGTACTCTATTTCATAAAGTGATCAGTCTCAGCAAGTCAAGGATGACGTGCTTTCATGGAAGCCACGCAGCCTATTTTAATCCTATTTTAAGTAGAAGCCAGCAGTATTTCCTTACAGTTGGTTGACATCAACAGGATGCAGCTTTCCGCTAGCGAGCGCAGGTTACCTCTATCTGAGGGATATCTTCCAGAACACATTCTACGTCATTAAAATACTCACATTTAGATTAATGTATGTGCTGTGTCCCATTGTTAAACTATTTCTCCATAGCTTCCTTCCCAGGAGTTCATTTTCCTCTTGAAAACAGTCTCCAGAAAATAAAATGTCCCCTCAGAAATACAGGGATATTCTGTAATCTATAAATCAGGAGACTTACTTGAAAACCCCCTTTTCCAAACCACCAGTAACTGAAAATAGTTCTTCTCCTTTCACAAACTAACTGGGCAGTAAAAAAATAAAGTCTTTTTTTTGTAAACTACAAACTGTATTAATTGGTTATCAAGAGTACCTTTTTATAGCAGTGAAAAAACAGTTCCAAATTCCAGAATTAATGCTGTTACGAGACACTTGTTTGGCTTGAGAATTGAATGAGAAAATGTACGCTTCCACATGGCTTTCTATTTGAGGCTTGGTTGACTAATTATGTATTCAGATGCTGCCTGATTTAATATCTACTCAATTCCCATTCTGTTTCTGTAGGAAAGAGACTCGAAAGACTTTGGAAGAAAGTTTTCCTGACTGTGAACCAGAACTTTATGATGCAGTATTTTAAAAGGAAAATTAAATCTCACAATTGGAGCAACACAAACTAAGCTGCTTCTTGGCAGAGGAAGTCAAAACGTTTCTGCTAGCAACATGTGAAAATGGGTAACGATAGCAAAAGCTGAACTACACCCTAATACCCCCTCCTGCTTAATACTAACAGTGCCACTGTGCTACTTCAGCATTATTTTAGTTCCGAGAAAATACATATAAAGAGCAGCAACTGAAAATCGGCTACCTCTAAATCTAGTTTCTCTTCATTCCACTGAAATGTTAAATATTTCAGATGCAACAGAATACCGAGAGGGAAGTGAGGAAGAGGCCAAGTTCTATGTGAACTTGAAAATTAACTTTAGTTTACACCAAACTAAAAGGATTGAACATTCCTTTTACATGCCCGGAAAGCCTCCAAAGTGATCCCCCAATTTCTGTTTCTTTGTCGTACAGTTTGATAACAAATATATTCTGTCCTGCATGACCCATGCGAACCTTGGCCTCACAGTCAAGTCCCAGTTTTCAAACATGTCAGAGACTCCAGAAACCCATTTTTGGTTGTTCAATAAGTATGTGAAGCTAAAAGCAGACACCTATTATACCTACGTGGGTGTGCAAATATAGCAAATGTACTTTTTTTGCAGAGACAAGTCTCTGCAAAAAATTTAACCTAAACATGTCTGTTACTGGTTACTTCACTGCAACTACAAAGTTTAATACACTACTGTAATGAGTAAGGCAGAATAAACAAACCATTTAATTCTTTAAAAAGCCTGTTACCACTAAATTGGTGTATCTGTTTAACCCTTATTTCTTCCACCCCCATATGAGGTTATACAAAACTTCTCAGTCTCCCTTTCTGTCTCCCTGTTTCATATGCTGATAGTTTTGAACATTTACTGTTGGGTGGACGTAGGGAATGAGAAGTCAAAACAATTTCTGTAGTCTGAATTATACAGTAACTGATTTACTTTTTGCTTCTACAGACTAAATTACAGTACTTCCCCCAAGCCTAAAGATACAGGATGTCAGATTCAGCACCCATGCTTCTTTATGGACTGCCATTTATCTCTAAAAATGGCACCAGCAAACAAGGGTGCGGCACCAAGGCATGCTCTCAAAGGGTGACTTCCTAAGGCCAGATCTCACATGTAACACACCACATCCACTGGCAACACTTGGTGCTTAATCCAGAAAAAGACAGGTTCATTCCTGAATTTTAAATCTTTACTCCTACTTACTAATTTTTTAAAAAACACATGTGAATCATTTGAGACAGACTTGCTTTTAAAGCCACATGAACTTCAATGAATTTGAAGTTATAAATTTGCTGTTGAAGTTGCCTGTTTTCAGTGGAGATTGGACTGCATGATGTAAAACAACTGAGACAGGTTATGTCATTGCCTATTCCCATGTTTCTTCTGATTAAAAAAAAAAAAAAAAGCAATAGCGTAAAACATTCCAACCCAATGTTTTTGTCTTCTTTTGGGCACCAAGGAGCAACTTCATGCTCAAAGCAAGTCAATGCCGAAAGCTGCAATGCATTTGCTGCCACCTTGAATTCTTCCACCTCTCATCAGAAGGCTCATCTGAACCTTGTTTCCTATTCTGTTCAAACCCTGAAAGTCCCAAAGTTCTCCTCCCTCCCTCACCCTACCTCCTCAGACACAGTAAAGACCACAGCAACATTCGCTTGACTCCGAGACACTCATGTCATCTCTTGGCACACGTCCCCAGGTCAGCTGTCCGATGCAGCTTCCTCTTAGAAGAATGAGGAAACGCTGCCAATCTCGTTTCCTCCTCTCATTTTTAGTCACTATTTCACAATTAAGCACAACTCTCATGACACTTAATGTCCAACCATCAATTTTCTCTTCCTTCCACCTGCTATGTGTTCGGTATGTTTACTCAAATATTTAAATGATGAGGTTTTCCTGTGCCTGAAGTAGTGACATTTGGGGTATTACTGGTATTTTTACAAGATGCAGGTGTATTCAAAGTAATTAGCAGTTAAGCACAGATTCATCTTTTACCAGTTATTAAAAAACATTGAGCAGTGCTATTTAAATAGATAACACCCTGCTACCGAGAAAATATGATTAAAAATGTATGCTAGTGAAAAGGATCTAATATGTTATTACAAAAACGAAACAAAGAAAACAATAAGCTCTGCAAAATGCCCTTTTTTAAATAGAGACTGTGTTGAACACAATGCAGATTATCTGGGAGAATATGCAGATAATCAGAAAGGAAAGATGAGATAGAAATTTTAACTGTGACAGAGAAAAATTAGCAAGAAGTTAAAAAATAAATTCTTTGTCAACTGAGAAAATTGTTTTAACAATTCTGGCATTCAATACCAGTTCCAAGGTTATCTGGACACTGCAGGATTCTCCTTTTTGTCTTAGCTCTGTCTATGTTAAAGACCACACAAATATTCTTCTGCTAGAAGCATTTGTTTTTTAAAGTTATTAGCCATGAAGATCTAAAGCAGATCTGTTTTCAGCTACATTCATAGCCCAGATGTGGATATTGTGAAGACTCTGCATGAAGAATCAAAGCCAAGATTCCAGAGACTCGTACAAGAGGACCCACAGGAGATGAAAAGAAGGCTGTCTTCAGCATTTCCATCCTACAAGCTATTTAGGGGACTATGACTTCATACTTGTTTGTTCTCAAGTAGCACAGATGTGCTCTATCAATTCATAGATTTGGAAAACGATGCGCAGACTGAGTGCAAAGAGAAAAAAAAAAATTAAAAAAAATCACTTTTGGACCCAAAGTTCCAGCAGTACAAACACGGAATTGATAGGATTTGCTCTGTTATGGTCACTGGGGCAGAATATTTATTTACATAAATACTTACACTATATTTTGTCTGACCCTCATGTCTAAAGAGGATCTGAAACCAACAACAACAAAAATCTATAGCTGGAAAACCACTTATTTTGTCGGTGTTCTCTGCTTGTCTAAACTGCAGGAACAAATGCTGTCTGCATTAGGAGCAAGCCTGTGTTTTGACATGTATGCTAGCTGCAACATATTCATTTTGTTGAGGGCTTCTTGGGTTTATTTTTAAATCAAGTACTGTCACTTTCAAACAATGCATGATGTCTTCAGAAGCCAGACATAAAAATTTAAGCAAAAACCAAGTAACCTCTACAAGAGTAAAGATACTACTAGATCCAGAACCTTGACTTGCTGTGCCATAACACAACCTCCAAGTATGCCCAAGAGGGTGTAGTAAAATTTCTTTTTATGTTGCTGGAAGTTTGCAATACTTTCTGCCAATAATGTTTATGGGAAAATACTTCATAAAGCAACCAATAAATTTTCCCTTCCTATTATTTTTACTTTACCTACCAGATTTCCACCTCCCTCGCACACATGAAAGTTACATTTGCCACCAACTGCAACACATAAAACCTGCAAGCACAAAGATCAAATGTGCAAAGAATTCAAGAATTTGCATTGGGATGTCACTGAACACCAGCATGCTGCTTCAGAAGCCATCCTGGCTCACTCGAGTCTTCTACAGAATATCACACAGCATCACGTAGTCACAAACAGAACTGCCAAAATTTAAGGGATATATCCTCAATGTGCTCCCTGTATTCCAGTCAGTGGGACAAATCAGCATGGGAAGTTCCTTAATTACAAAGCACTAAATTTAGGATTGCAACTTATTATTCATCTCAAAGGGTCACAGCCGTGTTTATTCCAGTAGCTATAAAAATCCACCTTATACTTTAATGCTGCATGATGTGTATGATTTACAGCACATAACACTGAGGTTTTTTTAAAAACAAAAAAAAAAATGAACACTCCCTCCCATTTCTTCTTCCTCCCCCACTCTCCCACTTCCATTCAAATGAGGTCAGCTAAGAAAAACCCTATTCATAGGAATTAAGAGCTAAATATCCAACCCACTCTTGCAATTAACAAGTAGCCTCAGTCAGTGTCCATGCCATAAACCTGCTCTGGATTTTTACAAACAGGCCTCTATTTTTTAATTTGAATGAAACACGTTTGAGCCATGAGAGATGCCCGTACCAGTAAGACTTACTTAAAAACTGCAAGACCTGTGTTTCACATTACCTTAACCAAAATAAAACACTGTTGCTTTTAAAAAAGAAATTAAGATTCATGGACTAAAGAAAGATCATGTACATAAAAGACATCATGCTCCTGGACTAAATCCCTACATTTTCAGTTATTTCTGTGGTGTAACTGTCTCGGGAATTAGAAGAACCAGGCGTTCTCCAGCTGTTATTCTGATGGTACTATGGACAGAATCTCTTCTGCTGATACTCCTGTTCCAAACCAAGCCAAGCCACATACACAGTGCTGAGCACGCATGCATTGTCTCAAAGGTCTTGTAATCAGAAGATTCATTAAAAACATTGTTAAATATTAACCTCCCATTTACTGACCTGCAATTTCATTATTACTAAGCTTCCACGCTCCTCATCCACCTCTGAACACAGCTTAGCTTCATCTTGTTTTCAGAACATTTAGCAACTGGCAAGATCAGTGCCTTGACAAAGCTCAAAGCATGGCAGATGCATGGTTCTAGCACTAACTCTTCCTGCAGAGTCTCCCATTTAAAAGAAAGCGCTGAACCTCAATCCTGAGACGTAAACCTCTGTAGATCTGTGCAACTCCATCTTCAACCAACCAGCAGGTAACAAAAGCTCCTCTAACCACTAGTAAGACCACTATTTACTGCTGAAGAGGTCCTGCATGCGTAAAGCAGCAAATTCTGCAGGAGCAGGATATTCTGAAGGTGACCATACTTTCTACTTGGCTCCGCAAACCTTACTCATGGAGAAAGACGATGGTCCAGCTGGGTAACGGGTATGCTGGGATGCTCCACATTTTACATACTGTCTGGTCCACAATTTTTTTCCTGCCTAACACAGTAATTGAGCAGATCCATTAAGGCACCACATCAGTCATTTCCATGGGCTAACCTGCAGGAGCTACGCATCCTTTCAACGAAGCCTTAGAATAGCTCTTTTCCAGTCCATTTAGGGCAGGTGATGACAGGTCATACCACCTGGGCTTTTATGACCCATTGTGAACGTACAAAGTAAGGCACGTGAAGGTCACAGCCTGTTGTACAGACTAAGTGGACAGGTCACAGGGGTTGGAGACAAACCAGAGATCTAGCAGCTGAAGTTGTCACTGCTTTAACACCAAAAATACAATGCTTACCACTGAAAGACAGGCTCTGAAGTGAATAACTGAGACTACTAAATGTGCAGCACAAGAAAGTAGCCTTAAAATATTATTTCAAATGCCATATAACAAAAATATTTCCTGCCATCCTGGCAGCTGTGCAAAAGCTCTAGCAAATCTGCAAGGTCTAAGGCTGTTTTCTGCAGATATAGTGGACACACCCAATCAAAGTAGTCTGGAGTGCAAATCAAAGTTGCATGTTACAAGCTGCTGGACATCTGTTGCCAAATGATCTGTTAATTCTTCTGAGTCTTCTTAAACATAAAATCTCTCACCCTCTATAAAAAGAAAAATATTCTAGCAGTAGCTGATACAATTAAATTTATTTCAATAAAAAAACTGTCCAAACTGTAAGAATACCCTATAAATATGTACATTTCACTGTACAAAAGGACTAGTCAATCAACTTCATGAACAGACATTGAGATATTAATTTGTTTACATTAAGCGCAGATCACTTTTGTCCAGATAGTTGAAATGTCAGTTTGCACATACACAAAGCAGTATTTCCTTTTTTGCAAGCTGAAGAGACCAGCATCACATTTCTCTCCAACTAAAAAAAGAAATTGCTGAACGTACCCAGCACATTTTCTCTCTAGATGAGAGTGACAAATACAGTCAGTAATGCATTGTGCTGTACTTCTGGTCTTCCAGCTGCTTAAAGCCTCTGCTTCCAAAAGGAAGTATCTCAGAAGTACACTGCAGTGAACGTAACTTGCCCTATGCAAATGTTTCCAACTTTAAAAGAAAACTACTTCCCTCGGTGCCTAGCTCCTTCTTGTAGTGCAAATGAAGAGGAAAAGAAAGGAAAGACGGCATGCTCAGATTCCCCCTCTGTTATTTCAGGAAGCCGTTTGGGAAAATAGCTGCTGGGGCTCTGCATTTCGGAGCAGCCTGAATTACCCCAGCCAGCAGCAAAGGGCTTCTCTTCAGCCAAAGATCGTGCTGCACCCACGCACTCTTCAAAGCTCCTTCTCCTGATCCTCATGACCATTCCTGGAAACCATTATTTGTGCAATCCAAAGCACAGCTCCAAGTACATCTCTCATAGTCAGAACAACACATGCCTAACAGTGTTATAAACCACTCTGCACAGAGTACGAGGGAATCCATGCAGCTCCAAGGCTTTTTGTAAACAAGCAGACGTGGTGCATACCAGGCAGAAAAATTTAACAGCATACAAGAACTAGGAGTTTAAAATACATACAGGACACCACTGACTTAATTATGGCAACCATCACAGTAGTTTGGGTTTGGGTTGGTTTTTTTTTCTCTTTTTTAAATGCTTAAGGTTACTTACCCCACTTATTTAGCTTTAAAATGTCAGAATACAGGTACAAAAATGGATACCAACTGCGTAAATAAGCAAAGCAATATGCTGCTGCTTTTATTCCCTTCATACAACTCTATGCAAGTAACACCTGCAACTTTTCTTCTGTTTCTCCCCATCTTCTATACAGCAGAGGACAAACGTGCTTAAAGCAACACAGGAAAAAGTACGTGAAAGGCTGAACAGACCGGCAGGGCACCACCTACATTCATCCCTTGTACACTGATGCAATTCCAACTCCTACACTTTCACAGACTTGTGGCTCAACAGCAAGGCAGAAGAAACTGAAGGAAAGCTATCTCCAGTTGTTCACTGTTATTTCATATTCTTGCTTCCACTTCTAGGCAAGCAGAAAAAAATACCCCAAAGCATCACCACAGATGGCAGTTTGGCATCCTCCCGCCAGCCTCACACCTGCAACTTCCACGAGCCCTGCTGCAGCTGTGCTTTGTGTCCTCTCCTGCCCCAGCACAGCAAAAGCTGCAAAACACACAAGTGTTCAGTGACCTGCTACCACCGTCTATTTGATTAACGAAATAAGTCCGTAAGAAATCAAGATGCAAGCCTCCGCTCTTGGCTCTGCTCCCACCAACGCTCTTCTTTACCAGAATAGGTAATCTTCTGGCAGTTTGGGCAAGATCCTTCGCCGTGGGGGTGGGAAGGGGTGGGTTATTTTCAAATCTCAATCCCACAACAGAGGGAGGAAAAAAAGAAAGCATACAAAACTGACAGATTTTGAAGAGAACCTGACAGTTACCAATACCAGCATGAACCACAGAAGCTCTATGCTAAACAGGGGGTCATGAGTCCTGCAAGGATAAAAGCCAATCTCTTCACTGCAGTTTTATTTAGATTCTCGCAGCTAACCACAGCAAAACAGGAGTTACCAGCTCTCTCCACAACACGTTACTTATTCCTGGCCACTGCATTTCATTCCAGACCACGGCCTGGCATTGCTGTTTCCATGAGACTCGCATGTAACAGAAGGCAGTACGTATTCCTGCCCGCTTTGAGATGTGGCAAGATGATCCCTCCCCTGTCTGTAAATTTTATGCAAAATCCACAGATGACAGACACCACCAAACCCAAGACTCAAGGCAAGGAAGGCAACACAAGACTTCTTATGGACACTAATTTGGTTATAAATTTTTACATACACTTTTATACGAAAAAAGATGCAGCCGAAGCATTTTCCAGTGCATCTGCGACTCCACAGAGGCTGTCTGTCCCATGCCCCTCTGCCGAAGGGCTGCAGCCACAGCTGCGTCCAGCACAAGGCTTGTGGTATCCTAAGGCCCGACCACTCCTCCAGAGATAATCAGCTTAGATGATCTAATGGCCCTTCTGGTCCTTAAAAAGAAAATTAGCTGTGAATCACTTCAGTGTTTTGAAACTCTGGTACAGCTTCTCCCGCAGATCAGTTTCACTTTTGTGGTCAGCAGCACATGGCCGCAGCCGTACATATTTCAGGCAAAACCAAGGTGAAGCAGATGACCAGGGAAGAGGGGTGAAGCCAGACTGGCTGCTCTCTGTCTCTAGGACACAGAGGCATTGAGTTGGCTATGAAACAAAAAAGGGAGGGAGACAAGGAGCCTGAGGGGCTTCCCAGCCTGATGCTTTCCATATGCAAACCCTAAAATGGCAGTCAGCTGTCTGCCACCATTCATTCACTCACCCCTACTTACCAAAGCACAGTCCTCTCATCAGCTGGGAAGAACTTGTCATCTCTGCCTCTTGGGCAAGTAACTGCGGCAAGTAACTTATCCTTTAATCATGCTCCAACCTAATACTTTAAAAAAAACATGAATTATGAACTAGATGGCTATTAATAAGGATATCCCAACAGGCCTTTTTTTTTTATGTTAGAAACTACTTTTTCTCCAGCATCTAACTGTCCAGTTGTCCATACCAAGGTGATTCACCAATATTTAAATCATACGAGGCCATCGCTGTTTCACACTCCAACAGAAACCTTCCCAAAGAGATTTAATTAACTGATAAGTTACATTGAGAATATATCCACCCTATCTAGGGATGCTGTTCCCTCACGTTCCTGCCAGAGCAACTCTACTCCTACTCTTCCTCCAGCATAACTAGGCCTAAAAATAGCCTTATAAAAATATTAAAATGGTTTTCATCATGGCTTAAACTACTGAGATGGTTTTGAAAACTCTTCCCACAAAGCAAACTCCCTGGAGACCATTTTTAAAATTCCTACAAAGAGATGCAGCTCTACCTACAGAATTGAAATCTAAAACAAGTTAACAGAAAAGTAAAGAGCACATAAATTATTACAAGGAAAGTATTCACTGCTGCATGGAAAGGTCTTTGTCCAAGTATACTGCGTTTAAGAAATCTTAATATTGTGTAATTAAAACCTGAACTAATATGGCCAGGCAAGTGGAGCTTTAAAAACAAGGCTTTCAGGATTGTCTCGTTTGACACCTTCTTTACACGGCAGAAACGAGTTTGTCTGCCTTAATCCTTCCTATACAACCACTGGGAACAGTCTGTATGTGTTTTAAGAAGGGCACCTGGGGTTTTCGGGCATCAAGAAAGAGTAACAAAACTGTAGCTGGGCGTAACCCCATTCAAACAATCAAGAATACTTCACATTGTTCATCTCTTGTTGTTACTGGTCCTCTTACAAAACGAGGCTATTCTTTAAGTTACATGTTTCCGAGTCCTCCAACTTAATGCAAATATGCTGAAAATGCTGCAGGAAATATATAGTGCCTCAGAAAGAAAGGAAAAAGCATGGAAACCCACAGAAGTTGAAAACAACCACAGGTAAGCTCTTTCCAATAAAAACAAGCACTGCCCTCAGCAAAGCAGAACTAACTGAACCAGATGGGGAAATCTAGACAGACTCATGAAACACCGGAAAACAGTTATCCCAGACTTCTTACTAATAAAAAAGGGAAGGGGGGGGG